>Ga0181350_1000106_pt1 | contig 25153 bp, 5 predicted proteins | sample Su13VDMM110DCMD_FD_130105 | JGI IMG/M metagenome (GOLD analysis project Ga0181350, IMG submission 130105) | Freshwater viral communities from Lake Michigan, USA - Su13.VD.MM110.DCM.D | ecosystem: Environmental > Aquatic > Freshwater > Lake | place: USA: Michigan | collected 2013-07-16
AACAGATAAAGAAGCTATTAAAAAACAAAATATAGACCTATTAGAAAAATATGGACTTTCTACAGAAGAATATTTAGCAAAGACTAAAAAATATGGTGGAGGTTTAAATAATTTTGCAGAAGGAGGAGCTTCAGGTTGTCCTAAAGGATATTATTGGAATGGAAAAAAATGTGTATTAGATACTTCTAATTGGGAACAAAGTAGTTTAGATAGTTTGAGTGCTTATAACACAGGTAACTATTTAAAAAGTAAAGGAAAACCATATACCGATTTATATCGTAAAATGAGAAGGGAAACAGATCCTATATGGGATGATTATATGTATAGAGCAAATCATACTCAACAAGAACAAAAAAAGTACTATAATGAATTAACAAAACCATATGACGCTGAATTAAAAAAAAGAGAAAAAATTTATTATGATGCTGCAAAAAAATACTCTAAAGACCCTTTTATAGATAAATTAACAATAAAAGGTATTAAGTCAGTAGGTTATAAAGATCTACCAAATACTAGTTTTGGAGATATGGCTTATCCTATATTCAAAAAACCAGTAGGAGTTCAGAAGAAAGTAGTAGTTGAAAAACCTTTACCAACTACAAGAACTGTTTATATAGAGTGTCCTCCCGGCTCAGTAGCAAATGGTCAAACAACAGATATAACAACTCCTGATCCTGATAGTCCTGGAAATTTTCTTAGAACTATAACAACTGGTTGTGATCCTATTAAAGAAAAAGAAGTAATAGTTCCTACTAAAGAACCAGTAATAAATACAGAAGAAGTTCCTATGGGTACACAAGAATATCCAGAAGAACTTGAAGGACCAAATTGGGAATGGGATAGAAAATACCATTCTTTTACTACACCAAGATTAAATAAACATTTTCCAAATGGCCCTTTATTTAATGGTAAAAAGAAACATAACTTTTCAACTCCTTATTTACATAGAAGAAAAGATTATGATAATGGTGGATCAATATCTAAATATAATATAAATACAGAACATCATCTTACAGATGCTGAAGTAGCAAGATTAAAAAAATTAGGATACAAACTTGAAAAATTATAACAATGGCAAAGTATAGAATCACATCACTTCCTGGATATACTAAACGTGTACCTTTATCTAAAGCACAATTTGGAGGACTTAATAAGTTTCTAAAAGGAGGAGATCCTTGTCCTCCTGATAAACAAGTATATGCTCAGTTTAGTAAGTTTGGTTGTATTTCTAGTTCACAATATAATAAGTTAATAGAACAAACAAAAAACAATTTACTAAAGCAAGAAGTTTACAAAAAAACTAAACTTGATGATTTTAATATTTTAAGAAAATCTCGTACTGATGGTGATTGGCCTTTAGCAGAAAAACTTCTTGTTGAATGGAAAGCAAAATATCCTGGAAATAGTTCAGTATGTCCCAAGGATGACTGTCCTGAATATGATTTAGTTTTAGAACCAGATCCAATAATACCTCCTGAAGAAATACCAGAAGAAATACCAGAACTATCTTTAGGAACATATCCTAATCCTCCTATTTACCATCAAACACCTACTGAAATAGAAATACCTACAGTAAGAGTAGAAAAGGGTAATACAAAATCTATAAAATTTAATTTACCAGAATATCATAAAAATAATTATTTAACTGGAAAAACAGATGCTCCTCCTTTTCATGGTAAAAAACCACATCATATTAATTATAGGTCTCGTAGATTAGATTTTGATAGAAAAGATATACCTAGACTTATTCCAAGTTTAGTTCAAAAATTTACAGGATATGATGATGCTTATATGAATGGATATGAAGATGAGGAAGGTAACTATATCCCTGGAGAATTTGAAAAAGCAGAAGAAGAAAATAGACAAATTAACTTTAAAGGCAAATCTTCACTAAGAGATAAAAAAGAGCAAGAAAGATATAATAAAGAATGGGAACAACATAATATAGAAAAAGCTGGTATTAGAGAATATAATTTAAACTTAATAAAAGAAGCTGGTATATCACCAGAAGAATATGTAAAAAAATATGGTGAATATAAATATGGTGGTTTACATAAGTTTGTTGCTGGTGGACCTTCTGCTTGTCCTACAGGACAATACTGGAATGGAACAAAATGTGTACCAGTCCAGGGATTTAATGCTCGTGCTTTATTAACAAATGCAGCAAATTCACGTGAAGCACAAGCTAAAGCAATAGAAGCAGCAAAAGTAGCAAAAGAAAAAGCAAGAGTAGCAAAGTTATCAGAAGAAGATAAAAACTATGAACACTTTTTAGGAGCACCACCTAAAAAAGCTAAACCAAAAATAGAACCCATTCCTGGATCTATGCAACTTCAAGGTGATCCTTATGCAATAACATATGAAGGAGAACTAGAAAAAGCCTTAGCAGCTCTTACTCCTGAAGAAAGAAGAGCACTAGAAGAGGCTCAACTTGCTGAAGAACAGAAACTGTTAGATGAAAAATCAAAAAAGTATTCCCAATATTTTGAAGATAATAAATATGATCGTCCTTTGTCTAATGCTTTTGCCTCAGATAATACAAAAGTTTTTAATCCTCTAGGGCCTTCATCATTAGAGAAAAATAGAAATAAATATTTTCAAACAGAAATAGAACAAGAAGATTTTATTATGAATGAGGTATTACCTTTTTCTAAGAAAAAAGAGAAACATTACAAAAATGTAGAAAAGTCAAAAGGTGATGCTACAGGTGATCGTTATAATGAAGCTATGGCAGCACAAGATAGTTGGCACCAGGAAAATGGACCAAATCCAACTTATAATGGCGGTGAAATGTTTGACTATAATAGAGCGAATTGGGAGCAAATGAAACATAAAAATAAAGAGGGTTATGATCCAGAAACTAAGTTATATTATACACCTCGTGGTACTTATGATCCTGCTACAAAAGTATACACACCTCTTAAAATGGGATATCAAGGGAGTGGTGCTGTTCAAATGTTTTATCCTGAACAGTATATAATACCTGGTATGGGAGCCAGGGCTGCATTAATACCTTTAGGAGAAACAGTTGCTGCTAGAGTTGGTGCTTCAGCTCTTGGACAAGGTATTAAAGCAGCATGGAATACAGCTTTACCTTTAGGTAGAGCAATAACTTCAGCTACAGCTGGTACATTAACTCCTGCTAATTTAGTAGGTCTTGGCTTTGGTGTGCATGGTGCTACAACTCTAAAACCAAATTTAGATAAATTTATAGAAAAGCCTAATTTAGAAACAGGAATTGATTTAGGATTTTCTGGATTAGAAATATTAGGATCACCTGGTGTAGGAAAGGCTATTATGGCAGGTGCAAAACCTTTAATAGATCTTGGTAAAACAGGTGTTAATAACATAAGTGCATTTTACAATGAAGTTGCAACAGGAAATAGTGGATTACCTATTGCTTGGAAAATTGATAGGCCTTTACTAAATCCAAAATTTACAGATTATATAGCAAGAACATACACAGATAAAGAAGCGGAACTATTAAGCAAATATGGTAGAGGAATGAATCTTACACCAGAGGAGTGGATAGAGATGGAGAACCTGGTAAAATCGGGTGCTACAGATTTTAGTCAAGGTAATGTTCCTATTAGTAGAATACCTCTTTATTATTCTCGTTCTGAAGCTGCAGTAAAAGAAGCAGAAGAAATTAGCAAATTAAAATTATGGCAAAAATATGCTACACCTTCTGAAAAAAGCATTAGAACTTGGAGTGCTGGTATTCCTGAAGCGTATAGCCCAGGTAGATTATCAAGATCTACAGAACTTCAAAAAACAAGATTGGTTATTCCTCGCAGATACACTAAAAATTTAGGAAATAACTTTTCTGGAATGCCGTATGATGATGCAAGAGTAGATTTTATTTTTCCTAGAGAAGGTGGTTTTAATAAGTTTGCATCTAAGGAAAATGAATTAATGGGAAATATTCCTGAAGGTTTTAGAGTTATTGGAAGAAGTAAAGAAGATGGGTTTAATAATATTATCATAAAACCTATTGAAGGACTTCCAAATAAACCATCTTTAACTTCAGCATCTGAAACTGTTGCTCCAATTAATGGATCAACTTTTACTGAAAGTCCTCTTTTATTACCAGTAGGTACTACTAATGAAGTAAGGTCTACTGCAGGTACTAGTATGGGAACTACTCCTTTGTTAAATGAAGGTGCTATAGGTTTTGATCCTATTATAACATTTGATGATGCATATAATAGTACATCTAATGCAAATAGAACAATACTTTCTAGATTTCTTCCAGAACAAAATATTACACGTGAACCTAGTTTAATTAATGCTGAAGAGTTATATTTAAATCAAAATCCATTTATGGAATATGAAGAATATCAAGCGGCTGTAAATAGTGCAGAAAGAAGTAATATGGCAAATGTTGCTGACACAAGAATTCAAACAGAAGCTATTGAAGCTTTTGAAGCTGCAAGAGCAGAACAACAAGCTGCAAAGACAAATTATTTTCAAAATCCATCAAGTCAGGATGCCTTTATGAGAAGAGAATCAGCTAATCGAGCATTAGCTGTAGCTGAAGAAAATGTTTCTATAGTTGCACCTGAATATGTTACTTATGATCCAGCTGCTACAATTCCTGGTGCAACTACAGGAACTGGTGGAGTTACTGTATATGGAGAAACAGGTAATACACAACCTATTATGTCTGGTAGTCTCCAATCAGGTAATGTTAATTTAAATAGTGGTGCTATTTCTTCTGCTGCATTGCCAGCAGAATCTAGATCTTTTGATGGATTGTCTCAAGCATTAGGAACTTCTCCAACTAAAAATGTTAATTATTCATCTACAACACTTGATGCATTAACTCAATCTAGACCTAATAATGCCTTTCATAATGGTCAAACTATAGAAACACAACTAAGTAATATTACTGATCCTGTTGATTATGCAAATAGATTAAGAGAATTAGAATCTAGTGGATCAATTAATAGAAATATGTATGATGAATTATCTGAAGGATTAATTGCACATATTGATAATACACCAAATCCAAGTATACGCAGTGATGCAGCTCTTGACATAATTAATGTAGATCCAGATATAGTATATACAGGCTCTAAGTTAGCAGAGAGTGAAGTTGGTAATTGGTTACATACTATACCTGAAGATGAAATGAATGAAGCATTGGTGCCTTATAACTATGATTTTGATAAAATAGCAAACTTTTTTGCTGATTTAAATTTATCAACTGAAGTAAAAACTGTTGCCTTAAATCAAATTAAAGATGACTATAGATATATAACTGAGTTTGGTGAACTTAATCCAAATTTTAGACCAATTGATTTTAGTACAGGACAAATACTATCACCTAAATTATTAAAAGCTAATAATATAGCAGACTATAAAACTTTAAAAATAAGTTCAAAGAGTAAAGATATTTTAAATAAAAGTATGTATGAAAGTACAAGTTTAACTACAGGTACTATTGGTTATAATCAAACATTAAATAAAACATTGCCTCATTTAAAAAATAGATCAAATATTTTATCTGACAAAGAATTAACTAAACAACTTGAAGCATATGAAGAAGCTTATGCAGCTGTAAAAGGTAAAGGAGGAAAAGCAGAAGATTTAATTGTGGCTAAACTTGAAGATTTAAGAGGAACTAAATATTTAAGAACAACTTATGCTGATCAAATGAGAGCTGCCGGTAAAGATCCTTCTGAAATTTTAGAGTATGCTATAGTTTCTACAGGTTCAAATTCTAAATCTTTAATTGATAAAAATGGTGTTTTAATAGGAACAGTTGACTTTAGTAGTTCGCTATATAAAGGAGAAAAGTATTCTCAAATTATGGAAACAGGTTTAAGTTATAAATACCATGGTCATAGTTTAAAACATGGTAAATTTAAAACATGGGAACAATCACAAGAAGCATTAACTAAAAGATATTTAAATGAATCTTTAGCAACTATTCCTGCTGAAAGTAAAAATAATCCTATTATTATTAAAGGATTAACAAAACAAGCAGAAACTAAAGCTGCTGAAGAAATTAAACAATTACAAATAAATAATAATAATAGATTTGGTGAAGCTTTATATTCTGGTGTTAATGCTTCAGTAGTAGGAACTAGAGGAAGACTTGGTACTAGAGAAAGTTTTGCATCAACTAATCTTCCTGATCCAATAACGGGTCTTGATATAGCTAGAAAACGTGCAGAACATGGATGGAGAAGTTGGGGAAAACAATATCATGAAGGAGTTCCTAGAGCTAGTGGTTATGAACAAGGACCTAGTGTAAATCCTGATGTATATAGAGATCCAGATTTTAAAAATCAATTAAATTCTCCACTTTTTATTTTAAGAAAATTGGGAGGAGATGTATCTAAACTTTCTAAGTTTACACAATAAATTTAAAATTAGTATATTAATATATATTCGTATAATATAAAAAATAAAAATATGAAACTTAATAAATATCAACTGGGAGGAGGCACTGAAGAAAGTGAACAGTATGCAATGCTTACTGCTTCAATTGAACAAGCTATAGTTAGAGGTCAAACTCCACAGTCTGTATATGAATCTTTAGTTGCCCGTAAAATGGAACAAAAGATGGCTCTTCAATTAGTATCAAATGTTGTTCAACAAATGTTAGAAAACGGAACTCTTGAAGAACAAGATTTACAACAATCAAAACAAAAAGATGCAGATGCAGAAAAAGCTCTTTTAGAAGATCAACAATTAGCAGATGAAGAACTTGAAAAAGATAATGCTGCAGAAGAACAAATGAATGCTTATAATCAACAAAGTTCAGATGTTGCATTAGATACATCAGGAATGGAACAAGAAGAAGAAGATTTAAATAGTATGTATTCTGATGATCAATATGGTTTTCAAGCTGGTGGTGCCACTAAAGAAGACATATATAATTCTCAATTTGGTGAAGAAGAAAATGAAGAAGAACCTTTTTCAATGGAAAGTTTATTAAAATCTACATTAGGTACACAAAATTTTAATTTTACTGGAATACAAGATTTTTATATGCCTTACTCACCAATAGGTTCTAGCAGTGATTTACAATTTGTTGATTTTTCTAATACTCCAGAAGCAAAATATGGTGGTGCTCACAAAAAACAATTTGCTAAAAATGTATTAAATCTTTTAAAGAAAGCAGAAGGTGGCTCACAAGAAGATGAAGTTGTAGATACAAATAAAGCTGTACAAACAGATGATCTTACTGGTACAGTTCAAAAGAAACAATCTAGTTTTGTTGAAGCTATGGGTAATACTGCAAAGAAACTTAAGATTGATGAATGGTTTGATAAATTAAAAAAGGTAGGTGATCCTATGTTAGATCAAATACTTAATCCAGTTCCTAAAGAAGATCCTATGCAACAACAACAACAACAAGTTGATCAAATGCTTGAACAAGGAGAAGAAGAATATGAAGAAGAAGATGGAGAAGAAGAAATGAGATTAGGAGGAGGAAAAAGAAGAAGGAAAAAAAGACAATATAATAGAATACTTAATCAAGCAAATAGATTATTAGGACGTAATGATTATCAAAGTATGGGAAATAGACAACTACCATTTGGTAATTTACCTACTAATCAATATAGTAAGTTTAATAATTTTACTGATCAAAGATTTAATACTATTGATGCACCAGCATTACAAAAGTATTTTATTGATCTAGCTAAACAACAGTTAGCACAAAAACAAGATAATGTATTAATTCCTTCAATTGATGTATATGAAAGAGGTCTTTTTGGAAGAGCTAAAAAATATAGAGTATCATATAATCAACCTGAATCAAAAAGTGCTGAAGCACAAGCTGAAGAAGTTGTTGTTAAAAATAATAATAATTTAGATAATAATTTAAATAAATCTTTACTTATACCTTATGAAGGTTATGATGATAATGGTACTATTAATCCTGCTCCTCCAGGAACAACCTATGATTTTATTAATGAAAAAGCAAATAAACCATTAGATTGGCAAATGGCTCCAAGTCCTGGACCTGTAGGTGCTCCACAATTTAATAATGGTGGACAATATGGTGGATTTGTATCTCCATCAGATGAGCTTTCTCCAGAAAATTTAGCTAGATTTATATATGGTGGAAATGATTCTTATGGAGAATCTAAAAATGTAGATGATCCTTATTTCTCAGATATGGATGCTTATCCAGAAATGGGACGTGGTGGAAATAGAAGAAGGGCAATGAGAAACTATAGAAGGGCAACTAATACAACAGCAAGAGATTATTTGTTTCCAGCTAATAGAGGAATTTATAATGCCGGAAGTTATGCTCAACAACAAGGTATGCCCTTTATTGCAGGTACTAATAATATATATTCAGGTTCAATGGCTAATATGCCTTTACATTCAAGAAATGTAACTAAAACAGGAGTGTTTGGTAAACCTAAACAATGGACTGATTATTATGGAACAGGAACTGGAACTTCAAATAAGCAAGAAGAAATTAAATTAAATAAGGAATATGCTAATGAAGAAGAATATTTTGCTGATCAACGTCCTGACTATAGTGGTCTTAATCCTATAACTCAAATGAGAGCTAGAATGGGTGATGCAAAAAGTAAAAGACAAACTGATAGGGGTATAAGAAAAGGTATGGATCAACCTATGGAAGGTGCTATAACAGGTTATGATAATATTAAACTTTTAAAAAAGGATCTAAAAGAAGGAGAAAATTGGAGAGGAACACCAATAAGAACTGCTGAAGGTTTATATTATGATGCTAATCAAAAACTTAAACTTAATAGTGAAGCACCTTATGGAACTATTGATAATGAAGAAAATAATACATTAGATAAACCATTACCAAATTGGCAAAATTATAAACCAAGTCCTCAACCTTCAAATACTTTACAGTTTCAAGATGGAGGTCCTACAGAAGAAAAGTTTAATTTTTATGATGAGTTAGAAAATACTATGTATGATTATGAACCTGATGCTTATCCTTCTTCATATAGAAGAGGTGGTTATTTACCAAAAGCTCAATTTGGTTTAGATGGTTCTCCAATATCTTATACTAATAATCCTGCTTTTGTAGGACAAGCTGAAGTTGATTGGACAAGTTCTGGACAAGATATGCTTAATACAGGTCTTGAGCCATCATCTTTTTGGGCAGACCAACAATCTTTTAATGCAGCTGCTCCAGTTAATTTAAATCAAGGTGAATTACCTACACAATATAATATAGATCCTAATCAAGCTGAAGAATATCAAACTAAAAAACAATTAGATCCAAATGCTTTAATAGGTGTAAATAGAAAAAGAAAAAATATGATTGGTGTTGATCCACAAGCTGCGCTTGAAACAGGAAATGCATCTGCAAATTTTATATTAGGAAAAATAGATCAAGGTAAAAATGCTGCTTCTCAAGCACAATTTGTTGACCAAAACTTTGATCCTATGAAACTATATGGTAAAAAAGATAGAATAGATAAAGGAGATTATGAAATAAATAATGGTGGTTTTGATCTTGCAAACACTGGCTCAAATAGATTAGGAAGATCTGCACAATATGGAGGTATGTATTATCAAGGTGGTATGTATGATGAGTATTTAGAAAATGAAGAAGACTATTTATTAGATGATGAGGAAGAAGAAAATGAATATAAAAAAGGTGGTGAAAAAATAACATTTATGTCTGAAAAACAAATAAAAGCATTTTTAGCAGCTGGTGGAGAACTTAAATTTATATAATTTTAATGATATGTACTACAAAGTAAAAATTACAAAAAACCCAAAAGCAAAAACCGGAATGCAAGTTCAAGGTTCTCTTTATAATGATGACACTTCATTTGGTGGTTATAATATGCAACATGGAAAAAAGAATCTTATAGAAAGTAAATACATTACTGCAGTTCCAAAAGAAGAAGCTAACTTAGAAGCTGAAGGTGGAGAGACTGTATATGGAGATCTTAATGGAGATACTTTTCCTGAACATAAAATCATTAAAGGGCCAAGACACTCAAAGGGTGGCGTACCATTAAAACTTCCAGATGATTCATTTATTTTTAGTGATACTAACTCAATGAAAATAAATGATCCTAATATTCTTCAGATGTTTAATCAACCTGATAGAAAAGGAAAAGGTGTAACTCCTGCTACACTTGCTAAACAATATGATATAGATAGTTATAGAAAAATATTACAAGATCCTAATTCAGATAAGATAGCAGTAAGAACTGCAGAATTAATGATCCGTAATTATAATATGAAACTTGGTGCTTTAGCATTAGCACAAGAATCTAAAAAAGGATTCCCTCAAGGTATCCCTGAAATGGCTAAACCATATATGGAATATGCAGGTATAGATGAAGCAAAATTACTTCCACCTAAATTACCAGAACCACAAGCTCCACAACAGCAGATGCAACCACAGCAGATGCAACAGCAGATGCCTCAAGAACAAATGTCTCAACAACAGATGCCGCCTCAAGATATGCAGCAAATGGAACAACCTTTTCCTGATCAAATGTCAAGGTTTGGTGGACAAAGAAGATTAAGAAGAGCTCAAGAAGGAATGCAACAACCTTCTCCTGAAGAGATGGCAATGATGGAACAGCAACAAGCTCAACAACAACCTCAACAAGGACAAGGTGGTGATCAGATGCAACAAATTATGCAACAGGTTGGACAGGCTCTTCAACAAGGAGCTCAACCTGAAGAAGTAGCTGCTCAATTAATACAATCTCAAATTCCTCCAGAGCAAGTTGCACAAATATTTGTTCAATTAGGAATGCCTGAACAACAAGTACAGCAATTAATTGCTGGTATTATGCAACAAATGCAAGGTGGTCAGGAACAACAGATGGATCCAAGACAGCAACAACAACAGATTTCTGAAGAAGAAATGATGGCTATGCAACAACAAGATCCACAACAGATGCAACAAGCTCCTATGGCAATGTATGGAATGCAGATGGGTGGATATAACATGCCTTTTTCTAATCCTTCTTATAGTTATGCTGAAGATGGTGAGCCATGTCCTCCATGTCCTGATGGAACAGTTCCTGCAAGAACAGAAGCTGGAGATTGCCCATGTTCTGATAGTCCTGAAAATTTAGATTTTTATAAGTTTGCTTTAAAAGAACGAGATTATGTAATAGCTAATCCAGGAATGTGGGAAGGAGATCCAGATATGACAAATGAAGATGGTAGTTATAAATTCTGTGTTGATTGCCTTGTTAAAGATTACAATGATCCAAATGTTGTTAAAAGTGTTGCAGCATTAATTAATAATGGTATTGCTAATTATCCTCATTATGATTTACCTGACTTTACAAAAGGATTAGAGAAATTTAAAATTCCTGCACCAGTATATCAGTCAACTATGCAAAAGAAAAGAGGTGGTTCTACCAATTCTAATATGAATTCAATGGCTCAATATGGTATGGAGATGGGTGGTTATGCTATGCCTGATTATATGGCTTATGGAGGATCTCCTTCATATAGTTATGCTAGAGGCGGTAGTATTCCTAGATATACAGGAGGAGGAGAACCACCAAAAGGACAAATTGTAAAAAGATCTGATTATGCTAATGATGCTACTGGTGATGCAGGATATCAAATAGCACTTAGAAAAGCTAAACTAAAAGCTGATAAAAGTGGAGAAAAAATATATACATTAAAAGCAGATGGTACATATGTAGAAATGAAAGTTTCAGATAAAAAAGCAGGCCCTTATACTGGTAATAAAACTGGATGGAGTGGTAAAGATGAAATAGCTGCTAAATATGCAGCAATGCAAACTGCATTAGATGATCCTGCTACTGCTAAGTTATTTGCTGATGCTACTAGAGCAGCATTACTTGATGCAAAATCATATAAAGGTAAATCTGGAAGTACTGGTGCATTATATGAAGCTAGAGGTTTTGGTAATGTTGCTGATTTATCAGATGAAGAAATTGTAAAAAATTATTTAGAACATCAAGAAAGAAATTTAAAATTAGCTGCTTCTGGAAATGAATCATTTTTATATAATGATTCAAATGGTAAATTAAGAAAAAAGAGTGGAACTGGTACAGGTGATAATATGGGTTTTGTACAAATAATGAAGACATTAAAAAAACCTGATGGTACTGCATATACAGATGCTGAAATTGAAGCTAAATATACGGACATGTCAACAAATGCTCCTACTTTAGATAAAGCTTTTGACAATCTTGGTATTCCAATGGCAGCTAGATCAAAAGGAACAGCTTCAGAAAAGAAAGCATTATTACAACAAGCAACTTTCCAAGGATATAATGCATTAATAAATAATGCTAAAAATTTAAGTGAAGATGATCAAGTAAGGTTAATGAATTTTAGAGGTAACTTACAAAGAGGATATGCTGATGAAAGTGGAATGGGAGTAACTGATATTTCTCCAATTGATGCTTATTATACTAATACTACAGCAGGTCAAATATCTAATTATGAAGATTTTCAATTTGATGAAATTCCAGGAGAAATACCAAAAAAAGGACCTTGTCAATGTGAAACTGATAAACTTGAAGATGGTACTCCAGACCCTAGTTATAGAGCTAAAGATGCAAATGGTAATTGTCCTTGTACTCCAGAAATACCTGAAGATGAAGGTGAAATACCACCGCCACCACAACCAGCAGAATGGTGGTTACAAGATACTATAAAAACAGCTGGTGCAGCTAGTGATTTAATGGGTGTTAAAAAGTATATGCCTTGGGCTCCAAAAATAGATTTAGAAGAACCAAGACCTACTTTCTTAGATCCTACAAGAGAACTAGCTCAACAATCTGAACAAGCTAATATGGCAATTCAGGGACTTAGTCAATTTGCTGGACCACAAGGATTATCTGCAAGAGCATCAAGTATACAAGGTACAGGAGCTAAACAAGCAGCCGATACTTTATCTAAGTATAATAATGCTAATGTTAATTTAGCAGATCAATTTGAATTTAAATCTGTAGATATTAGAAATCAAGAAGCTATTGGTAATCAAGCATCTCAGTCAAAAATGTATGATCAAAATACAATAGCTAATCAGCAATATGATAATTCTAAGTTAGCATTAAAAAATAACTTAAGAAATCAATATACTAATGCAATTACTAATAAAACTAAGACAGCTGCATTAAATCAATTATATCCTCAATATAATATTAGTCCTGCAACAGGTGGAATGCCTGGATTTGGTTATGGTAAAAAACTAAAACCAGAAACAACAAAAACTGCTAATGATTACTATGAGGAAATGATGGCAGATGATCCTGATGCAGATGAAAATATAACTTGGAAAAGAGCACAAAGTAGAGCAGGTACACAAACTTCTAGTTCTAATCAACTAGATATACTAGATGAACAATATTCACTTGGTAAAAAGTATGGTGGGAGTATGAAAAATGGAGGTTTTATATATACTACAGCATTCCCATGGTTACTTTAAACATTATAAGTTTATTAAACTTAAAAAATTTTAATATATTTACATATATACAACTCTAAATTATGGCAACGTATTTACAAGGTGTCACAGATTATATTCCTGATTATCAGCCTTTTCAGCCTGACCTGAATTTTTATAATAATTATTTACAAACAAAACAAAGTCAGTATGATACTAACTGGAAGTCTTTAAATAATTTATATGGGCAATATTTTTATGCTGATTTAACAAAAGAATCTAACATTAAAAAGAAAGAGGAAATGTTAACTCAAATTGATTTCAATTTAAAAAGAGTAGCAGGTTTAGATCTTTCTTTAGAGCAAAATGTAACTCAGGCATCACAAATTTTTACACCTTTTTATGAAGATAAGTTCTTAATGAAAGATATGGCTTATACTAAAAATTTCATGAAAGATTATGCTGCTGTAGAAGGTTTAAAAAAATCAAAAGAAAAAGAGACTTATTCAAAGTATTGGGGTGTTGGTGTAAAGAAAATGATGTATGAAAGAGAAGAATTTAAAAATTCTACAGATGAAGAATCATTAGGATTTGCAAATGTTAAATATACACCGTATGTCAATGCTATTGAAAAGTATATGAAATTAGGAAAAGAATCTGGAATATCAATGGATATAACAGAATCTAATGGTAGATACTTTATTAGACAAAAGAATGGAGATTTAATTTTTCAACCTTTAACTAATTATTTTACTTCTCAATTTGTTAATGATCCAGCTTTACAAGATGTATATAAAGCAGAAGCTTATGTAAAACGTAAAGATGATATATTACAAAATTCAGAAAAATTTAATGGAGACTTAGTGGCCTCTGAAAGAAATTATCTTACAGGTCAGTATGCTACAATCCAAGAATATCTTAAACTTAAAAGTGCTAAAAACAATGAAGATAAAGATATTCTTGAAAAAAAATTAGATAAAAATGATAAAGCATTAATGGAAGGTGGAGGTAATGAATTTACTCCACGCTATACACAAAGTTTAGAAGTATCATTAGGTATTGCAAAAGACAATGCTGCCTATACAGATAAATTAAGTGCTGAAGTTAATGATAAAGCAAGTTCAACAACAACTACTACAGGAGCAACTCCAGATCTTGCTAACCTAGATGTATTAAGATTTCAAGTTGATGCTGGTGTTGCTTCTATGTTAGCAGAACAAGATATTCAACAAGCTGCTTATTCATATTCTAGAGTAGGTATGGTTAAAAGTATGGCTGCTGATCCTTATGGAGTATCTGCACAAAATGCTGCCTATGCTGCACAAAGACAAAAAATTACAATAGAACATCAAAATAAATTAGCAGAAGCTAAAGACCTTAAGGATAAAAAAAATATGATGATAGAAGCTGGATTAGCTAATGGTAGTTATATTGGTATGAAAGAAGTAAAAGATGAAAATGGTAAAATAATAGATTATGAACCAATACCTAATCCTGCTTTAAATAATAGATTTGTTATTCCTGGTAAAAATTTTGGTGGTGTAACAGATAAATCTGTTTCTGTTGTTCAAGCAAATAAAAATATGACTACAGAATTTACAGAAGAATATGCTGATGGAATGGTTAGACAAATAAGTTCAGTAATTGATTCTTGGGTAAAGAGTGAAGAAATGACTCCTTATCAAGCTGATCAATATTTCTTTTCTAGTTCCGGTAAAATGGTAGATAAAAATGCTAGTGGAATTAAAAGTTTTATAGAAAATCAAAGTATGTTTTTTGATAAAAGCGGTAAATATGATCCAAATATAATAGCTGATATAAGTGCTGCTACTACTAATGAACAATTTTTAGCTGATTATCAAGCAAATCCTGGATCATTTTTACAAGGAAGAGGAGCAGACCTTTTACAAAAAACATATGCAAGAGTAATGCAATATGCTGAAGCAACAAAAGGTGATGAAAATGGTGTTTCATCAACTTTTTTAAGAACAGCACCTCATGCTAAATTTAGTGAATATATAGATTATGTACGTAATAATGAACTTGTAACAAAATCTAATACAGATGCAATAAATAAAAATCTTAGATCTTCAACTTCTTTAACTAAGATAAATGACAAAGCAAAAACAATGTTAATAAATTCACTGTTAAATACTGATTTAACATTAGTTGATAAGGAAACTTTTTTAAGGGAGGCAGAATGGATTTTTAAAGCAAATCCTAAAATAAGTATATTTAAAAAGAAGGAAGGTTCTCAAGGTTATATGAGATTAGAGAATTTAACAGATGCTGCTAAACGTGATTTAGACAAGATATTAGCTGCTGCTAATGCAGCAAATTTAAAAAAAGGTATTAAAAATGGAAGTTGGGATACTGGTAAATATACTTCTTTAACTGCTTATGAACAAGCTGACATAATTTCGCGGTTTCAAAGTAGTTCTTTGGAAACTGATGAAAGCCTTGCAGAAGACATATATGATGACATGACTAAAATCTATTCAACAACAATCCAGAATACAAAAGAAATGAAGCTTTCTAGTAACTTATTAACTAAAGATAAAGCTAATGCAGTATATAATACTGCAGAAAATGGTGTAGGTGTTAATTTAGCAGCAGTTCAATCTGCTGGTTTTAGAGGATTTTTAGAAACACTTGATGATGCCGGTAAGATTAATTTTTATGATATGAAAAATAATCCTATTAGTTTCTTTGGAAATACTAAAACAGGTGTTGAAAAAACTCAAGCATTATATGCCGATGCAGATGATATTCATACACATGTTAAGATTGCTGAAATGATCTTAAATAATTATAGAAGTAATATAGGTAAAAAAGATATTAAAAACTTTAATTTAACAAGTAGTCAAATTGCTATAGAAGATTTAAATAAAGGAGCAATGACACTATATCCAACTTTAGATGTTCTTAAAGCATTAAAAGAAGGTGAAGGTGCTGGACTATTAACTGATCCTATAATAAATGCTATTGCAACAAATGGCATTTCTATGATATCAAATAGAAGAAATTTTAATAATTGGATATTTCAAGGAAATCAAGCAACTCCAACTGAATCTATAATAAATGCATTAGGATCAATAAGTTATACAAATCCAATGGGTGGTGGTGATTTTATAATTGAAAAAGATTTAAGTGGTGTAGCACCTTATAAAGTTCATGGTACTTATTTAGAAATGCAAGCTGATGGCAGTAAAGTAAAAGTTCCTTTTACAGTAGCTCCAGTAAATTATCAAAATAATATAGGTTTAGCTCAAAGTGCAGCAAAAGAAAGTTTACAAAAAATGGCAGATTATAATCAACTTGTTTGGCAACAATTTCAAAGTAAAACTTTTGCTCCTGGAATTTCTATTGAGTCTCCTGAAAGCAAAAGACAATTTGGTAACTTAAGATAATATGGCAGAAAATTTAAATACAGGTAATGAAGATCCTTCTATTAATTTAGAGTCTCAATTTAGTAATCCTGATGCAACTGATATAAAGAATTTTTTACCTTTCAATGAGGGGTTCTATAATCCTGATCCTAATCTTTTTACAATTAATCCACAAAAAACTCCAGTTCAATTATCTAATAAATTTAATCCATCAGAAACACCAACTATTCAGAAAGATCAAATTAGAGATACTACTGTTGGTTTTAATCCCTTTGCAAAAGAACAATTAGCAAAATCTTTAAATGGAGAACAGAGTTATGCTAAAAATCTAATTAAAAAGATGAACCATGAATTGGTAAATCTTGAAGATGATAGTCAGTATTCAAAATCATTTATGTATGATGCTAGTACAACAGGTGCACATAAAGCAAAATATAAGGCTTATGGACAAGCAACATATGATAAAATTGGATTTAATCCAGAAATAAATAATGATGAAGTTTTTAATGCTAATACATCTATAACAGATGATTTTATAAGAACAGCTACACATGCTGCTTGGCCTATGTTTACATTAGGTCTTATTGCTAATCCTAAAAGTTATTTTCAAATGGCTCAAGGAGATTTTGGACAAGATATAGAGGCAGCAGCAGATTATGAAGAATATAGTGCAATTGGACAATCTACTCGAGGTGGTATAGGTGGATTCTTTAATAATGTATTTAATAGTTTAGCCTACAGTGCTGGTATTATGACTGAGGCTGCTGCAGAATATGCTTTAATTGGAGCTATAGAAGGATCATTGGCTGGTCCAGAAGGTACAGTTGCTGGTGGTGCCGTTGGTGGTGCTGTAGGAGCTGTAAAAGGTTTACTTTCTCTTCCTAAAGCTCTTTGGAATATGGGTAAGTATGGTGGTAAAATGTTAACTAATTTAAAAAATTTAGAAAAATATACAGCTGCTAAACAATTATTTAATGCGGCTGGTAGAACTACATTTGAATTTGTTAATCCTCTTAATAATACTTTTGCTGGAATTAATGCTGCTAAAGCAGATAACTTAACAGGATTAGCAAGATCAGCAAGAACAGTAGGTGGTTTATTTAGAGATGCTATTGGTATAAACATGGGTCTTTCTGAAGGTAGACTTGAAGGAGGTTTTGTAGAACAAAATACATATGACAAAGGATATGATAAATTTTGGAAAACAAATGGTAGAGCACCAACTGATGATGAACAATTAGAATTACGTAAGGTTGCTAAAGTAGCAGGTTTTCAAGATACTTGGAAAAATGGACTACTTGTATTTTATTCAAATAAAATAGCTTTTCCTAATCTTGTAAAAGGAAATATTTTTGCTGGATCCTCTAGAACTATTAGAAGTGTAGGTAAAGAATTTGATTTGGTTTTTATAAAAGGAGCTGGAAAAAAAGGTGCTAAAGAAGCTATAACAGAAGGAGCATATGATATTGTAGATTTTAATTTTAAAAATGCATTAAAAGGATTTGTTAAACCTGCAAATTTTGGTAAAGCAAGTTTATCATATTTTAAAATAAATATGGTGGAAGGAGCTCAAGAAGTTATGCAAGATGTTCTTGCTAAATCCACTGAAGATTATTATGTTAATTCATTTTTTGATCCTACAAAAGCAACATTTGATTATTCAATGGCAACATTAGGAAATGCTTTTGGTCATCAAGTTAGTAGTCAAGGTTTTGAAACTTTTATGTCAGGTTTTGTAATGGGAGGAATGTTAAGACCTTTTAATGGTGCTGTTCCAAGATATGCTCATATCTTATATAATAAATATACAATGGATCCTGTAAAGTATAAAGAGTATATGGATCAAAGAACAGGTTATGGAGAGCAATTAAAAAATGCTATGAATAAGATGCATAAAAATCCAACAGAATTTTTGAATGAAAGAATGCGTAATTATGGGGAGCAAAGTCAAATAGCAAAAATAATTGATAATGATGATTCAGATAAAAAAGAAAAATTTGATGCAGCAAATGCTGGTTTTATGTCTGATATACTTACTTCTTTAAATGCTGGAACTTATAAAATATTTAGAGAAAATTTTAATAAATATTCACAACTTACTGATCAAGAACTTGAAGGTACATTAGATTTACAACCAGGAGAAGGAGTTAAGATGCGTAAAATTCTTGCTACTTATATGAAGAAGTCTGAAAAAACACAAGAAAGATGGGACTATGCTCAAAAAAATCTAGCAACTAAAAAACTTAATCTTAAAAATTTTAAAGAAAATACACCTGAATATGATAAAGCTTCAATTTATAATAAAGCTATAGATACAGGAATTAATAATTTAGTATTTCTTAATGACTCTTTTGATACTAACCTAGAAAGAGTTAATAAAATTACAGCTAAATTAAATAGAACTTCTATTTTTAAAAATTTACCTTCTGGAGATTTTCAAACTATTATGGATTCAGAAAAACTTTCCAATACAATTGACATGTTGTCTACAGAAATTGAAAGTTTAAAAAATATTGAAACTGTTGATGCTCAAAATCAAATACAAAAAAAACAAACATTATTAAATGCTCTTTCTAAATTTGAATCAAAGCAAACTGAATTTAATAAAATGCAAGCTTCAGATTTATTGAAAAATGCAAGAGAAGAAGCTATAAAAGAAAATCCAGAAGAAGCAGATGAAATAGGGTTAACATTTGATCAAGTAATTGCAGAATATAATAAAAATGGAGGAGATCCAATTGCTGCATATAAAGAATCTTTTGAAGAATTATTACAAGTTTTATCTGGTTCTGAAAATAATTATCAAAAAGTATTAATGGACTTATCTTCTAAAGGAGGAATTGATGACCTATTTAATGATGTAAAAGATATACATAAATTAGAACATGAGAATAGAAAAATTATTCCATATATTAATTTATTAACTCAACCAGGAACATTCTATGAACATGTAGAAAGAAACTATCAATGGATGAGAAATCTCTATCTTAATAGAGAAAATTATTATAAAGATATTATTAATCAATCTGTTGTAGCTAAAGAAAACAATGACTTACTTAAGTCTTTAGCTGATAAAAATATATATGTAGACTTAGATGAATTTGCAGATTGGGTAAAAGATCCTTCTAAAATGCCAAGCTACTTTATTGAAGCTACCACAGGTAATGAAAGAATCATTCCAAAAGGAAGTATGCAGTATAATCAATATGCACAAATATTTTTAGCTGTACAAAGAATGCAAGAGTTCCGTGCAGCAGGAGATCCTGTTGATATGGAAGGACAATTAGAATTAGCTATTAAAGATTTGTTAGTTCAAAAACAAGGTGAAATTGTTCAAGCAGAAGAAGCTTTTGAAGAAGATATTAAAAAAGAAACAAACTTTACACTTGATGAATTAAGAGAACAAGAAGCAGCAGGTGTAGAAGTAACTAAACCTGTTTCTCAAACAACAATAGATAGAAAAGTTTCTAGACTTAATGAGTTAATGGATACATTAGATTTAGAAGATCCTAATGCTATACTTAATGCTATAAAAGCAATTTTAAGTGGAGCTGAAATAAATGAAGAATATTTTAATCAAGATTTAATAGATGATGAAATATATAAGTTTGTAAGTGATCAACCAAGATTAACAAAAGAAGTTGTTCCAATTTTTGTAAAATTTGAAGAAAGTTATGATCTGAAAGTTAGACATGAAGCAGCAGCAGCAGCGGCAGCAACAAAATTTTTAATAAATAATGAAATAAATAGAATTCAAAATACAACAGAAGTAGTTACAGAAGTAGAGCGTGTTGAAATTATTAATAAAACACAATCTTGGGCAGATCATCAACTTGTTCTTGCAGATATTGAAGAAAGATATGCTGAATTTATTAAAGAATTAACTGATGAATTTACAAAAAGAGGTATTACACCTTCTAATGTTAATATAGATGTCCCTACTAATACTTCATGGTCTGAGATTGAAAAATTAGCACCAGATTTATTTAAAACATTGACTGAAGCATTTGCTGCAGAAGTAGGAATAAGTCCTGAAGATGATAAATATGATCTTGTTAGAGCTAATTGGTTAGAGCAACAAGCTGATGTTATTAAAGAATATAATGCTAAAAAAGTAGCAGAAAGAATATTATTAGAACAAGAAGCTAAACAATTTAAAGTACCAAAGTTCAAGTATATTAAAATTGAAAAAGGATATGAAATTACTTTTACTAGTAAGATAGGTCCTCTTGTAATGATTGAAGAAACATATCAAGATTTACTAACTGCTGGAGAAGGAATATCTCCTAAAACTCAGAAAAAAGTAGTTTTAACAGATACTCAGAAAAAAAATCTTGAAGAAGATTTAGTAGAATTAAATAAAGCAATTAAGTTTTTAAGAGAACAAGGCGGTCAAGTAGAAGAATCTAAATTTGAAGAAGGATTAAGAATATTTAATGAAAATATTACTAATAGACAAGGTGAAATAGAAAAGGTTCTTGATGAAAATGGTAATCTAATTGAAAGAAAAATTGATGGTAAAGTTGCTGATAGGGTAACTAAGAAAGCAGAAGAACTAGACATTGAACTTACTCCAGGAAAAAAACCTTTTGCTTATAAGTTTCTTGATCCAGTTACTAAAACAGTTAAAGATGCAGAAGGTAATGAAACTACTGTAGAAGTACCTTCAAGTATTATGAGTGCATTTAATTCTATTCTTGAAGATGACTCAATAAAAGATGAAGATAAAGTAAATGCTTTTATGGCTTCTTTTGAAGTTTATGCAAAAAGTACTAAGAGAAGTGCATTTAAAGATGCTGCTCAAAAAGGATTAAATATTAAAAAGTTTCAAGCTTTAAGAGAAGCCTTGGAAAATAAATTACAAACTACTACAGATACTAAAGCTGATATAGAAAGAAGAAGCCAAGAAAATAAAAAAATTAAAGGTTTAGATTTTAATACTAATGGAAATTTTGTTGGTTCTTTTTTAGATAACTATGACTTTGTTGCACGGGGTAGTGAAAGTACAGTTTATAAAAGTAAAGATAATACTCATGTAATTAAAATATCTGAACCTTATAATTCAAAAGATGAAGAACTATATAAAGGAAGAATTACAGATACATTACTAAGAGAAATTATTGGTGATTCTGGATTAGAAGTAATTGGATATTATGAATATAAAGGTGTTAAAAACCCAGTTTATAGGCAAAATTATATAGAAGGAAAAGTTTTATCTGAAAAAGAAGTTGGAACTTATCTTAAAACTATCAAAGGAGTAATTGAGATAAGTGGAAAGTACTACTACAAATACAATGAAAAACTTTATGTTATTTCTGATTTTACAGATAATGTAATTAAAGATAACAAAGGTAATATAGTACCAATAGATTTATCTATTTATGAAACATCTGATTTAGAAATCAAAACTAAATATGATGCAGAACTAGCTGCTTTAGGTACAGATAATACAGCTGTAGAAAATAACATTTTAGAAAATTTTACTGAAGAAAATGTAAGAAAAACTGTTACTGAATTAGCATTTGCAGAATCTTCAGATATTGGTAATATGCTTGATGATATGATTAAAGACTTTTTAACTAGAGAAGGTACTTCATTTAAAAAAGTAACTAAGCCAGAAAAAATGAGTCAACAAGCATTTGAATCTTTATTTGGAACTAAAGGTATACTTACTTTATTTAGAGATGGTATCATAGATGGTGACTATATGGTAATAGGTGCAAGTGACATGTTATTTGATAAGGAGTTATTTGAAAATGGTTTAGTTGGAGAAACAGATTTAATTGCAATTAATGCTAAAGGAGAATTTAATATTATTGATGTTAAAGCTCTTAATGAAGGAACTTGGGATAGATTTGATCCTGTTTATGCACTAGATAAATTAAAAGAAAAATTAACTAAAGAACGTAAAACAGAACAAGAAATAGAACAAGATAAAAAAATAATTAAATTAAAGAGTATTATAAATTCAAAAGATGAGTCTACATGGAGTAAAAAACAATATTTTAGAATTCAACAATCTTTATATAGAAATTTATTTTTTAATATGACAGGCATGATGCCATCACAAATTGGTCTTCTTCCTATACAAGTTACCTATGATACAGAAGGAAATTTAATTAGTGCAAGTAAACCTATCTGGATGGATGAAGATTTTACTATTCAACTAGAATACTTTGATGCTGTAGAATCTATTGTACCATTAAAAGCAAAACCTATAACATCTAAAGCTGAACTTACTGAAGAAGAAGAACAAGGTTTATTAGAAGAGGCTGATGCTTCAAGCTTATTAAAAGATAATGTTGGTAAAAAAGTTATTTATAATGGAGCTGTGGGTACTCTTATTTTAAATAATGATGGTTCATATGGTATTAAAAAAGATGGAGTTACAGAAGATATTTATTTTGAACAATCACCTGTAACTAGTGGAGACTTATCATTTAATCAAGTTGGTATTTCTTCAATAAGTAATACTAAAGAAGTATTTGAAACAATAATTGTTGATGGAGAAAAATATACAACTAGAGTATTAAATGATAATGTTGTTGAAATTAATGGTGTATTCTATAAAATTAAATGGTCAGGAACTGAATCAGATAGAATTATTGAATCTCTTAGTTTTAATGTAAATGATGCTGAAATATTAAAATTACAAGAAGAAGTAGATGCAATTAATGAAAATGTTAATGCTTTACAAAAACAAAGTGAAGAAGTATTATCAAAAGGTAAGCAAACAGGGTTTAACACAAAGATTAGAAACATAACAAATAAACTTAATGCACTTACTGAAGAAGATGTTGCTATAAGAAATGAACTTTTTGCTTCAAGAACAGCTCTTGAAAAAGAATTAGAAGAACTTAGTAGTAAGCAAGATGGTATTATTAAACTTATTTCATCAGATTTATTAGAGAAAACAAGTTTAGAAAGTAAAATTTCTTCTTTATCTCAAAGTAATTCTGAAAGACTTATGAAAGGAGGTAATAATAATAATTATATTTTTGCTGTCAATGTTCATATTCAAAATTTTAAATCATATAAAGGAATTAATGAAACTGATCAGAAAAAAGATTTAGATAATATTAAAAGATTATCTGTATCTACTACAGTAGCTACACAGATAGATGAAATTCTTTTAGAGAATTTTCCAAGTGTTTTAAATACATTAATAACTGAAGGTGTTTCTGGAATTAATAGAATAGGATTATTTGTTATAAATAATTGGGCTAATCAAACTATTCTTGAATTAGAAATATTAGGTAATAGTACTGCTCTTGAAGGTAATTTAACAGATGATGTTGATAATCAGATCAATGCTTTACGCTCTTTAATAAATGACTTACAATTAATTAAATTAACTAAAAATGGAGAAATCAGCAAAGCAAGCAGAAAAAAATCAGAAAAAGCCTTTGGGCCAGAAAGGGTATCAAACAGGCCTGGTGTATCTGAGAATGAAGGGCCTGTCAACGGACAGCCAGAAGGTGTTCCTAGATCAGAAGGAGAGGGAAGCCTCACTGAAGAAGAAATGAGGAAAAAGATTGCGGAAAGTAAAATAAATAAAGAGAGTTTATTAAATCAACTTGACATAGAAGAAGTTGTTACAACTAAAAAAGGTTTAAAGTTTATTAAAGCAATAGAAGATGCAACTTTAGAAACTTTAGATACTGCATATATAGCAGCACTAGAAGAATTAAAAGTAAATCCTGGAACTATAAATAGTACAGAATTAGCTGACGCATATGATACAAGATCTCAAGAATTAAAGTCAGATATGACTTTAAAAAATATTAAAAAAGATATGTATCTATTACCTAAAAGCCCTATCTTTGGAAACACAGAAGTTAGTCCTGTAATAGTTACTAAAAAGGGTCCTAATAGTGTTACAATAAAAGATGTTAACACAGGTCAAACAGCAAACTTTAATGCTGAAGAATTAAAATTAAACTTTATTAGAATGACACAAGAAGAAATAGATAAAGAATCCGGTGTAGAACTAACACCAGAAGATATGGATGACTTTAAACAAAATATTGAAACTATTAATGATACTCTTGAAGATAGTGCTGCTTTAAATGGAGCAGTAGATGCTGTTGAAAAAGCTGAATCTATTGGTTCATTCAGAGAAAGATTGAAGAATAAAAATTGTAAACTTTAAGACATGGCTTGTTTATTAGAAAAAGAAAATTTTCCGAAAGTAAAAAGGTATTTTTATGAATCTATTTTAAGTAAAATAAAAGGATCTATTAAAACTAAAATTAGTCCTGAACAATATATTAAAGATTTTCATAATGAAATAGCAGAGAGCAATGATCCTAAGTTTGCATTAGAAGTTGCTCAAGCTATACCTGAAATCATGTTGCAAGTAATTGCAACTAGAAAAAATATAAGAGAGTATTTTGTTAAAAAT
>Ga0181350_1000107_pt1 | contig 25121 bp, 11 predicted proteins | sample Su13VDMM110DCMD_FD_130105 | JGI IMG/M metagenome (GOLD analysis project Ga0181350, IMG submission 130105) | Freshwater viral communities from Lake Michigan, USA - Su13.VD.MM110.DCM.D | ecosystem: Environmental > Aquatic > Freshwater > Lake | place: USA: Michigan | collected 2013-07-16
GAAGAACCACTCGTCCCGCTTGAACCTGAAGTTCCACTTGAACCATTTATACCTGATGTTCCTGAGCTACCATCTGTTCCGCTAGTTCCTGATGAACCGCTTGAACCTGATGTTCCTGAACTACCATCTGTTCCGCTTGAACCTGAGGTTCCGCTACTACCACTAGTTCCTGAAGAACCACTTGTTCCACTACTACCACTAATTCCCGAAGAACCGCTTGAACCTGAAGAACCATCAATACCACTAATTCCTGAAGTTCCGCTAGTTCCTGATGAACCGCTAGTTCCACTACTACCACTAGTTCCTGAAGAACCACTTGAACCGCTAGTTCCACTTGAACCATCTGTTCCGCTAGTTCCACTTGAACCTGATGAACCACTACTTCCGCTAGTTCCACTTGAACCTGAGGAACCACTAGTTCCTGAGCTACCATCTGTTCCACTTGAACCTGAACTACCACTTGTTCCACTACTTCCACTAATCCCTGAAGAACCACTTGAACCGGATGTTCCTGAAGAACCTGATGTTCCCGAACTACCATCTGTTCCGCTAGTTCCTGATGAACCACTTGAACCCGATGTTCCTGACGAACCGCTTGAACCCGATGTTCCTGACGAACCACTAGTTCCACTACTACCACTAATTCCTGAAGAACCGCTGGTTCCGCTTGAACCTGATGTTCCCGAACTACCATCTGTTCCGCTAGTTCCGCTGGAACCGTTTGACCCTGATGAACCACTTGTTCCGCTCGAACCGCTGGTTCCGTTTGAACCTGATGTTCCACTACTTCCTGATGAACCGCTTGTTCCGCTACTACCACTAATTCCCGAAGAACCACTTGTACCGCTTGAACCTGAAGAACCATCAATACCACTAATACCTGAAGTACCACTACTTCCACTTGTACCTGACGAACCTGAAGAACCACTCGTTCCGGAACTTCCTGATGTCCCTGAAGAACCGTTAATACCACTTGTTCCGCTTGAACCTGAAGTTCCTGAAGAACCTGAGCTACCACTTGTTCCTGAAGAACCTGAAGTCCCACTACTACCATCCGTTCCGCTTGTTCCACTACTACCACTTGTTCCGCTTGAACCTGAAGTTCCTGAAGAACCGTTAATACCACTTGAACCGCTAGTTCCTGATGAACCATCTGTTCCACTAGTTCCTGATGAACCACTTGAACCTGAGGTTCCTGAAGAACCACTAGTTCCTGATGAACCATCTGTTCCGCTAGTTCCTGATGAACCACTTGAACCTGATGTTCCTGAACTACCATCTGTTCCGCTAGTTCCTGATGAACCACTTGTCCCACTTGAGCCTGAACTACCAGATGAACCACTTGTCCCGCTTGAACCTGAAGTTCCACTTGATCCATTTATACCTGATGTTCCTGAACTACCATCTGTTCCACTTGTTCCACTTGAACCTGATGTTCCTGAACTACCATCTGTTCCTGAAGAACCACTCGTACCACTACTTCCGTTAACCCCCGAAGAACCTGAAGTTCCACTTGAACCATTTATACCTGAGGTTCCGCTACTACCATTTATACCTGAGGTTCCGCTACTACCACTTGTTCCTGAAGAACCTGATGAACCCGAAGTTCCTGAAGAACCTGATGAACCCGAAGTTCCTCCGGTAATATTAATTAAGACATTCCCACCTCCATTATCAATAACGGAAGCACCTGAAAATGTCATACCTGTAACATTTATTGCCGTCACCCCTGAGGTTGCATTATAAATTGTTAAAGGACTTCCTCCACCTCCTGTAGTGAATCCTGATACAACAACTGAAGAAGCATCACTATTATTTAATGTAAGTATACCCGTTCCACTATTGTATGTTCCACCAGTAATCGTTCCATTGAACCCTGATATTGAGATGGTTCCTCCCGTATTATTAAATAAATTTAAAGTCGTTATTGCAGAATAATAAGTTCCTCCTGTTATTTGAACATCACTTCCATAAAATATTTTCCATCTTGCATCATTACGATTAACACCATTTACTCCTTCAATTGTTGAACCAGTCCAAGTTCCAATAAAATCTTTTCCGGCTTGCGAACGATTATTAACTACCGTTCCATAATTACTAATTGTTATTGCTGAACTACCTGTAAGTCCCGTTAAAGACCCCCATAATGTATCATAATTTGGTATTGAGAATTGATAAACCGTATCCGTTTCTTGGACATACACTTGCATACCCAATCGCCTTCTTCCCGAAGAAATATTATCTGAATTTAAAGTAATAAAATCAGGAGAGAATGGAGTGCCAGTCCCTTTTGTAAAATTAATGGGAATTGTGTTGGCAGATAATTGAATATTTGTAGGGAACGTTGCCGCGGTTAATGTTAACAATAAATCATCTAAATTGTAAACCTCCATATAACCTCCTGTCTGTAAAACAGAGAAATTTGTCCCAAACGTACTCGTCCTTACGACACTATTAGGTCCCGATAATTGTGATGATGTTAAAGGATTTTTATATGGAAAAGACATGTTTTATATTATTATTTTATATGTTTTTATTTATGTTTTAGTATCACCTTTAACCCAAAATGTTGTTAATAATGGTGTGGTGTTTGGTTGATTATATAGTTCAATCATCCATAACACTCGGTAAACACCAGCAGGAATTGCACACCCACCAGGAACTGTAACATTAACCGCGGCATTACCAGCATCAGGCACACCGTCATTAATAATAGAAACAGAACAAGCACTACCATTTCCAACATCAAGAGTCATATTATTAAGTGTTCCTCCAACACCTGACAATGGTATCCAAACGGTATATGTATATTGAATTGATGAATTAACTTGGCTAGTGTTTACTTGAATACTACCGAATGTATATTGATTCTGAGAACATCCGTAGCTATCAACTCCAGAACCCGATGATTGTCTTATTTGACCTGATAGTGTTGAAACATTAGTTATAAAGTTTCCAACTGACCCTGTCCATCCTGAATATTGAGCATAAATGGCCATATCACCTGCATAATTTGTTCCTGCAGGGACACCACTATTACCATATCCAAAGAATGAATTTGCACCTGAAGAAAACATAAATGACCCTAAATCATTTGACGAAGTGCTATCTTGTGGTTCAGGGAATAAATAAGCATAATAAAGTCCTTGAGTTGGAGACGGTGTAATTGTTGGAGTAGGTGTAGGCGAACTTGTTTTTGTCGGTGTCGTTGTAGGAGTTGATGTAATTGTTGGTGTTGGGCTAGGAGATAATCCAGGAGTTACAGTCGGTGTTGGTGTTGGCGTTGAAGTTGTTGTCGGAGTTACAGTTGGTGTTGTAGTTTTTGTTGGAGTTATTGTTGGTGTTGGGCTCGGAGATAGTCCAGGAGTTACAGTTGGTGTTGGTGTAATCGTTGGTGTTGGAGTCGGTGTTGGACTACTACATGGGATAAGTTCAAATAATTCACATCCGTTAGCATCAACTAACGTTAGTAATATTTCAGGAGCTGTCTCAAATATTGACGGAATAATTGTGGTATAAAATAACGCAGGAGGTACAGGACCAGATGTTATTGTTGTTAAATAACTTTTATTATTCCCATAAACATCTGAGATATAAACCTCAATTGGATAAGTTCCGCCCGAAATATTTGTTATTCGTATTTGTACCATTGTCTATAACTCGCCCAAGAACTAAAGATTCCTGAGTATTTAAATTATAAATATCATCATTAATAATTTTGAACCTCACTTAATCACATCAACTCGTTCGTCCGTTGTTTAAATTCCTATTGACATTTCATGTGGATTAAGTAAAAAACGTTAATTAACTTTAAGTAATTTAATAACCTATGGGATGATTGAACAATTTTTACTTATCAAAATAACTTCTAAATTAGTGCCGGTTATAGAGTTAACATTCGCAGTAAAAACAATAGTACAAAGGGATGTAAATGGTGTTTGAGCATTTGCCCATGGCTCACTATTAGTATATCCCGCAGTTGTCATAAGATTACCTGTTAAGTCCAAAACCTCTAAACTATTGGGTAACGAAATTGTTGGGTTAAATGTTACAATATTATTACCAGATAAACCTAATAAGATCAAGCTCGTTGGTAATGTAATTGATGGATTAAATGTTACAATTAGATTACCTGTTAAGTCCAAACCCTCTAAACTATTGGGTAACGCAATTGATGGATTAAATGTTACAATTTGATTACCTCCTAAACCTAATAAGTTCAAGCTCGTTGGTAACGCAATTGATGGATTAAATGTTGTAATATTATTGTCACTTAATTGTAATTCAATTAAACTCGTTGGTAAGGCAATTGATGGATTAAATGTTACAATATTATTACTAGATAAACCTAATACGTTCAAGCTCGTTGGTAAGGCAATTGATGGATTAAATGTTACGATATTATTGTCACTTAATTGTAATTCAAGTAAACTCGTTGGTAACGCAATTGATGGATTAAATGTTACAATTTGATTATCTCCTAAACCTAATAAGTTCAAGCTCGTTGGTAACGCAATTGATGGATTAAATGTTACAATTTGATTATCTCCTAAACCTAATGCGTTCAAACTAGTTGGTAAGGCAATTGACGGATTAAATGTAACAATTTGATTACCAATTAAATTTAATTGGGTTAAGCTCGTTGGTAATGCAATTGACGGATTAAATGTTACAATATTATTATCAATTAAATTTAATAGGGTCAAGCTCGTTGGTAATGCAATTGACGGATTAAATGTTACAATATTATTGTCTGATAACAACAAATTCTCTAAACCTGTTAACCCTCCTACTTTATTAACCAAAGTTACACCCGCATTATTTAAATTTAACGCTATAACCCCATTAACTAAAATAGCCGCTTGTAACCGACCTCCATTCAAACTAAATGCGGTAATATTAACAGAAGTTGCCCCCAAGGAGGTTAACCATGCGACGAATGTGGCTTGATTTGTCACACCGACTAAACCCCAATTAGCGGTAATATCAAAATTAAAAGGATCGACTCCACACTCTAAACAACTAATGTCATAAACTATTACCAATTCTATAATTATTCTTTGATTAATTAATGTGGTGTCTCCCGGTTCGGTATTAATTATTATTTGATTTTCTAATAAATTGAAAGTTACCTCACCAATGCCAGGAATGGTTAATAGTAAATCTTTGATAGTTTCACAATATAGTTCATCAGTAGGGACTGAAGTTAATGTAGTTCCGGTAAAAAAAGTTTCACTTGTTGATAACCCCAAAGGTATAACTGATACTTCAACACCAAAAATTGCGGAATTTAATTTACATCCAACCTTACCAATAGTTAAATCATTAAATCCTTCATTCAACATTTGAAGTATACCATATTTTGATTGAGGTTTTATAATAAAATCTTCTCCTCCCATCACATATGTTTGATATGATACATAGAGTTTATCACAATTAATTGGAACACTTCTACTTAAAGAACAACCAACACTATCAACAACGGTCAGACTATAAGTACCAGCACTTAACCCACTAACTTGTATATTTTGAGGATTACTTGGGATATTATTTGACCAATAAAATGTGAATGGTGGTTCACCACTAGAAATTAATGCGGATATTTTCCCATCGAATCCACTACCACATGAAGTACTATATAATGCAAAATCTAAAGGATTACTTGAGCTAACATTTACTTGTGTCGTTTGAACACACCCTCCCCCATCTGTTACGGTAATTGTATGTTGACCTGAATTCACATTTGAAAATGTGACTGCGGACAATGTCGTATTTGAAAAGATTTGAACACCATCCATCGAATATGTGTATGGTTGTGCTCCACCTTCCGACCTTATTACTAATATCGAACCATTATTTTGATTACAAGTCGTGCCGGTGGTATTAGTAGATATGGTAAAAGTATCAGTTGCGAATAACGTAACCTCTTCCATATATGAACAAGATGATGAATCTTGAACCGCAACAGAATAAGTACCTGAAGAAAGACTTGGGAATATTTGAACAGTTTGATTGCCGGTAATATTACTGGTATTTCCATTAGGATAAATTAAGGTATAGATATATGGCGTTACCCCACCAACAACAGAAACTTGTATTGATCCGTCACTACTTGAACAAGTAGACCCATTTGTGTTAATACTAACAGATGTCATACCTTGAGGTGATGCCAATGATGTTCCGGCAACAAATGAACATAATGCCGCGTCTGTTACCTGAAACAGATAATTTCCCGCAGATAATCCGGATAAAGTGAATGAAGTACCATATTGAATGGCAACCGCCCCTGTTGATGCCGAGTAATAATATGGAGTAGTCCCTCCGGTTATTTGAATTGTAATCGACCCATCCGCGGCAAAACAACTTGGCGGTACTGCAGTAAATGTACCTAAACCAACTTGAGGAACATCTACAACATTTACCCCTTCAGTTTGTGAACACCCTAAAGAATCCGTAACAGTTACCGAATAGGCTCCTGAAGTTAGACCAGTTATGGTAGACCCTGTTGCTCCATTAGACCAAATATAACTATACGGGGGAGACCCAGTGACTCCCGTAACAAAAAGTTTACCTATAGGTGTTCCTCCACAAGAAGAATTTGGCACATTATATATTCCAAAATCTAAAGGACTTGAGTCTTCAATAATAAAATTTTGACTATATCCTGTGCACCCACCTATATCAACGACCTGCATGTAATAAGTTCCGGCACTTAAACCTCCGAAAATCACATCGTTTACATTGATATTTGTGGTTTGTAATGTAATAAAATTATCGTTAGAGTCGTATAAATAAAAATCAGTTGTAGAATAATTTGATGATGATGTACCAGTTACTGAACCATTATCTAATGAGCATGTTGTTCCTTGGACTCCAAGGATATTAGCACATACCCCTGACGATACGGGTATATTAATATTTAATGTCTGATTAACAGGTAATGTACTATCATTAACAGTTACAATGTAAGTGTCGGAATTTAGTGAGGTTCGTATTGATGGTTGGAATGTGATTACATCCGTACCTAAACTTGGTGAGACCCATTGTACCGTGTACGGAGGACTACCTGAGTTAATTAATAGAGATATTGCACCTGAACCTGTGCTTTGGCAATCCCCTGTAACTGATATATTAGCGTTCATTATTGCATACAATTAATATTAATATTTATTCCTATATCCAAAGAAACTGAAGTTGGTGTAGTATCCTCTAAACACAACAAATTACTTATTGTCAACGTATTACCATTTAAAACATACGCATATTGATAATTTATTAATTGAGGTAAATATTGAATTAATGCCAATCTCCATTGAGTATCACTCGGAGTATCTGAGATTCCATACCCTGTATAAATAAGTTCTTTAATTATTTGTTGTCCATCAATTTTTAAATCCACATACCAATCAGTTAAAACCGAACTTGTATAACATTCATTCAACGTCAACCCACTTTGACTTAACATATTATTTATTCTATTACCTAATATGGCTTCAAAATCGTCCACATCAGGGTCCTCATTAAACCAAGGATATATATTAAACTCAACATGTTCGGCATTACATGTATAATCAAAAATACCTGAAATAATATAACATGGATTAACAGGTACTGGAATAAATTGACATCCTCTTTGTCTTCGATAAACAAACTTTTGTTTGTGGAATATTGAATTTTCAAGTCTAACACCTCCATTCCAAATGGTTGTTGCCGGAATCATTTGTTCCACCAACTTTGTCCAATACGGTCCAATACCATTAACATAATCAATTAACTTTTGGTAAGTATATTGATTATTTGGAATCCCAACAGTTTGTTCAGATTCTATATATTTCCAAAATATTGATTGTAATGTTGGATATCCTCCGGTCTTACCATCAGTAATATATTGACGATTTCTAGCATTAATCATATTCTCCCAAAATGTTTGAGAAAACTCAAAGAATGTTTTTTTCTTCGGTTCAGGGTTTACATATGTTGAATCAACTCCTCCGGGAACCGGATAATTAACCGTTAATCCTGTTTCAGGGATTGGGTAATCATATTGTCTTGATTGGTCCCAAACATCATAAACTAACCCTTGGCCAGGATTTAAAAATATGTCAACATTTTTAACATTTAACACCAACTTTTCGTTATCAACAAAATAATAAGCATTGTAGTCACCTTGAGTTGATATTCTAATTTTATCATCGTCTGATAACCATGACTTATTATTATCAACAACTTTTCTTAATTTAAACCCTTCATTCATATATGGAAAATCCCTGAATCGGTTTAGATAAGTTTGACCATAAGTGAATGGAGTTAGTTGAGTTTGAATATTGTAGTTTTGCCCTGTGAAAACATCTCCAGTTAATTGGACTTCGTCAGGACTTCTATGTTGTGGCGTTGTTTCATACCATCCCGCACCGATTTGGAAAAAATATGTTTCAGTGTTTATTGGAGCTTTAGGGTATCCTTCAAAATCCATAGGATAATCACTTAAACTAGTATTTACATTTTGATATGTTGCAGTTGATGTGAATGCAGTGTAGAGATTACCTTTAATTTTATATGTATCTCCCGGCAAGTATGTTGGTATTGAATATGCATACGTTCCTCCTGATATTTGAGCCCATTGTGTGTCAAATTGGTCTAAATTAATTTTTTGGTCGGCAAGATAAATGTGTTCATTATATTCAATCAATGAATCAGGTGCTCCGATTAATCTCAATAAAAATTCGATTGACCTTCTTGTTCCTTTTGATTTAAACAAATAAGAAGCGTTGAGAATTAGATTTCTATAATAAGTATAATTTAATTCAGTTGGTGTAAGCGCTCTCGCATAACCAGGATATGTTGGAGTTGAAGTATTTCCAAAAACCGAACTTAAAAAATCTTCATTTGTTATTGGTGAAAAATTTGATGACCAACCTAAGGTTCTTGATAAATTAACCAATAACTCTGAAGGAATATCATTCGATGGGTTATAATTCACCGAATTCATATAAGCCAATCCATCAATGAATTGTTTTACTTGGTCAAAACTTCTACCATAGATTTGAAATATTTTCTCAACTTTCTGTCCTAAAGTATCAAATTCTTTTAATGAATCTGTAACCAAAAATCTTGATATTAAATTGGTTTTAAATGAATCAAGATTTACCGCAATTTCTTGAATTTGTTCCAAATATCGGTCAAATAAAAATGATGATATATCTAAATTCCAAGGTCCTCTTTTTGGCCAAGTAACTTGTTGATATTCAGTGTAAAATTGCCCGTATTCATTTTGTTGAGGAACTTGAAATGATGCAGTAAATTCAGGTCTAACTAGTCTATTTAATAGAAATTTTTCAACTTCATCAAAATCTTCTTGGAATACTTTATCCGCAATAAAATCATTCGGTCTAATTTGAAAATCGTCTTCAATTGTAGTTGCAGTTGTGCCAAATGGAGAACCTGATACATAAAATTGTAAGTAACCTGTCGATAATGAATCAGAGGGGGTAAATGATAAAACTTGATAAATATTATCATTAATGCTAACACAATAATCTAAATAAGTGTAATATAAATTCCTATATTTCGACACCTCAATCTCCCTTAAAGATAGATTATTTATTGCATTTATGGTATAATCAATATCAAATGGGTTGTCAATCCTATTTACATTTACTTTAAAATAAGTCTCATCGTTTTGTAAATCATATACAACATCATAAGCGGTATATCCGGTAATAAAATCATCGTTATTAAATTGAACATTTAAAGATGCCGGAAAATAATTTATTATTTTTGTTATCGAGACACTAAATCTTTTAGATAAAGACCCATACATTGAAAAATTAAGAACCTGTGATATGTCATAATTTGGATAAACTCTAAATTGTGTCGCAAGAATTGCTCTACTTTGTTCCAAACTTTCGATTCCCATCATGTCTAATGACATTGGTTCCGAAAATGCCCCAACATTAAAAGTTCTGTTAACTTTCTCTACAACACTTGTGGTAAATTCAAAATTACCTTGCGTAAGTCCTCCACCCTCGACAGTTTGTAAACCTACAATGTTGTCCGAGAAAGTCCCCGCCCCGTTGCCAGGTCTTGGGGGATAAAAGAATTTAGTATTCTTAGTCTCTACCGCCATTAACTTGTAATTGTTGTGAAGTTTTTACTAAAATCAATATTATTACCTCTACTTTGTCTAACCTCATAAAGAAGAGCATTAAATTGGTCTCTAATTTCATAAAGATTATACTGGCGAAAAATGTTATTTTCAGAGTCGTAGATTGTGTAGATACCATCATCAATCGATTTGGTTTGATTACCATAAAGAGCAATCGCAAGAGATGATATATCGTATTCAACCATTTCAATTTCCAAAGTAACAGGATTAAAATATGTATTACTTATAATTATATTTTGATTTGGTTGGCCAATAAATGGTGTTGCGTTTGGTTTGTTTGTTGGTGACGAAGAAGGAGATAGTGTTAAAAATATCAAATTTGAAGTCCCTTCTACATAACGATATCTTATTGATTTTTGAGTGGTATTAATTTCATTTGTAACCACTGGCTCACAAAAGAAAGATGACGTAACCACTCTAAAGAAATTTGGTATTTTTGAGCCATCAGGATTTAGATATTCTATTCTAAATCCAATCAAACCTTGAGGAACAAATTTGTTTTGGTATTGAGGGGGGACATTTGAAATATCGATAACAATACCCTTCACATTAGGTAGAGCATTTAAGACTCCACAATCTGTAATAACCGTTCTGATTTGTGCAGGTCTTAAATAAAGTGTATAAATTCCAATTTCATTAAATTGTTCTGCAGGTAATGTTAAATTATATAACCCACCCAAAATTTCAACATTAGCATTTCCTCCGGTTTGAGTATTATTAAAATAAGGTTTTAATAATGTCGGTGCATCAAGTTCCGTAAGGATAAAATTATCCGTTACATCTCTTGATGGAGTGTAATTTAATATGATTTGGACATCCTCAGGGCTACAATCCGCGCCTCTGATGGTCCCGTATGATCCGATCGCCATATTTTCTTTTTATATTATAATTAGTTTATTACTCTTCTTTATGTTCTCCTCCGCCCATAGTGGTTGAAGGTTAGTATAATGACACAATTTGTAAATTTCTTCTTCTGTTTTAGCTGAAGATAATGGAATAATGTGGTCAATGTGCCATCCGTATAATCCATAGTTATCCCAATTCATATTATCTTTGAATTGTCTTTCCAAATGTTCTTTAAAGAATTCAGGTGTACAACCGACAATTTCAAAAGTTTTATTTTTTTTAGAAATATGGTTAAGTTTTAAGTAATTCTTTATTCTATTTCTAAGATTACCCAATACTCTCACTTTAGGCTCATTATAATATTCTTTTAACTTAGTTGGATTATTTTGTCGGTATTTTTTTGATATCTCTTTAGATTTATTTGGGTTGTTTTTCCTCCATTGTCTGTTCCTTTCATTAACCTTATCAACATTATTTATATAATATTTTTTAGACGCTTGCTTAATGTCTTCATATTTTTCTTTCCTTTTTATTTCTCCCTTTAATCTTAATCCATCAATATTATCTTCTCTCCATTCCTTTTGTTTGGAATTATAACAATCTTTACACGAACCCATTACACCAGATTTATTTCTTTTTTCAAGATAAAACTCATCAATACTCTTTTCAATATTACACTTTTTACAAACTTTTATTTCCATATTATATAAATACCTTATCTATTTTTTTTTTAAATTTAATTCTTTTTTACAACATTGTAAAAGCCGTACCCATATGAAATTAAATCGCCTAAGTTATCGACCTCTCCCATTCTTTGAATCCTCTCAAAAGCCGAATTTTTTCCCCGTTCTACGAAAATATTTGTTTGAACACGAGCTTGGTCAATCACTTTAAGTAAAACTTCATCTTTGGTGATTGGAACCGCAGTCAAATTGTTTTCAGTAAAGCCTGAAGATTGTTCGAAAAATATTGTGGTCCCATCGCTATAATCATAGTAATTAATATTTTGAATTGTATAGGCAGTGAAAACATTAGGTACCGCGTTTGAAATATTCCCCCAAATTTGACCATTTGCAACTACAGGTGTAATAAGTTCGTATTGTGAATTAAATAAAGGAGCTATAACAGGTTTTTGACCATATAATTGTAATTCGGTAATTCTTGACTTAGTAAGACCTGAAACGGTGTAAGGAATCGTAACATAATTGTTTGATGTTTGAGGAGCAACCTCGTTAACCGAATCTCCCGAAAATATATAATCATAACTGACTGGTGTGCTCACCCAATTACCACCTGCAGGTATGAAAAAAGCCTCACCATTAGGATTGTTTGGAACAATATTAGTGAAAGGTGTTGTTATTGTTTTTGTCACTAAAGTTACTCCCCAAGGATTTGTTTGTTCCAAAGTTATTTGATATTGTTTATTACCAAAATAAAGATGACTAATTGAATTAGGTGTATATGTTGTTATTGTTTGTTTTGGGCTACCGTCTCCCCAATCAATTTGGTAGGAAGATAAATTCAAAAATTTTTGAAAATCTGAAGATGTATTATAAATGTAAACTCGATAAGGGTCTGATGTTGAGGATGAAAAAATGAAATTGGATACCACATCTTTTTGTAATACCGCACCATCAAATGGGCTATAATATCCTACATCAATGGCGGTTTGTCGTATTAGAATTGGTATGGTCAATCCCGTTAATAATGATGACCCATTAGGTCCGGCACTAAGAACTTGTGTCATAGCAGAATAAACCCCAACAGTCTGCCCTGTATAACCAGGTCCTACAGTTTGACCACTAAGGTTTACACTAAAGATATCTCCACGAATATTCTCAGGGGATATTATTATTTTATAATAATCTTCCATTATTATGGATTAACATATTCATACCATTTTATGGGGATAGTTGCCCCGGCTCTTTTATTTAAACTATCATACTCTTGTTGACTAGGGTTCATACTAAATACTTGATATGTTTGTTTATCATAATCCATCTGAACTCTATAGTAGAAATAATCTGTATTATCAAATACAAACTTATTACCAGGAATAGACGACTGAGGCATATTAATCATTTTTGTAAAAAAACCATTTTTAGCATCATAAAATTTTGCCGACATATAAAAAGTTGTAATATCTAAAAAGTTTCTTTTCTTTAACCAATAGATAAAAAAACCTTCCTTATCTCCAACATAATCCAAAACAAAATAAGGTCTTTTAATATTAACGGGAGTTCTTTGCATAATTATAGGTTTTGTTAACCCCTGTTGTGTTGGTATTATTATTGTAATATAATTTGTTTGTCGTTTCTCATCCACATTATCATATAAATCTAATTTGAAAAATGAATTTGAAAAATTATTTGTATAATAATAAATTTCTTGGGGTGTAAACCCCTCGGATCTGTAATCGTTTCTCCAATTTCCAGAAAAACTTAAAGAACCACCTGAATAAAAATTAAATTCATATTGAATGTCGGTGAATTCAAGGGGAACAGTTGAACTTGGGTCGTTAATTAATGTTGGAGCGTGAGCGAATCGAGTTACCTCAAAATCACCAAAACCTCCTGTTACTTTTTTTACAATTTCACTCTCATATTCATCAATACTTTGGTCAAGACCCAAGTAATCCCAAGTCAATTCAATAGGTATCACCAATTCTTTATTGGTAAACCCCTCTTTCATTATTTGTATTTTATTCACAGCCGTCTATTAAAGGTTTTATTGGAATATTAACTCCACTTAAATTAAAGTTGTAGTTTATTCCTTCAGGTATTAATCTAAATTGAGTTTCTTTAAATGGGTATTGAGCAAAATTTAAAAAAGGATAATCAACCCCTCTATCCAAATTGTCAACAAACCCATAAGTATATAAATCTCTCCATCTGAATTCTTGGTCTGAATTCGAATAATATGCATAACTTGGAACACCTTCAATTACATCAACATCACCAGTCTCAATATAATCGGAAAATACTCGTATCGTCATAGCTGTATGAGGTTGGTAATAAAATCCCGGAACATTAGTACTAGGAGTATCTGTGGTGGCAAATACTGATTGATTGTATTTTATTTTATGATAGTATGGGGATATAATCCTCTCTTTCTGTTCATAGTCATTCCATTCGCAAAAATCACCATCAATTGTATCTCCGGATATTAAATTTTGATTATAATAAAATGTTTTTGTCTCACCACTAGTTAGAGTATAATTTGATGTTGGTATGTTTGTATTCGAATTAACCTCATTATCATCCCACCAAAAATTATCTGTATTAGTTACATTAAATCCCCATCCTTGTTTCAACCCAATATTAGGAGATAATGAAGGTTTATTAAAATAACCTGTATATCCTTTATTAATTATAGTTAAAAATAATTCACTAACAGGTCTTTTTTGATTATCCAAGATTCCGTTTAAATCAAAGTCGTTTTTAAATGTTATGTTGTAACTATTACTACTTGTTTTTTGAGAAACTCTTGAAATTTTATTAGGAGTTATTGAACTATATTCAAATTTCTTTTCCTCATTAAATACATTTTTTTCAAAAGCATTTTTTACCATAATACAATCATCAACATTTGTTAATATTTTATGTTCTCTAACATAATATTCTGATGTTGTTTCTAATATATTATCAGGATTAATTACCCTTTTAAAAATACCCTTTTTTTGATTCGAAAATGTAGTTCCGGTAAAACCAACATTGTATATATTAAAAATATATTCATTACTATCCACTAACCCATTACCTAACGAATAGACTTGGAATAAGTTATTATTATCATAACTAAACGATAACTCAACATATTCTCCAACGGTTAATCCGTGAGCCACAATACACTGAAACGATATTAAACTATTACCATTTTGGCTCGTCTTACTAACTATAAATGGAATGCCTTCTAACGCAAACCAACTATCACCAAATTCTTTTTTACCCAAAGTTAATTGATAATATAATTCTTTTTTATAATTGTTTTGATGGGCGTAACTTAGATAGTATGTCCAATTATATGTGTAAGCGCTTTTAGCTTGATATCTTATATGTTGGTCGGATACATCAGGTCTATAAAAATCAAATTCATAATATTGAGGATATCCAAACCATGTGTTACTAATTGCTGATTTCTCAGGTTCCACATAATATAAGGTATTTCTAAATGGTATATAACCTGTTGTTCCAACATAAGTGTTTGCGTAAATATAATTAACCTTAAATGTGGGTCTAAAAATTGTGCAAATTTGTCTCTCATCATCAAATAACTGAGATAAACTAATACTTTGACTTCTATCGTATTCCGTGATTTGTTGACTTTGCTCCTCTAAATTTAATGAGATTTCTTGGTCAACTAAAGGTGCTGACTTATATTGTAGACTACTTGGTATTATAGTATATTTATTCATCTACAGAATATTTTGTTTTAAATTTATCTAACGCAGATTCCCCTTTAATAACCCCAAAATAAAAATGGTTTGGTGCACCCACTAAAAAAGCATTACCCCCATTAAGATTACCTGCCGTTGTAGAATAACTTCCATCACTATTAATACTAAATAGATATCCTCTTTGGTAAATATCTCGTCCCAAAGCATTGCTACTCATAAAATAACTTGGGTTACTTGTAGAATCAGCATTTCTTCTACTTAATGATTGATATTTTTGACTAAAAATATTAGATTGGTTAGTCGCCCAATTATTTTTTTCCGATCCAAAGATAGAAGGTGATGAAGAACCTGTAACAACCGCCCATTGATAAAATGGGACATTTTGTGATTTTATCCCATACTCATAAGTAGCAAATGTGTTAGAACTAATATTAGTTCTATAATTAATTATTCCCGGACTTAAAAAATCTTTATTTTGTAAATCAAAAGTAGTAGAAGAGAAAAATATTCCCATTGTTGGATTACCTGGTGTTCCTAAAATAACCACCGGGTCAGTATCATTACCGGTAACATTATAAAATTGAGGTGAAAATGGAATAACACCATATTCAGAATTAATTGACATACTTTGAGCTAAGTCCCCATCAATCCTTAATTCTTTTCTACCAAACAATAGATTTACAGCCCCATTTAAACCTGCCAATAAACCACCCAAAAATCCAGCATTTGTTATTCTACTTATGACAAACAAGTTAACTAAATCCGAAGTATCTGAATAAGTCGTAGGTGACAAACTTTTCATTATATATCCTTTAGCCGACGCATCAAATAATATTTCTTGATACACATCATCTTTCATACCTAAATTAACAATTGTTGTTGGGAATAATAGATTTCTATCGTTAACACTAGTGTTATTTACAGGAGGTGCTCCAATAAATTTACCACTTGAAAGTAAAAATGGCGAACTTCTATAATAGAAGGTACTCGTGGTTTCATCAAAAAAAACGAGTTGTCTTGCAAACACTGAATTTGGTTTATTTAAGTCATCAAATATAACATCAGCTTGTATTGGAAACATATATAAGGACCCATTAACCCAATTATTTGTGAATGATTGTGCCAACACTCCTCTACACAATGCATAATTAAATCTAAATCTATATCCCCATTCAGCAAACAAAGCTAAGTCTCCACCTAACCCAATTAAAGGTTCATCTACAAGTACATAACAACCATTTTCAACCTCACCTTGACTTTGATAATTTGTATTTACTCCAAAGGTTATACCATTTCCAGAATAACCTTCTAATCCAATTAATTTCTCACAATCACTTAATGTTTCAATAACATTTTTAGATGCAAGTTGACCATCAATATCTGCGGTAACTTGTTGAGCTCCTGTTGAAAAGGAAGGACCTGTTGAAGATAAACCTCCTCCTTCAATTGAATACGCAGCAAATGATAAATTTTGTTGTAATAGTGGAACGTTATTGTTCAAAAAACTTACATCACCTTTTTTTATATTCACATCAAAAACATCGGAAGAAGGTAATCGGTCACTTCTCATGACCATTTGTTGAGGGTTATTTATTGATAATTTAAGGTTAGGTCCTGTTGTTCCAGTGAATTGAGGTAATAGTAAAGGACTAAAGTATAAATTCAAAATTGCGGCACCTTTATCGTCTAAAAGATATTTACCACCGGAGTACTCTAAAAAAGGTCCTCGATACATATAAGCGGCACCTGATAAATCTTCTGTAGAATCATAAACAGTACTTGCAACTCTGAGAGGGGTGATAGGGCTGGCAGGGTCAGTAATAACAGCTTGGGGCGTTCCAAATAAATTATTAGATGGGGCGGTTACGGCAACTCCTTTCATGAGTGTAGGACCTCCAACTGAAATAGAGTAAACTCCGTAATTACCCATATTATAGGTAATAGTGTAACCAGGTGAATTTGTTGTATAAGATATAGACCCGTTACCAAAATATTTGTTTCCTTGTCTATCAACGATGAATTTTCTGGGTGGCGGCGGTGTAACATAAGTTGAATCCAATGCTCCATAATACCCAACATTACTTGTGGTATATGATGAAAAGGCAAGTCCAGGTGTTGTTGACGCATTTGGAAATAAAGCCGAATTTGGTATTCCGGGTGTATAGAAATGTGAACCCGAGAATATTTCCCCAACATTTTTATGATTTTGGACCGAAATTGTAGAATTAGAAGGTAATGGTTGAATTGGTGTATTCATTCTTGTCATTCCGGTAATTACAACATCATTCTCATTTGGGTGTCCTAAAATTTTCCCAATACCATATGTATTTGGTAACATTGGCGAATAAGGGTCAACTCCTCTTTGTAATATTAAAATTTTTTGTTCTTTAAAATCACTTATGATTGAGGTAGGATAACTAAAATCTGGTTTGGAAGGAAAGATTGTATCATTATTGGTTTTAAATCTCCACCCTCCTCCTGATTGTTCTACCAAAACATATCCACTATTGTCTACAATTAATTCATGCCAAATACCATAAGGTTGGTTACCTAAGTTAGGTATTGAATAATTACCAGTAGTAATTTCATTTATTGTTATCGCAGTTAATACTTGATAATACTCAATATCTGAAGGATAGATATATCTTAAACAAGCTTCACCTTTGATAATTGGGATGTTAGGGTCTACCTCCGCAGTAATAAATGATAATGATTCATAATCAATCCCATTTGGGTCAGATATTATATGTGTTCCAACAGAAAAAAGTTGAGTTCTTTTCCCTCCCACACAACTTAAATAAGACACACTTCCTGATAGGGTTAGATTAAATGTAATTGATAGAAAACAAGTTGAATTACCCGATGGAATAATATATGAGACAACTGATGAACTTGTTTGCGCTGTCGCATAACTCACATTTGCAGTAAACCCGGTATTCTTGATAATACCATTAATACCATTTAATTTGTTATTACCAGTACTTGTAGTTCCTTCCCATAGATAATTTTTGTCTTCTGTATTTTCTTTATTAACAAAAGTTATCAAAGAACCCACAGGAATATCTTGAGCACTCAATACTGTTAATGTATTATCGTAATGTTTTGTTCCGTTAGGATTATTTAAACTACCTCCATTACTTGGATAATTAAATCTAACACTAATTCGATTAGTTCCTTGTGTTGGTCCTCCGGGTGTCGTTGCGGGAGTATTATCAAAATATTTTTTTCTAGTATTGTATATATTAATTCTTTCTCCGGGCGGTAAAGTTACACCATATGTATAAATTTTTTCTCTAAGACTACCATCGGGGTTTAAAAGGCCAACAACAAATGACATGGTAGACTTTATCAATCTAGGGTTATTATAATTTGCTGCCAATCCCGCAATTGCGGTACTGATAGTTGACGCACTTATAGTTATATTATCTTCAATTTCTGTAGGATTTTTACTAAAAATACTTTCTTGAATACTATTGTTATATAATTGTGGGTTTGATAGTTGGGTTAATATTCCTGCACGAGGGGTAGAACTTTCTCCCGATGGTCCATTTGTTACTGGGTCACATTCGCAAGCTTGACAATCAGGATATGTAATCATTGGTAATCTGATAGGACTGAATTCTCTTTCCTTAACCTCATCAAAATTTAATATTAAATAAAATTCTAATGCTACATATGCCGCTAATATTAGAGCTTCAAATACACTCACTGCAATTAGACCAAGAGGAGGTGGAAATCCTCCAAACGCTGCGGCGAAATCAGCACCGACAACAAGAACTTGACTAGGTATTAAAGCTGCAATATAAATAATAAGACCTATTAAGAGTATAACCGCAAATTCATTCCATAAAAAGGCCAGAATAGAATATATAATTAAAAATGGAACTCCAATGATTTGTATTATTTGTAGAATAATTGCAAATATAAAAAATAATAGGTCAAAATTTCTGAATCCATCATTTACCGGAAACTTGTTAATTGTATCCTCACAATCAGTACTATCAATTTCTTTTATCCCAATAAATTGACCTCTACCCCCATTTTTAAATTCGTCTATTAATCCCGAAACAGTGTAAACTTTATTAAATTGGAACTCATAAAAAGTGTCTTCACAATTAATGGCTTCATTTAATTTTTCATAATAATTGTTACCTGTTCCAAATCCATTAGTATATCCACTCCACGCTAATCCAAAATAGTAAGAACTTCCTAACACCTTATTTGTATTATTAGGTACATTTGGGTCATTCACCGAATCCCAATACTCCTTGACATTTGGAACCAAATAATATGGTCTTCTAACTTGTTCACTTAAATTTGCAGATTGTTGCCATTTAATTTTAAATCTATACTTAGCCTTAGTTGGTATGCCAACAGTTGGGTCGTTTGATATTATTTTTTCACCAAACTCATTAGTTACAAAGTAATCCAAATTCATTGGTAATTCAGTTAACCATACCCCATTACCATCAATAATATTACCTGATTGTTCCAATTGATGTAATTCTAAAACAGGATTGCCATCAGAATCTTGGTAAATAGTTTGTCTAATCGCTAAAATTTGCCCTGGTCCCGCAACTAATGAACAAAGATTCCCCATGTCATCTGCAGGCCTTGCGTTTGGTCTAACTCTGTTGCTATCGGAAGTTGAATAAATTGACCCCATGAATACTGAGGTTGGTTGAATGTCGACATTGGCATCATCCCTTAAATCAAAATCAACTCGATTTATTGCAATATTACACAATTCAGGGTCTCCCCAAAGAGGTGATACTTCAACATCTTTAGTTAAATTAATGATTTGTGGTAAAGAATTTAAATCTGTTGATGTTCTAAATCTACTTCCTGCCACTTGAGCCTCACTAGCAAGGCCCATTCTAATTAAATCTTGAGGTGTTAATGAAAATTCCCCAATATCAGATAAATCAACATCCATAACTAAAGTATGGTTACCTTGAGGGACCCCCATTATCATATAGTCACCACTTTCATTGGTTTTTACACTATACTTATAATACTTGTCATATATTTCAACTGTAGTTAATCCTGTTAGCGCATCTAATCTTGATGGTAATGTTCCTGTTGCCGCGTGAGTGGAGTATGATTGTTCATACGGAAGTAAATTATATCGATATCCATCTTCATTTTTGTCATTAGGTGATTTGTATGGATATATACTTGAAATTATAGGGTTCGATTCGTCAACCGGAGTTATTGGAATAAAAACTGATACTCTAGCATTTGGCAATCCAAAACCATTATTTGCGGTCACTCTACCGACAACAACACCATATTGAGCACAACTTTTCGTATAAATGTCTTCTTGTTGTAATGTTAGTGATAAAATCTCTAAAAATTCAAATTGCTGGTCTAATTGAATATTAATTGATTTATTAATTCCTAACTCTGTTCTTATTCTATATGATTGACCCATCAAACTACTTTATTTAATAAATACTTTATATGGAATTTTTAAAAAAAAATCCACATGTTAAAATTATAAGTTAAAATTGAATAAAATAAACTTCTTATGAAAAAGTTACTGATTGGAAGTTTTTAACTGAAATTCTAATATCTTTATTCGGATATCTGACTTGGTATACTTGTGAAGGTTGTGCAAATATAGTATCATCAACAGATCCAATTAATTTTGTTTCTTCATTTGTATACGCCATTGATGTTTCAGCCGAAGAATATTGTCCTCCCACTTCATTAAAAACATCAATATTTGCAACCGTTAAAACACCATTTGTGTTTTGTATTATACTTCTAACCTCAGAAAGATATACATTTTCACCTAATTGTCTTGTTTGAGGATTAAAGTATGCCGATACTTTATCAATAACACTAGCAATAACTTGTCCTGAATTTTGAGCAGAATCTAAAACGATAGAAATATCCATACTTAAATCAATTACTTCAGCAGTCAATATTGAAATATAATCATTCATCATCCTGTAATTTGATAGATAATTCGCAATGTTTTGTTTTAAAGTATTAGAAACAATATTGGTCAATTTTCCTGAAGTATCATAAGATAATATTTGGATTAATATTTTATTATCGTTTTCAGTAATCGCAACTTTCGCAGGTGCTCCGAATTGAGCCGGCATATTTCTAATTAACGATTCATAATCTTGAACTGTTACCGCTCGTTTTTGAGCTGCGAAGTTAAACGAAACATAATTTCTAATTTCTTCTAATGATGGAATCCCCGCTCCTCCAACCGCAGCGGTCACATTAACACATCTTATTGAATTAACCACTGATGAGTTTGTCGTTTCTGATGGTCCGTTAACAAAGAAAGAAACCGTTCCAATTTGATTAATAACATTTGTCCCTAAATTTGTTGCTAACCCTCCACCAACTCTATATTGAATAAACAAAGTAGAATTAGGAGTTAAAGTTGAACCTAATGAAAAGTTGTTTGAATATTTTTGTAATTCTAATGTTGTCCCTAAAGTTGTAAATTGATTTAATTGGTCTTGAGCGGTATTTGTTCCACCACCAAATGTCATTTTTTTAAACCCTTCAGGTGTATACTCTGTAATGAATCTATTTTGAGTTTGAATATATTTACCAACTTTAATTCCGGGTTGGTCCGAAACTTTTGTTGGGTCTTCGATAAAGACCCTATCTTCCGCTAATGCGTCAACTTCATACAATCTATTATCCAAACCTAAAAATTCTGCCGTTGTTGGAGTGTTTGTATAATTTGTTCCATTTTTTAATAAAACACTAGTTATACCTAAAACATTTTTTTCAGGTAAAAATAATTCAAAGAATGGTCTAACATCATTAGCTCCAATAACTCTTTTGAAAACTTTTGTAATACCATTAACAACAATTTCTCTTTTAGTAATCGTGTAATTAACTAATATATTATTAGCATTAAAATTTGGGATTTTTAATCTATTTGGGAATCCTTGAGCGTTGTAAGGTGACGCAAAATCAATGTCATAAACATTCTCAAATACAACACCTGCACCGACAACTTGTGACCCTCGAGATAATGTTCCAAGATATCTTTCATCTTCTTTATCTCCGAACGCCGGGACTGTGACTGAAAAGTCAACTAATGCGACGGATGGTCTTTGTCCGGGTAATTTTAGCCCGTATGTTCTGGCAATGTTATAAATTGATGACCTTTGTTGTGCATATTGTAGAACTGTTTCTTGAACACTTCTATCAATATTATAATGTAAGTTATCCGCGACCGCAGCATTTAAATCAAGAAATACCGTGAAAACCGAAGCGTCATTAAAATCTTGAATTAAATCAGGATAGTATGTTTTTGCATAATTTAAAAGGTCTGCTCTTATCGATTGATAATCTCTACTGCTATACGATATTCTATTATTTGCCATAGTTTTTAAATATTAATAATAACAAAATCACTTTGACCAAAAGTTGACCCATTGGTTGAGTAATCTATTCTTATTTTTGCGGTGTATTCAGATGTTCCTTTTCCGGGAAATCTATATATTGATGATTCGCTTGTTCCCACAAAATTTTGTCCTGTCGCAATATCCGCTTCTTCTTGTGGGTCGGCCGGTGTTATACTTAAACTATTAACCAATAAATTCGGCATAAAGTTTTGGATAGCGTCTCTAATATCGGATTCAATCGCATTAAAAGTTAATGAATCGAATGGTTCGAATAAAAACTCATATAATCTTGTCCCAAATTCAGGTAGAAAATATCTTGAACCTTTTCGAGTCAATAATAAATGAATTAAATCACCTTTAATTTCTTCTGATTGTAGTTCCGTTAATTGGAGGTAATCTCCTCTTAAGGAATCTCTAAACGGGAAATTAATACCATATGTTACACCATTTGCCATAGTTATAAATATATACTTCTATTTTTTTCTTATAAATAGATAAAAAAAGAAAATCCCAACAAATTGTTGGGATTTTTATTTTAAGATGAACAACCAAAACATTCAAATTGACTATCTTCAGGTTTAGTTGATGTGTTAATTATTTCAACTTTAGGTGTTTCCACATTTGTTTTTGGTTTTTGAATTTTTGAAACATCGACCGCTAAATGTTTTGCCCCTGTTGATATTGCCTTGGTTCTAACATAATAGCAAAGAGTTTTCAATCCTTTTGACCACGAATGGAAATGAGATGAAGTTATTTTTGATAATGTTGGATTCGACATATAGATATTCATTGATTGAGATTGGTCAATAAATGGAGCTCTATCTGCTGACATATCAATTAACTCTCTTTGAGATATCTCCCAAATAGTTTTATACTTGTTAATTAAATGTTCAGCTCTTTTAACTTTTTTAGTGTAATTTCTATCTTCAGGGTCAAGATAATTGTTGAAATTAATATTTTGAATTGAACCTTCGTTTAGAATGATTTCATTTTTCAAATCTTCATTCCAAATACCAATTTTTTCAAAATCAGTAATTAAATACTTGTTTACAATTAAAATCTCCCCACCTACAACTCGTCTATTAAATAATGCCGAGTGAGCAGGTTCAGTCATTTCAAATGAACCTGTAATCTTAGCTGAAGACGCTACAGGCATTTGAGCCGTGAACAAACTATTACAAACACCATATTTTTTAACATCTTCTTTCAATGAATTCCAATCTAAAAATAAATCAGATTCGTTCAATCCCCACATATCAAATTGTAATACACCTTTTGACATTGGAGAACCTTCGAAATGTTTGTAAGGTGTTCTAACACCTGATTTACATAATTCCATACTTTCAGTCACTGCTGCGAAGTAGATTGCTTCGAAAATGTTTTTGTTTAAATTTTTCGCTTCATCTGATGTGAAGATATAATCCATCAGATAAAATACATCAGCAAGACCTTGAGTTCCGATTGCAATTGCTCTTTGTTCAAGACCTCCTTTCAATCCTTTCTCAGTCGAGTAGTTGTTTTTATCAATAACATTGTTCAATGCTCTTACAACTTTTCTAACTTCGCTAATTAAAAGATTGTAATCAAATTTACCATCTCTAATGAAATTCTTTAATACGATAGATGACAAAGTGCAAATCGCCGTAGTTTGTTCATCCGTGAATTGAAAAATTTCATTACAAAGATTAGATTGTTTGATAACCCCGATGTTTTGGTGATTCGTTTTTCTGTTTGCGTTATCTTTTGAAGATAAATAAGGAACTCCCGTTTCAATTTGAGATTCAACAATTTTTGACCAAATGTCTTGAGCTTTGATTTTCTTACCAAGACCCATCTCAACTGCTTTGTTATAGTTCGCTTCATATTCTTCTCCATAACACTCTTGAAGTGGTTTGATTCCCGCTTTGATAATATCGTTAGGACAGAACAAATACCAATCTCCATTATCTTTAACCGCATTCATAAAGTTGTCCGGAATCCATAATGCAGTGAATAAATCTCTCGCTCTCAATTCTTCAGCGCCTGTGTTTTTCTTAATCTCCAACAAGTCCATAATGTCCTTGTGCCAAGGTTCCAAATAAATCGCAGCACTACCAGGCCTTCTTCCTTGTTGATTAAAGAACCTTAAAGATTCATTAACAATTTTCAAATACTTCAACAATCCTCCCGCGAATCCACCTGAACTATTAATTCTACTTTCTTTACTTCTTATATTGGACATCGATAATCCAATACCTGCAGCATCTGAAGAATAAGTTGAAATATCATTTAAAGTATCCAACAATCCATTACGAGAGTCAGAGTTATTATAGTGTAACACACAAGA
>Ga0181350_1000109_pt1 | contig 24696 bp, 15 predicted proteins | sample Su13VDMM110DCMD_FD_130105 | JGI IMG/M metagenome (GOLD analysis project Ga0181350, IMG submission 130105) | Freshwater viral communities from Lake Michigan, USA - Su13.VD.MM110.DCM.D | ecosystem: Environmental > Aquatic > Freshwater > Lake | place: USA: Michigan | collected 2013-07-16
TATGGTGGATATAAACCATTTTACAGAACAATAAACGCATCTCCTGTAATGGAAAACGAATTTAGAGGATTATAAAATGAAAATAATTATTTCTGAGAAACAACTAAAAATGATTGTTGAATCAATAAAAAATGACAGAGTCATTTGTGATAATTGTGGTTGGTCTTGGGATTTGTCAGACGGAGGAAATGACCCATATATTTGTCATAAATGTGGTAATAATAATGAAGAAAAATAATGTCGTTACCAAAAATTAAAAAAAATTTACCTCTTACATATCCTCCTGTTGGTTATGAGAGAAGAGAACAACTTCTTGAGGATATTAATAAGAATGGAACTTACTTGCCAAAATCATTATTACATGAAGATTTTGACCGTGGGTTCATGGATTTTGTTAAACAAGATTTAAAAACAGTTGTTAGTGGGAACTTAGTTAAAGTTGTGGATATTTTAATGACGACACAAAACTGGATTCAGTTCACCCAAACATGGGATTTTAATAATATTGATAAAAATGTTCAACCACCATTTATCACCACAATTAGAATACCTGAAGTAAAATATGGTACATTACCTTCATTGTCATATAATATACCAAATAGGAGACAATATCATTATGCGGCGGTCCCAACGTGGGATGGTCAGAGAAAAGGTATGGACATTTATACAATACCTCAACCTAACCCTGTTGATATAAAATATTCTGTTAAAATTATTTGTAATAGAATGAGAGAACTTAATAAGTTCAACCAAATTGTTATTGACAAATTTGCTTCAAGACAGGCTTATAGACAAATTAAGGGACATTATATTCCAATACAACTTGATGATATATCTGATGAGTCGGTTATGGATGTTGAAAAAAGAAGATATTATATACAATCGTATGGTTTTACTTTACAAGGGTTTTTACTTGATGAAGAACAGTTTGAAGTTAGACCTGCGGTTAGTCGTTCATTAGTATTAATGGAAGTTAATCCAAGGAAAAATAAACGAAGAGTTAACAAATACCCACCAAATCCTGGTAGAATCCCTTTAAATATTTCTTACCCTATCGGAACTACGGCATATACCCAAACATTTGAGTACACTACAAATATTAAACTAATCGATGCTGAAAATATTGCGTCGTATTCGATGTATATTAACGGACTTTTTTATGGGACAGATATACAACAACTTATTACAGGAGAAATACAGATTAACACTAATGATGTATTAACAATTCAAATTATTAAATCCGATAATACTCAACCATCGAATTTCCAACTCGAGTCGATATTGATTTAATTTTCTCCGTAGATATCCCTTTTTTCTGTACAGTTTAATTCAATAAGTTTTTCAATAAACCTATGAATTTTCAATCCATGCTTTAAACAATGTTTTTTTAATAACAAATGTGATTCTTCAGATATCTTAAGGTTCTTTATTTTCAAGGTAGAAAAAAGTAAGATTTTATTCTTACTAATCAATAAATAGTTGTTTAGACCAATAGTTTTTCAAGTTTTACAGAATATTTATCAATAAATAAATTTTAAACAATTAAATTAAAAAATGGCAACAGCAAACAAAGTATTCGTTTCTCCAGGTGTTTATACCTCAGAGAGAGATTTATCTTTTGTTTCACAAAGTGTTGGTGTAACTACTTTAGGTATTGTGGGAGAAACTCTTAAGGGTCCTGCATTTGAACCTATCTTCATCACTAATTATGATGAATTCCAAACTTTTTTTGGAGGTACGTTACCTGAGAAATTTGTGAACACACAAATCCCAAAATATGAAGCAGCATATATTGCTAAATCATATTTACAACAATCTAATCAATTGTATGTAACAAGAATTTTAGGTCTATCAGGTTATGATGCAGGACCATCTTGGTCAATAACTACAGTAGCAAATGTTAATTGTGGCACCGTTGGAATAACAGGGGGAACATCTTTCTCTATTAATTTCACAGGTTCAACTGCTTCAACAGTATCTGTACAATTTACCTCAGCGGTTCCAAGTCAAATAAGTGGAAACACATATTATACTAATCCTTATACACAGTTTGATGGTGGAACATCTACAATTTTAGGTGATTTACAAACACAATTATATAATATTTTAGTTACTAATAGTACATCAGGAACTTCGGCTTATTATTTTGGTCCAGTTTCAGGTACTCAGGTAACTGCAAATATCGCTGCGGGTTTAACGGCATCGACAAATGTATTTGATGTTAATAGTATAACATCAACAACTATTGATTATTGTTCAGGTACAAATGACGCTTGGTTCTACGCAAATTTCGTTCCACCAACTAACGGTAACGCTTACTTTGGTAATTCTTATTTTACAAGAGTTTCTTCTTTATCAGGAACTTCTTATGGAGTTCCAGGTTCATTTACAGGAACTGTATCAGGTTTCTATTACGGATTCTCGGGTACAAGTTATTCAGGATACAATAATCTTGTTGTAGCAACTTTACGTTCAAGAGGTATTACTCAATACTCAACAACTTTACATGGTCCACAATATCAAGTAACAGGTACTTCAGATGTAACAATGATTGGTACCGGTAGTTACTCAGGAATAAGTCAAAATCCTTACGCTACCTTCTTGATTTCAGGTATTACTTACGATAATGATACGTTCAGTTTTGAAACTTCATTTACGACATCACAATCTAACTATATTAGTAGTGTGTTTGGTGTCTCAAATTTTGCCAAAGATAGAACTGAAGTACCTTTATTTGTTGAAGAAAGATATTCAACAATGTTAGATTATGGATATAGTCAAGGTTTCATTCGTGGATTAAACGCAAATAACTTCATTAAGTTAGGTGACGCAAGAACTTCAGCAAATCTTGATACGATTGGTTTCTATTTAGAAAGATACCAAACACCATCATCTCCTTGGGTTGTCTCTGAACTTAGAGGTAATTTAGTTTATAAATTATTCCGTGTTTATACAATTCCTGATGGAAATGATGCTAACAGAGAAGTTAAAGTTTCTATTGCAAATATCTCATTTAACAATGGAACATTTGATTTGATAGTTAGAGATTTCTATGATACTGATGCTAACCCAACGGTTATTGAGAAATTTACTAATTGTACATTAGACGCAACAAGTAACAGTTTTGTGGCTAAAAAGGTTGGTTCTATTGACGGTGAGTATGCAATTCTTTCTAAATATATTATGTTAGAAATGAGTGAAGAAGCTCCGTTAGATGCTCTTCCTTGTGGATTTGAAGGTTTTATAACAAGAAGTTATACTAACGGTACATCTCCTTTCCCTGTTTATAAAACACACTATGCAATCCCTGGTGAAATAATCGCTAATCCTCCATTTGGTAATTCGGCTGGTAGTGATAATGCAACAACTAGTCCTGGTGATAATAAAAGAAGAACTTATTTAGGTATTTCATCTTCAGTAGGTGTTGACGCCGATTTCTTCGACTATAAAGGAAAGCAAAGACCGATTGGTGATTTGTGTGAAGAAGGAACTTACAATAACTGGCCAAACACGACAAAAGGTTTCCACATGGATAGTGGAGCAACTGTTGTAACAGTAAGTGGTGTTACACAATTTGAGGTCGGTGATGGTTCATTTAGTTCTGAACCAACAGACTCAGAGAATCCATATTACTTCTTATACTCAAGAAAATATAGTTTCTTAGTACAAGGTGGTTTTGACGGATGGGACATTTATGAGGAAAAACGTGGTAACGGTGATTCATATGTGTTAGGTCAAACAAGTTTCAAAGCTGGTTTTTGTCCACAAGCACCATATCCAACATCAACAGGATGGGGTTCATTTAAAATCATCACTATTGAAGATGGTTCAATGAACTATGGTAATACTGACTATTACGCATACTTGTTAGGTATTAGAACATTCGCTAACCCTGAGGTTACAAACATTAATGTTCTTGTAACACCTGGTGTTGATTATGTTAATAATAGTGGATTAATCGAGTCGGCAATTGACATGATAACAAACGAGAGAGCGGATTCAATCTACGTTTGTACAACTCCTGACTTTAACCTATTACAAAACTCAACTTCTATGGATAATTTAATTTACCCACAAGAGGCGGTTGATAATTTAGAACAAACAGGAATTGACTCTAACTACACAGCAACTTACTACCCATGGGTTCTTACTCGTGATACTGTAAACAATACTCAAATCTATTTACCAGCAACCGCTGAAGTTACTCGTAACTTAGCGTTAACTGATAACATAGCGTTCCCATGGTTCGCAACTGCGGGTTACACAAGAGGTGTTGTAAATGCGATTAGAGCAAGAAAGAGATTAACTCAAGAAGATAGAGATACTCTTTACAAAGGAAGAATTAACCCAATCGCAACTTTCAACGATATTGGAACTGTAATTTGGGGTAACAAAACTCTTCAAATCGCTGAATCAGCATTAGACAGAATAAATGTTAGAAGATTGTTGTTACAAGCTCGTAAATTGATTTCTGCGGTGGCCATCAGATTGTTGTTCGAACAAAATGATAACACAGTAAGACAACAATTCCTTGACTCTGTTAATCCAATCTTAGATGCTATCAGAAGAGACAGAGGTTTATACGACTTCCGTGTGACAGTACAAAATACTCCTGAAGACTTAGATGCTAACCAATTAGTGGGTAAGATTTATATCAAACCAACTAAAGCATTAGAGTTCATCGATATTGAGTTCTTAATTACACCAACAGGAGCGTCTTTTGAAGACATCTAATTAAACAAAATTTAAAAAGACCCTCACGAAAGTGGGGGTTTTTTATTTACATAATATTTATAGGTATGAAAATGTTTTTAGTTGAAAAATTTGAAGAAGAAGTTACACCCGATTTAAAGTATTATGCTTTTGATTGGGATGATAATATCCTTACGATGCCAACACAAATAATGCTTCGTACTGAAGATAATGATGAAGTTGGTATGTCCACGGAAGATTTCGCGGAATATCGTGTAAAGATTGGAGTTGAACCTTTTGAGTATAAGAAAAAAACTATTGTGGGGTTTACTGACGACCCATTTAGGAACTTTGGTGGTAAAGGTGATAAAAGATTCATCATAGATGCAATGATGGCTAAAATAGGACCTGCTTGGGATGATTTTGTGGAAGCTGTTAATGGTGGGTCGATTTTTTCAATAGTTACAGCAAGAGGACATTCACCATTGGCTTTACGTAGAGCAATTGAAAATATGATTGAAACTAACTTTAAAGGAATTTCTAAAAAAGAATTGGTTAAAAACTTAAGAAAGTTTAGAAAATTTGCGGGTGAAGAAGATATGAAGGATAAAGAACTTATAAATGCATATATGGATATGAACAAATATTATCCTGTAACATTTGGTGAAGGTTCGGCACAAAATCCTGAGGTTGGTAAAGTTAAAGCTTTAAAAGAATTTCAAGAATATGTTAAGTATTTGGCTAGTAGACTTAAAAAACCAATAATGTTTAAAGATGATATAAGTAATAACTTTATTCCTAAAATAGAATTTTCAGATGATGATTTAAGAAACTTAGAAAAAGTTAAAGGTGAATTATCAAAAGACCCGGAAAATATTATTCAAACAATATCAACACATGGTGGTAAAAAACAAAACTATTAATATTTATAAACTGGACTTATAGCAAGTTTGAATAAAAAAAACCTTAAAGTAAATAGAAAAATTTTCAAGAGGGACTATTTATAATAAAATAAAAGAAAAATTTAAAACAAAATAATATGGCTGATTTACTGATGAAAATGCCGATACCCTACGAACCGAAAAGGAAAAATAGGTTTATCATGTCTTTTAATGACTTGGGTATTAACGAATGGTTTGTAGAATCTACAAGTAGACCTTCTTTAACGATTAACTCTACTGCGATTGATTTCTTAAATACTAAAACTTATGTTGCAGGTAAGTATGAGTGGGGAGAAATTTCTGTAACTTTCCGTGACCCAATTGGACCTTCAGCTTCACAAGCATTGATGGAATGGGTTCGTTTACATGCTGAGTCTGTAACAGGACGTATGGGATATGCTGCTGGTTATAAGAGAGACATCTTCTTAAGTCTATTAGACCCAACAGGTGTTGTAATTGAGAAATGGGTTCTTAAAAACACATTCCTTACAAAAGTTGACTTCCAAGGATTGTCTTACTCTGAAGATGGATTGGTAACTATCCAAGCGTCTTTGAGACCTGACTATTGTGTATTATTATATTAATATACTTTACTACTTTATATTCAAACCCACTTTCGTGGGTTTTTTTATTTACAATAAATAAGAATAAGGTATTATTATAATAAAAAAACTATGAGTGACAATATGAATCAAATGCACTTGGACCTTCCACACGATGTGGTGTTATTACCAAGTGAGGGAAAATATTATAAAAATAAGAAAAAATCTGTTAAGGTTGGATATTTAACAGCTGCTGATGAAAATATTTTGGCGTCGGTTGGTAATTTAAGTGGTGACCAAATTATTACTAATTTAGTTAGAAGTAAATTATACGAACCTGATATTAGACCTGAAGAAATGATGGAGGGTGATTTGGAAGCTATTTTAGTTTTCTTAAGAAATACTTCATTTGGAGCTAATTATGATTTTACTTTAATTGACCCTGAGACTGATAAGAAATTTGAACATACTATAACACTTGAGTCTTTAGATTTCAAAAGAACTGAAACTGAACCTAATTCAGAGGGTTTAATTTCTTTAGTTTTACCAAAAACAAAGAAGGAAATTAAAATTAAATTTTTGACATACGGAGAAAGTCAAAGTATTAATCGTCAGATTGATTCTTATCCAAAAGGTATGGTTTCACCTTCAGTAACACTGAAGTTGACTAAACAAATTATTGAGGTTGAAGGTAACCGAGAAGAAAATGCTATTGCGGATTTTATATCTAAAATGCCAATCATGGATTCAAAATACATAAACAACTTCATTAGAGAAAACGAACCTAGGTTGGATTTAGTGAGAGAAATAATAGCCCCATCTGGAAAAAAGGTAATCACCCGTGTGACCTTTGGGGCAGAGTTTTTTCGCCCTTTCTTCTGAGTATTTAAAAAATTTATTGGACCAATATTATCTTTTGGGTTCAAAATTAAATTTGTCTTATTCCGATTTCATGAAAATGCCGTCTTATCACCGTAGATACTTGGTTGATAGGACTATTGAAATTAATACGCCTAAAAACGAACAGTAAGTTATTTATATAATAAAGAGTAAAATATGCTTCATTATTTACAGACAGCACCTACTGCTGACCCAGACCCATTAGGGAGTTATTTTAAAACTGGAGGATTAAAACAATATGCCGAACTTGCGGATTCATTTACTGAGATTACCAAAACTATTCAGTCAATGGATGTTGAAATGACTAAAGTTGTTAAAACTATGGGTCTTAGTGCAAAGCAAGGATTAGCAATAAAACAAAATTTTAGTCAATCTTATCAGTCAATTGTTGATTTAGGTGGTAAAATGAGTGATGTTGTTGACCAACAAGAAGCTCTTTCTAATGTTTCAGGAAGAAACTTAATATCTCTTCAAAGTCAATCTGAGGCATTATTTGCTGCAGTATCTGTAACAGGATTAAAGGCAGAAGAATTACAAAAATCATTTTATGATGCCGGAATGGAAGGGGCCCATATTGCTGAAAATGTTGCAAAAATAGTACAAGTATCAAATCAATTAGGAGTTAACGCTCAAGCGGTTGCGGCAACAGTTACAACAAATTTAGAAAAGTTAAATAGATTCGGTTTTACAAATGGTGTTGAAGGATTAGCTAAAATGGCTGGAAAGGCTCAAGCTTTAAGGTTTGATATGAATGAAACTTTAGATTTGGCAGATGACTTAATGAGTCCTGAAAAGGCGATTGAGACCGCCGCCGCAATACAAAGATTGGGTGGTGCAGCAACTGCGTTAACTGACCCTTTAAAATTAATGGATTTGGCCCAAAATGATGTTGGGGGACTTCAAGACGAACTTGGTAAATTAGCTAAACAATATACATATTTTGATGAAAAAACCGAATCTTTCCAAATCATGCCAGGAGCAAGAAGACAACTTAAAGAAGTTGCGGATGCTTTAGGTATTGATAGAAAAGAATTTGAGAAAATGGCGTTGGAGACTAGTAAGTTGGATGATAAAATGTCCAAAATTAAATTTTCTGGTTTAGATATATCTAAGGAAGATAAAGACCAACTTGCTAATCTTGCTCAATTACAAGATAGTAAAATTACAGGTAAAAAAGAGTATACCGTAAATTATCGAGATGCTGATGGTAAAATGCAACAGGCAGAATTAGCTAGTTTGACTCGAGAGCAATTAGAGGCAATTAAAAAACAAACGGAACAGGATTCTATTGAGGCTGGTGAAGACCCACAAAAACAATTAGTTAAACTTGCTAAAGACCAATTAGGTGAATTTGGTCGATTAGCTGCCGCTCAAGAAAAACTAGCAAATACTGTCGGTACTACTATGGGAGGTTCTAAAGGAGGACAACTGATTTTAAAAGACGCTGCTGACACATATGCCGGTTTGGCCCAAAGAACTGCGGACGCTTTTGGACCTAATTCAGAATTTGGTAAAAATATGAATGGGGCCAATGCAACTATTACAAATGTTACCAAATTGTTACAAACAATGTTGACGGGTAATTTCTCAAAAATTGTTGACGAATTGGGAAGTGTGGGTTCAATTGTTGGTGATGCCGCGGCGACATTTGTTGAAAAAGAATTTAAAGCGTTTAAAGATGGAATTACCGACAAAGGCGCTGAAATTGCGACAATGAATGCAAATATTGGTAGTGCGAGTTTGAATTTTAACAATATACCTGAGTTAATGAGAAAATTAGGACTAAGTGATGGTTTTTATACACCGGTTGGTGACACAATTAAAACACCTAGTGGAAATATTGAAATTCATGAAAAAGATTATTTCTTGGCGGCAACTCAATTACCTGATGTATTACAAAAAAGTGTTAATAAAGGTTTAATGGACGTTTTAAAAATTCAAGGACAATCTATGAACGCAGCAATGATGTCAACAAATACACAAACTCAACCACAGACTCAACCACAAAAACAAGAAGTTGTTCATACCGTTAATTTTAAAGTTTCAGTAGATGGACCAAAAAACAAACTTACAGACATGTTAATTGAAGAACTCCCAAAGAATCCGTCGTTAATGCAATATATTGTTAAACACTTTGATAATACAAAAACTTCAGGGGGAATGATTGTTAAAAAATAATAAATCATTCTATTTATAAATAAAATCACCCGATGAGTGAAAGTGCTTTAGATTATTCAAATTCAGAGTTTTTTAGGAATCGTCTTGTTACAAGAAACCTACAACCATATAACGTTGAAGGCGCTTTTCAGTCGTCAAATTCTGAACCTTATTATGAGACTAACATTAGTGATAACTCAGTAATTGATTCCCCAAATGTTAATAATGAAATTTTTATTGAAGCTCAACAAAATATTATACCAAATCAATACGGTCCTACAGGAGGATTTCAAGATGCATCTGGGTTTATTAGTAAAACGACTGGACAAGTAAATGAAAATTCATCAAATCAATTAGAATATTGGCCGTTACAAAACGATACCAATATGGATTTAATTAATGAACCATGGATTAACTTAGCTGAAGTTAGTAATAGATTTATTCCTAATGGTGGTTATGAAGGATTATTTTTTGCTGATACAAAAATTTTAGCGAAAAATAATGGTACAAGTGATTACAACCCATTAAATTTACCATTTGTAGTTGGAAATTATTCTTTAGCAGATATTATTTTTGGTTCCGATAATTTAGTACAACAAGACTCTTACTTATTACAAATATCAGTTCTTGAATTAAGAAGGGCGTTTCAATATAGAATTGCTCAAGAACTACAACAAACAAGTGTTGCGAATAACTTATCAATCAATAGTAATCCTTTACAATCAAGTTTACTTGCAACCAATCAAGCTCAATTAAGTTATTTAGATTATCATATTACGGTTCCTGACGGTCTTTTAGACTCTGTTGTAAATTTAGCTCAGAGAATTACAGGGGCGTATTTACCTTATTCACCAATTGAGGGAGACTATTTTGATTTCTCACCAAGACAACCTAAAACAGGTCTTGGAAGATTTGTACAAAGATTAAGTAATAATGACGGTAGTGCTTCTGTAAAATTTTTAGCAAATACTGGAGGAGGTCAGAGGTCTATTTTATTTGCTAATTTAGATTATAACCGATATAGTCCAAACTATGATAGAAATATTACAAGAGCTGGACAGGTGTTAAATAATGTGTTTGGTAATATTGGTAGAAATAATGACCAAGATGATAGTGGTAATCTATATGTTGGTGGTAAAGACGAACTAAGATATACAACGTCTCCGGCAGGTGAAACACCGTTTAACGCCTACGGAGAACCGACAGGTGCGGTTGTATTAGGTCCTGATGCGGTTGGTAAATTATATGAAGGCAACCAAAATTTAGATTTTGGTTTAAATGATAACAATACTATCGTTGGTGGATTTGTTTGGACAAAAACAGGGTCGGAAGAAATTGGAGCGTTAATTGGACCTGAAGGTGAACAATTTGCACCTGGTAAAAATTATGAACGTAATGATACCGCAATTAACTTAACAAATAGATATTCGTCATCTTTAGAATACGAATTTAAAAAGGGTTCAATATTAGATAACACGCAAAGATTAATTGACTCGGCACCTGCAAGTGGATTGGCAAGAAGATTACATGCTGGTAATGCAATTAATCAAATGTCAAAAGTTTTTAACGATGGATATAAAGAATTAACAAAAGGTTCTAAAGTTATTAGATATGAAAATGTTGAAGGTGAATTAATTGGTAAAGAATACGGTAGATTATTTACAAAAGATGCACCATATCAACAATACAAAGATTTACAAAGTACGGTAGCAAATACAAAGGCAAGTGAAACAAATGGTAATATAAGAAAATTTAATAATTCAGTACTTGACTCGACGTATAATTTAAATATTACGCCATTAAAAGGACAAGGTTCAACAAATATAGTTAAGGGGGAAGTTAAAAAATATATGTTCTCAATTGAGAATTTAGCGTGGAAAGGAAGTGCGTTGTTTAATGATTTACCTGGATGTGAAAAAGGACCTAATGGGGGAAGAATAATGTGGTTTCCACCTTATGATTTAACATTTAGTGAAACTATTTCACCTGGTTTTGATTCAACATCATTTTTAGGTCGACCTGAACCAATTTATACATATAAGGATACAAGTAGAAGTGGTTCAATATCATTTTCAATTATTGTTGACCACCCATCAGTTTTAAATTTAATAGCTAAGAAAGAATTACAGAATGATTTAACAGATAAAAAAGATTCTGTTATAGAATCATTTTTTGCGGGTGCGGCTAAATTTGATTTATATACATTAGCCAAAAATTTTACGACATTAGACTTAAACACCCTTAAACAATTACAAGAAAGTGTGTTATCAAGTAATAACAGTTCTGCTGAACAATTAAATGTGATTACAACAGAATTAGCTGAAAATAGCTCAACGGCTCAAAACCTACCTAATTTTTCAGACTACCAAGGATTTGGTGCGTATTTCCCACAATGGGATTCTACAATTAAATCAACTGACTATGAAACGGTTTATACTCAGTATATACTCCAAAAACCAATTTATGATAGTTATATTTTCACAAGTGGTACTTCACTTTTATTTCCAGTAATAACTCAAAACTATAATAAATTAATTGATTTAAGAGCTAAAATTTTAAAGGCCGTTACATCACAAAATTGTGAAGTTGTTATAGAAATGAATGGAATTAAATTTCCGTCTATTAGTACGACAGCATCTGAAGAAAGAAATAAAAACTATATTGAGTCGTTAAAATTATTTTTTTCTAATCTATCTGATAGTAATAATAATAAATTAGCTAAATATATCCAAGATGGTACAGTTAAATTTATTTATTCAAATTTACTTTTAACAACTGCTGAAACTAAACCATCTGATGGTACACCACCAATACCTGTTGAATGTTCGGTAACTTTGGCTCAATCAGAACAAACATATAGTTTAGTTGCAATGTGTTCTAGATATGTTAGTTTTAAAAGTATTACTGTTAATCCTAAAAATCCGTCAAATGCTAATGCTGGTTCTAATACTAACTCACAAAATATTGCAAATTCAAATGCCGTTAATGGTTTACCACCACAAAATTCTCAAGACATATTAAAAAAGAATTTAAGTAAAAGATTGTTAAGAACAAAACTTTTAAATGAATGTGATTATTTTGAAGTGTTAAAACAAACTGACCCATTTGTTTATACATCAATTTCGGATAAAGTAAAATTTTTCCAACCGGCATTTCACGCTATTACTCCTGAAGGATTAAATAGTCGATTAACTTTTTTAAATCAATGTACAAGACCTGGTAACACGATACCTGTTATTAATGAGCAAGGTCAACAAGATACTTCAACATCAACATTCAATACTAATTTTGGTACACCACCGGTATTAGTAATTAGAATTGGTGATTTTTATAATACAAAAGCAATTCCCGACACCTTATCAATTTCATATGAAAATTTAGATATTAATCCTGAAGGTATTGGATTACAACCAATGATTGCAAAGGTTACTTTAGCTGTTAAACTTATTGGTGGTAGTGGATTAAAAGGTCCTATTGATAGATTACAAAACGCCTTATCATTTAATTTTTATGCAAATACTGAAATGTATGATGAAAGAGCTGATGCAACTGAACTTACAGATGAATTAGACAATGCGTTATTTGACGCTATTGTTTTTGCGGAACCACTTGCGACATTTAATGATTTACAACATGTTGAACAACGTACAAATAACACAATTGGTACTATTTTAACGGAAATACCATCTGGTGAAACACAAACAGGAACCATACAATATACAGATTTCTTTAGTAAATTTATTGATGATACACAAGGTTATTTTAACACAACTTTAAACTTTATTGAAAGTTCAATTAATAATTACAATTTTGGAATTTACTCTCAAATGACATTTGATAGAAACTTTGTTAATGGTGATGCTAAAATTTCGGGGTTAACACAACCTTGTAAAATTTATGGTAAACCAAGTAGTATTAGTGAAAATTTAACAGAAGTTGCTAACCAATTAAAATCTGAAATAGATACTGGTGATGAAACAATTATAAAGGCGTTAATTGATGATAATAGTGTTACGAACCTTGCCGCTAATAGAGTTAAAACTAATTATAAAAATTTAATTGATACTAAAATTAATGACGATTTTAATAATGTTAATTCAGACGCTCAAGACTTTGCAAATAAACAAGCTGAATATATACAAAATATTGAAAAATTAAATTCAGTAGTTGGAGGTCAATTAGATGGAAAAACATTACTTAACGGAGTTCCTAAAGGATATTTAATATCTACCGATACTGATTTTAATGACGCATATTCTTTAGTTTGTTCAGGTATTACAAATTTTTATAATTTGCTTTCAGCTAACCAATTTTTACCTAGTGGTAGTGGCTCACCGTATTTTGAGTTTTTTAGTTCTTTAAACACCGTTCCGCTTGGAGGAATTGTTTCAGACACAAATAATCTTTTATTTACATTATTTTATGATGACTTAAAAGATTCTACTAAAAGAGAACAATTTATTAAAGCTTTAACTACCAATCTTATCCCAAGTTCCTCAGCGGAGACCATAAGTAGTGTTAACATGACAGTAAATACTATTATTATGCCAACATTAAACTCTTGGAATAGTGCGGTTGTTCAAACTTTTACTGAATTTAAAAAAGAACCTGAAACACAACAATATCTTAATTATAACCCACAAATAAACAATTCATCAATTAAAGGAATCCCAAGGATATATAATTTTACAACATCAGGTGTTACAGATACACAATTAACTAGTTTAAAAAGTTTATTTTCCTCTGTAAATTCAAATAACGATAATCAAACCTTTAATGGTAAAAAACAATTTAATTAATGGCGTTAGAATATTATAATAGATATGAAGGATTTATAGTTAATGGTCAACAAACAGTTGTACCATATGTCAATCTGCAATCCAAATCTACAGATAAAAAACACATATATATTATCGGGCAATCAAGGTTAGATAAAATATCTCAATTGTATTATGGAACACCTTTTTTTGGATGGTTAATATTACAAGCAAATGGTAAATACGGAGGTTCTGAAATTAATATTCCAAATAATGCCATTTTAACAATACCATTCCCTTTGATTAATTCCTTATTAGATTATAAAGGTGCATTAGAGCAACAGTTCTTCTATTATGGCAGGTAATATACATATTGAAAATGACTATCAAAATATTTTTATAGTTGACCCTAATAAAGTTGATTTACCTAATGGTCAGGTAGGCGATAGAAATATTGCTCAAGAAGAATTAGTAATGTATGCTAATTTGGAATGTAACTTACAACCAAGAAGTAAATTAATCGTTGGGGGAGGAGACAAACAACTTAGAACATTAGGTCTTGGTAAAATTAATTTTTTAAAACCGACTGGTGAAGATTATTTAACAACTAAATGGACTGAATTACAATCACAATCTAGAAAGGCTGATGAAATAAATGGTGAGTTATTAGGTATTACTCAAATTAGTTATAAAGTAACTCAACCATATGTTGCTCAATTTACAGTTAATTTAGAAGATATTAGAGGTCGAGCTTTATTTGAAAGCGGTAACGATTCAATTTACTCTGCGTTTTTTAACTTACCGTATCCTGTTTTTTATTTAACATTAAAAGGGTGGTATGGTAAGGCTATAAGATATCAATTAGTACTTGATAAATTCCATGGGGCGTTTAATTCATCGAATGGTAATTTTGAAATAACATTAACTCTTAAATCATTTACGTTTTCAGTATTGAGAGATTTGTTCATGAGTGATTTGTATGCGGTTCCTCAGATGTACCAAACAGATAAAATTTACAATTCAAATGATGGAAATATTTTAAATAATAATATTACACAAAATTTTACAACATCTACAGTATTTTTGGGTTATGATAAAATTGTTGAAGTTTATAAAAAATATAAATCAAAAGGTTTATTACCTGAAGATTTTCCTGAATTAACTATACAATCATTAATTGAAAGATTAGAAACTTTTATTAACACTAGTTTAGAAGAATTGGGACAAGTATCTTTAAATCCTTTAACTGATTATGAAAAATATTTAAGAGTTTTAGATGAATTATATTCTGACGTTTTTTTAAATAGTAAATCTTGGTTTAATACATATCTTAATTTATCTAAACCTTTTGTTGTAAAACAAGACACAACTAATATTAATGTTTATACGTATCTTTCAGCGTCAACCTCCGTTAGTGCATATAATGATTTAAAAACAATCGTTGAAACAAAAGTTGCAATTCTTAATAAAAATATAACGTTTGGTGATACTGGTGGGTTATATAGTATTCCTGTTAAAAGTGATGATATTTTAAATTCTCTAAAACCAACATTAGAACCATCTGATTTTGAATATGAAAGGACTGTATTAAAACGAGTTGGTGGTTCAAGTGTTACTACAACTGATATTGATAAATTAAAAATAGAAATAACAGATACTTTTGTTTTAAAAAATAAAAATATACCACCTTTTTTAGGTGTTGAAGGTAAGAATGGATTTTCAACATATATACAAAAAATTAAAACAAAATTAAATTCTTATAAAGAAGAGTTAGAAGTTACCCTTTCAGACCAACTTTTAGAAATATTAAAATCATCTAAAGGTATTGGATTTCAACCCACAATTAGAAATATTATTGGTGTGCTTGTTGCATCTGCTGAAGCTTATTTATTATTATTAGAAGATGTACATACTAAGGCATTTAATGAAAGAAGAAATATAAAAAGACAACAGAGTATAACTGGTTTTGATAAAAAACCTAATGAAGATTCACCCGTCTATCCATGGCCTCAATATGTTGTTGGTAAAACTATTGACGGTATTGAAAAGTTTGAAATACAATACCCTGGTGACCCAAATTATATTAACCAAACAGGTGCTAATGATTACGAAGCTTGGCCTGAAGTAGAATTTGTTGAGGAATATGTTAAAGGTTTTATTATGAGAGCCCCACCGAATACATTTAAACCACTACAAAATACAAATGTAATTTTAAGAAATTTAATTTCAGGTTTTGACACAATACCATCAAATACTCCTTACAGTAATTTGGTATTATCTGATTTCTTTTTTGAAATTATTGAAAGATTACAATTAATAGTGACACTTAATGGGTTTTCAAATAATGGGTTAAATGATATTCTTCCTTTTTTAAGTCAGACTGAGTTTGCTAATATGAATGAAGGTCTTAAAAATGATAATGGAGAAATTATTAATATTCTTAAAAATGGAAAGGACAGGTCTGTAACATCATTTAATGAATTATTATCTTCATTTCAAATAAGTTACGCTAAATATTCAAATGGATTTCTTACGACACAATATTTGATTGACGAAGTTAATAACGCTTTTAAAATTTTAGATAAAGATTTACCTGAACAAACTCAATTAGTAACTGCTAACGTTACAAAATTAGTACAAGATGTAATAAAAAATGATACTTACCAAAGTAATAATTTGGATTTATATCCATTTACAGATTTAAATTGGTGTAATAATAATTTAGAAAACGGGTCAATTTTAACAAGGGAAATTGTATATAGTACAAGACATTCATTATTTTATAATACTTTTAATAAAAAAATTGGAAATTATAATATAAGTGACGCTATTGGTTTGGGGTATAATAGTAATCTACCTAATTTACCAATTGTTGATTTAAAAATTAGAGGGAACAAAATTATTTCATCAGAAGTAAACTTAAACACCTTTTATACTAATAGGACAGTTGATAAATATATTTTTACTGAAGGTAAAATTACTTGTATAAATTCACAATTAACACAATCCCAAACAACTTCAATTCTTAATACACCATACTTTATTAATGCAATACAAGAAGGTATTGAAAATGAAAGAAATGGTTCTGACCATCCGTATATAAGTGCGTCTTATTTATTTTTGAATAGTTTACCATTAACCACAACAAGAGAAAGATATACATTTAATGACTTGGCAAATATTTTGGCGGGTGGAGTAACTAAAAAACAAGATTTTATATCAACAACGTTAAAAAAATATTCAGGTATTCACGCATTACCATTACCATGGATTGCAAAACTTGGTTCTATATGGTATAGATATAAAAATTGGAAAGAAAATGGTGTTGATATTCTGTCAAATGTTTGGAATGATTTTAACTACGCTAATAACTATGACCCGGTTAATGACCAAGTAAACACACCATATGTTATTCAAAACAATACAATTGTATTACAACAAGACGCACTTTCTTCACAGGGGTTTGTTTTAGGATTTTACCCAAAACTAATTAATGATTTTTATTATTTGGTTAACGGTGTTAATTTATTTTTATCCGCAGACACTACAATTAATATTCAAAATAAAATTAATGCCGCGATTGTATCAAAAAATATTTTGATTTTAGATGGTTCAGGAACAACAATAGGTTCCGATGTTATTACAACACCTGGTAGTACAAAAAGTGTTAGAATAGATACTATAAGTGTATTGGTTAAAGATATACAGGGTTCATCTGGTATACCCGGTACATCTGGAACTGATAAATATGTTATAACTCCATCATTTGGTTTACATGATACTATATCATCGGGAACAAATAATCAATTAATTGCTGAAATAATTGATAGTTCATCAGGTCTTCCTTTTGTTCGAAGTTCATTAATTGATAATAATAGTATGTATAATGGTAGTATTAGATTATTGTGGGGTGGTCCTAATTATGGGTATTTTGATACTACACAATTTACAATTAATCCTCCTGACAAATATTTGAAAAAAATATATACAGGAGTGACAGACACACAAACACCATTTGAGTTACTTGGAGATGACGAATATTCTCCAATTGAAGAAATATTTTCAATCTTTTCAAAAGATGAATTAGATAATATTGAAAATATTTTCTTGAACTACGCGAAGTCACCACAAAAAGACACTGAAAAAGAAAAATTTTATAATGTAGTTAAAAATATACTTACTATTGATTCTAAACCTGATGATTTAACAATTGATAAACTTCATGTGATACGAAACAATCAAATGGCTCAACTACCTAATATTTTAAATTCACATATTAGTTATAATAAATTAATTTCAATTGGTAATCCTAAAAAATACAATGAAAGAATTTTTAGTAGTGTTTCATCAAATCCATTATTAGATACACTAACACCGGGTGGTTATATTAATGGTTCTTTACCAACATCGGGAGGAACAACTACATTATCAAATTCACAATTATTATATCCCGAAGCTTGGAAAACCTTAGAACTGTATGTTGGATTTTCAACTATATCTCAATTAGTTTATAGTGATGATGGTTCGTTTATAACGGATTTTTTTCCAACAATGAATATTGAATTTAATAGTACAAATATAATCTATTATCAGAATGTTATTAAAGTTTTTGCAACTAGAAAACTAATAATATTTGATTTTGATAATACGATTGGTTCGGCGTTTTTATTTACTAAAAACTCTTTTGTATTTTTCATAGATAATATAATAACAACATTTAATGATGAACTATCAAGTTTATTTAATTTAACTTTTATTGAACTATCTAAAGGTTTACCAACAATCCAAAAAATAAATGCTTATAGTTCAGAACCAGCACCTATTGATGGATTACAATCAAAGGTCGAAAAGTATGAAAAATTTAAAGCAATTAATGATACTTGGGTCGCAGGTACAAATTATAATTCGGCGACGTTATTTGAAGATTTTTTATTTGTTGATAGAGCAAATAGAAATATTGGTGATAAAATTTTTATCGATGTCTTTAAAGTAAAAAGTTATTTAAAAAATGTATCATCAAATTTATTTGATGTTATTAATTCTATAGTTTTAGACCACCATTTTCAACCATTTGTAATTCCTGGTTATATTAATTTTTATGGTGTTAATGACCCTAGTCCTGACGCAATCCCTACCGCAACTGGGTCTGTTAGTTTTGCAGATTCACTTTTTGGTACATTTAATACCGTAGATTACCAATCAACAAAAACAAAATTTGTTTGTATGTATGTTGACCAAGCATCTAAACAACTTGAAAATCCTGATACAGCAAATGGTTATAATAATGATGGGTTTGATTTAAAACGAGCAGCACAACAACCATTAGTTGATAAATTAACTGATAAGAAAGATTATGGATTGTCAAATAAAGTAGTCGGATTCGCGGTTGATTTTGGACTTCAAAATCAGAGTGTTTTTAAAAATATTACAGTTTCTCAAGATTTAGGCAAACCAACAAGTGAGTCATTACAACGAGAATTTGAAATGGCTAATTTGGAGAATGGAACTCAAACATCAACCCAAAACGTTTCGTTATATAATTTGTATAAATTAAGAAGTTATGAGGCGTCGGTTAATACATTTGGTAATGTTATGATACAACCTACTATGTATTTTGTTTTAAGGAATATGCCATTATTTGGAGGTACGTATTTAATTACAAGTGTTTCACATTCAATAAGTGTTGGTAATTTTGATACAACTTTTACTGGTACAAGAATGAGTGTATTCACATTACCAACAGTTGACCAGTTATTACAAACAATTAAAAGAGAACTTTTAAAGAATATTATTGAACAAAGTAAAACGTCTCAAAATACAACTAATCCATCACCTAATAGAACACAAAGTGAAATTTCGGCGATAGCAATTAATAATATTAATAAACAAGCCAATCCGTCAACTGCTAATTGTGAACCTAGTGGTGTGACATTTAGTGAATTTGTAAAAATTGACTCAACAATAACACCAGTTACTTATTTTGAAATTAAAAACCTTATAACTCAATTTATTACAGATACTGAAATACGAAAATTAATATACACTTTAATTCTTTTAGAAAATGATAGTGGTAGTGGTTTAAAAATGTATAATAATAATTTGGCAAATATACCCGCAACTGAAAGTATACTTGGGGGTTCAAATAAACAATTTATTGTTGATAAAAAATATATTTGTTTAGAAATAAATAATGTGAGTCAACCTTATTTTGTTTTTGAAACAATCGAAAAAAGTGTTAGGTTATTAAATTCAAGATTTGGACGATTATTTAAAAATGAAGTGGTTAATTTTGTTGACTCAACAGAGTATTCAGTACAATTTGCTAAATGTTATCTAAAATATTTTCCATACACAACTAATATTGATTATAACGCCTTTAAAGAAACTAATGCGATTGAATTAAAAAAATTAGAAGATTCTATTAAAAAGTATTTTGAGACAGAATTAAACTCTTTATAATAAAGATATATTTATAATAAAAAACAATTATGGGCACTAAAGAAATTTTAGACAGATATCTTGGAAAAAGTACAATAATTACTGAAACTGATAAAGGTAATGGTTTCAAAGAAGTATGTGATTTAGATACTGGGGATTGTTACACAATCAGAATGAAAGATGGTTTAATTGAAAGAGTTAACAATACTCTTTATACTAATAAAAAAATAAACGTAGAAACGACACAAGGTTTTAAACAATTATTAAACGGTTAAAATGGGAATATCACAAACAATTATAGAAGAGTTACAAAGATATAATAAAATTAATAATTATATCACTGAACAAGAAGCTGGATTACCACCTGTACCCCCACCACCTGGTGCGGTTACTGGAGATGCCCCTGATGATGGAGCTTTACCACCACCACCTGACGCAGGTACAGACGCTGCTTCAACAACACCTCCGACTGCGGAACCTGTTGACATTACAAATGACCCTGATGTTGAAAAAGTTGGAGACGAAAGTTCTGAAGAAACAGGTACTGAAGAATTAGAAATTACTGATTTAGTAAAATCACAAAAAAATATTGAAACAAAACAAGAAGAATATTTTAATAATCTATTTAATCAACTTTCTAATTTAGAATCAAAATTAAATGATATGGGAAGTATTTTTACAAAATTAAATGATATCGAATCAAAGATTGAACAATATAGAGAAAAAACTCCACAGGAAAAACTTGAATTAAGAAGTTTAGACTCAGGACCGTTTAATCAAAAATTATCAGATTTCTTTGTTGATAAAGAAGAAGACATGGAAAAATCGGGGAAAAATGAGTATGTTTTAACTACTGATGAAGTTGAAAGTTATACCCCCTCAGAAATCAAAACAACTTTTAATGACTTTGGAGAAGAATCACAATACAAACCTTTGAAATTCTAAATTTCAAATTTGACTATTACGGCTGACACACTTATACTTGAATATTAACTAATAAATTATACACACAAAATGGCGACAAATTCCCTAGATGCTGTACTCGCACAGTATGAAAAAGCGAAAAGCGGAGGTAACTCTGCAAACAAAATGTCTCAAGAAGACAGAATGAAAAAATATTTTGCAGCAATCTTGATGCAAAATGAGAACTCAGGACAGAAACGTCTTCGTATTCTACCTACACCTGACGGGTCATCACCTTTCAAAGAAGTATGGTACCACGAAGTACAAGTTGAGGGTAAATGGAATAAAATCTATGACCCAGGAAAGAACGACAACGAGCGTTCACCTTTGACTGAAATTCATGACGAATTAATGTCAACAGGAAAAGAAACTGATAAAGAACTTGCAAAGGCATATAAGCCACGTAAATTCTATATCGTTAAAGTGGTTGACCGTGATAACGAAGCGGACGGAGTTAAGTTTTGGCGTTTTAAACACAATTACAAGAACGAAGGTATCCTTGACAAAATCATTCCGATTTGGAAGGCTAAAGGTGATATCACTGACCCTGTTAGTGGACGTGACCTTATTATAGAATTGACAAAGGCAAAGACACCAAAAGGTGCGACTTACACGGTTATTCAGACTGTTATGCATGACGACCCAACACCTGTTCACACAGATGCTGATACGGCTAAGGCTTGGACTGAGGACCCACTTACTTGGACAGATGTTTACTCTAAGAAACCTGTTGAATATTTGGAAGCAATTGCTCGTGGAGAAACTCCAAGATGGTCATCTGATTTAGGTAAATACGTTTATGGTGATAGTTCATCTGATGAAGGTACTATCGGTGGTTCATATGTTGACCCACAGGCGGGTGCAGAACCTGATGGTGATTTACCATTCTAATTTATAAAAGGGTAGGTACAAGTATATACAAAGTGCCTACCCTTTGTTATTTTTAAACAACAAACAATTTAAATCATAGACATTTATGGCAATAAAGAAAAAAGAATTTTCACTAGATGCAATCAAAGACAAATATTCCACAAAAACAAAATATAAAGAAACAGACTTTTATGAAGTCGGTGAAGCTTTCCATAATAGTTGCGGTATACCTGGTCCTGCTTTGGGTAACATCAACATGTTTTTGGGTCACTCAAACTCTTCGAAAACGACCGCGCTTGTCAAAGCCGCTGTGTCTGTACAGAAGAAGGGGCATTTGCCTGTTTTTGTTATCACCGAGAAAAAATGGAGTTGGGACCACGCAGTAGAACTTGGTCTTGAAGCTAAGATGGTTGATGGTGAATGGGACGGTCAGTTTATTTTTAATGATAATTTTGACTACATAGAACAAGTAACAGATTACATCAACGAACTATTAGACGAACAAGAAAAAGGTAACATTCCTTATTCTCTTTGTTTCCTTTGGGATTCAGTTGGTTCAGTTCCTTGTAAGATGACATTTGACGGTAAAGGTGGTAAACAACATAACGCATCTGTATTAGCGGATAAGATTGGTATGGGTATCCAAGCTCGTATTACCAAATCTCGTAAAGAAGATTGTCCATACACAAACACAATGGTGGTAGTAAATCAACCTTGGGTTGAATTACCTGACAATCCATTTGGACAACCAACAATTAAGGCAAAAGGTGGTGAGGCTCTTTGGTTAGCATCGGCTCTTGTATTTTTGTTTGGTAATCAAAAGAACGCTGGTATCAATCACATTACGGCAACTAAAAACGGTAGAACGGTATCTTATGCCATCAGAACTAAAATATCTGTCCTAAAGAACCATATCAATGGATTAGGATATAAGGATGGTAAGATTATTGCAACCGCACAAGGTTATATTGCTGACGATAAAGATGCTCTTGAAATATACAAAAAAGAGTATTCACAATATTGGAACGCAATACTTACAGGAACAGGTGAAATAACTCTTGATGAGACTGAAGAAACTTTTACAAACGAACCATTTTAATTTAGTTCGTGAAAAAAACACTACTTGTTGACGGAAATAATCTGATGAAAATTGGGTTTCATGGTGTGAAGGATTATTTCCACAATGGAGAACACATTGGAGCGTTGTATCATTTTATGAATACTTTACGTAAATTCATTAACGAACAAAACTTTGACAAGGTAGTGGTACTATGGGATGGTGAAGATTCCACGAGTTTACGTGGAATTCTTTACCCCAAATACAAACAAAACCGACGATTGGTTATGGAGGACGCTATCTTTATGTCCTACCTAAAACAAAAAAATCGTATCAAACAGTATTTGGAAGAAGTCTATATTAGACAATTAGAGATTAGCGGAAGAGAAGCCGATGATTTAATTGCGTATTATTGCCAAGTATCTGAAAATGAGAACAAATTAATTTTTTCATCAGACAGAGACTTAACACAACTTATTTCCGAAAAGGTGTCAGTATACTCACCATCAGTTAAAGATACGTTTAAACACGGGGATAAGATTAAATTTGATGACTTTGAGTTCCCACACTATAACGTGAAGACATTAAAGATATTAACTGGTGATAAATCAGATAACATTGAAGGTATATCTCTTTTGGGTGAAAAAACTTTAGTTAAATTTTTTCCTGAGATACTTGAAAAAGAAGTTTCTTATAACGATATTTTAACAAGAGCGGAAGATTTGTTAAAAGAACAAAAAGACAATCAAACTTTAAAAAACCTTTTAACGGGTAAAACAAAATCAGGTATCTTTGAAAAAGAATTTTTCCAAGTAAACGAACAAATTGTTGATTTAGATAATCCTTTATTGACGGATGAAGATAAAGAAGAAATACTATCAATTGTTACAGAAAAATTAGATATTGAAGGTAGAAGTTACAAGAACTTAATTAAATATATGGTTGAGGACGGGTTGTTCAAATACCTACCAAAAGGGGATGATGCATGGACATACTTCATCCAACCATTTATGAAGTTAACAAGAAAAGAAAAAACAAAAACAAACAAAAAATAAATTATGAAAGAACAAGACATTACCAAACTGGAATTCTTGATGACGGTAAACAACAATTTTATCGTACAACGTTTTTTTAACGTTAAGGGGTATAACCCAAAGGCTCACAACTCAGCCGAGTTGATTGACATTATGGATGTTTTCATCTCAGATTTGAAACAAAATTTCAAAATGAAAACAGTAAACTACATGTTGGACAATCAATATCAGATTAGTGAAGACCCTGAGGTATTGAACACATCATTCACTGATGGACCTGAGTCGTTTAACATCTATATCAAAAATGGTGATACAACAATGTGTCATTATACGTTTGATGCTAAA
>Ga0181350_1000111_pt1 | contig 24373 bp, 27 predicted proteins | sample Su13VDMM110DCMD_FD_130105 | JGI IMG/M metagenome (GOLD analysis project Ga0181350, IMG submission 130105) | Freshwater viral communities from Lake Michigan, USA - Su13.VD.MM110.DCM.D | ecosystem: Environmental > Aquatic > Freshwater > Lake | place: USA: Michigan | collected 2013-07-16
ATCATTTTTAATATTTCTTCCACCAATACGTCTCATGATTTTACCTTGTGCATAATCAATTGCTTCGTCTCCATGTGCTCGTGCATAATTACGTGCATCATTTTTAATATTTCTTCCACCAATACGTCTCATGATTTTACCTTGTGCATAATCAATTGCTTCGTCTCCATGTGCTCGTGCATAATTACGTGCATCATTTTTAATATTTCTTCCACCGATACGGCTCATGATTTTACCTTGTGCATAATCAATTGCTTCATCCCCATGTGCTCTTGCGAATCGTCTTGCATCATTTTTAATATTACATCCGCTTAATCCTAAACCTAATCCACGTCCTGCATATAAACCAGATCCTAAACCATGATCTTCAGAATCATCATGACCTCCTTGTTCAAAGTGTTGATATTGAACAGGTAAGAAGTGTTGCATTTGAAAGTTTGCGCTAAATGGTTGGGAAATAAGTGCAGGTGGTACAAAGGTATGCATCATTCCACCATTAAGACCAATAGTACCATGTTCAGAAATTGATCCACCTTTAATATACATTCTTGATCTTGGCGGAGTGTCATTATCATCATCATCATGTCCATCAAGTCGAGCAGATAATGCTTTACGAGCATTAATTCCTAATTTAGACATACCTGCCTGTTTTGCCATTTGTATAGCATTATCAACACCTGCACGACCCATGTAATTATAATTCTTTTGTAAATGATGATTTAATGAATCTGCTAATTCTGCATTATGTACTGAATCTTTAATTGTTCTTTTTGCTTTTCTAAAAATACCTTGACCTTCTGCTCCTCTTGATTGAGGTTCTTGTAATTTAGATGGTTCAGATGGAGATGGTATCATTGATGCGCTTGTTGATGGATCATAATTTTCATTATGTTGTAATTCTTCTTGGGATAGTTCAAGTTCTAAACCTTTGTTTTTTGCGAATGCCCTTGATACTAAATTATAAGTAGTAGGGTGTACAATAACATTAAAGCCTGTACCTTTTTTCACTCTTACTTTCATTCCTTTACGTAATTTTCTAATTTGTGAAGGACTTGCGTCTATACTAATTGTATGCATATATATATTTAAGAATTTATCTTTTTAAATATATATCATTATTTAATAATTAAGTTAATATTGTTTTTAACACCCGTTTACACCCTTGCACCTGTCAATGCATCGATTTGAATTTCAACACCGTATTCAACAAAAATATACATATCAATAGCCTTAGTTGAAAGATTCTGTCCGAGAATTTGTACAGATTTAGGGACACTCATTTCAACTGGTAACATGCGTTCAACATTTACGTAATAATAACAGTACTCCATATCAAATGATTGACGATTGATAAGACCAGATGTAATACCATCTGTAAGACCTCCGTTAACTGCATTTTGTCCGTAAAGTTGGTTGTTAAATTGTTCGTAAGAGTATTTCTGGGTATTGTAAATGGCGTTTTGACCAGAAATTTGTACGTTGAAGTTTGTAAGATGGCATAGTGGTGAAGTGCATCCAGTTCCTGCAGGATCGAAAGGACTTTGAAATACAGGAATACCATTAAGGAATCCAGTATTGGTATTGTTACTATGACCAAAACGAGTTGATAGTGCAGTTCCTGAAGATGCAGCAGATGAGAAAAATGGTAAAATTAACACAGACTTAATATTTGCAATACCATTTGTTACTAAATTATTAAACATCTGACCTCCTGGAGTATTAATAACTTGATATTGATATACATCAGTATATTTAATTTGTTTCACACTGTTAGAGAGATATGCTTGTTCAAAAGTTGGGTTAAAGGTCATTGCAGGAACATATAAATATACAGATTTAGAAAGTGCACCAGAACCAACTGCACCTAATGATGTAAGAGTTTGATCTAAACATACTGCACCAACAGAAATATTTGCAATGTAAGTGTATAAAATTTGATGAGCACCATTGACTGCATCAGTATTTAGTGCAGTAATAGATGTAGTAAATGGTGTTAAACCGTTATTTGTACAACCTGAAGAAATCATTAAAGGATTTACACCTCCTAATGGATTTGCAATGCTTGTACATTGAAATCCTGAAGCAACATAAGCACTAGCAGTAGTTGCTGTAACAGTGTAATCACGAGATACTTTAATAGTAGATGAAGTGTTATTTAAATTTAATGTTAATTTCATAAATACACCTTTAAGTAATGGGCACATATTAAAGAATGAATGAATATGTTTTAAATAAATTGTTGCAACAATGTTAAACTGAATGACTCCAGGAGTTTGAGTTGCATTTACTGCAGTTGATGCAGTAGTTAAATAGGATTCATTTTGTTTCTTTACAATATATGATTTCCAAAGAAGATTCATATTTCCTGCAGTAAGTAAATCTCCATATGTTTCATTGCTTCCACCTGCTGCAAGTGTTGATGTAGCATTACCAGTTTGACCTAATGTGTCAAAGTTAATTAATTGTTGGCGTTTTAAGAAACCATCATTTCCAGTCATAGAACCGAATGTATTAAATGCACCTTGGACAATATTTGATGTTACAAAATTGGTGTTGTTTACTACACCTTGTCCACTTAATGTATCATTTGTAGTTGTTGGAGCATCACCACCTGCAGTTGCTGCAGTTGCTTGGTAAAATCCCCAAGCGATAGGGTCATCAGGGAAAAAACCAATAGTTGCACCTTGAGTAGAAACGTCATTTAAGGATAGGGATGTCATCAGTTTAAATGAGTTCCACATGTTAATATAAGGGGTTTGTTGGCAAATAGTAGTACCGTTGTAATCCAACGTAAAACTATGAATAATTTGTCCGAACCAGTTTTTAAGACCGATCGAGCAATCTAATGATGTTCCTGTTGTTGCTGGTAAAAATACACCAAATTGAGTTCCAGATGTTGCAGGAATACCTGTTAAAGTTGGAACTGCTCCAGTTCCGAAAGACAGTAGCATTGGCACGCTGAGATACGCTTCACGATAACTCATATATTTATTTGAATTCGATAATTGCGATGTATCGATAATTGATTGATTATTATTGTAATTTTGATTTTGATTATCTAAAATATTTACCCAGTCTTTTCGGACGAATACGTTAGGTGTTCCTTCTACTTCTTGAGAAAGGTCGAATACTAATTTATCACACATTACACTTAATATGATAATATTTGTTTAAATGATTTCAAATATAGATTTAAGGTTTTATTTACTGTATATATTAATGGCTAGTTCACAATTAGATGAAAATTATTTAAACAACCTGTATACTACATTAAATAATGAAAAAACTAAATTATTTAATGATCTAAAGAATGATACAGAGATGAAACATGAAAAATTTATTAATCAAAAAATAAACCATATTGATTCTATTATTAAATCTACTTTTAAATTACGTAACACAATCAATAAAGAAAAAATGAAATGCGATTTTATTTGAAATATACATATTTAAAAAGATAATGATATATATATTAATATGGTATATAACACGTCTAGACATATAAAATTACCCTTCTCTAATGCAAAAATGACCGCTCATACAAAACGTTTATACGGGACTGGTATGGGATCTGTATTATTAAGAACTGGAGGAGGTGGAGGAGCATCATCATATAGTGATATGGATGATTATATTGCAACTACAGGAATCAATCCTTATGCACGTAAAGGAATGGAAGGAACAGGAATGAAATCTTTATCAGATAAACTTTCTAAACTAAATATTGAACCTAAACTACATATGAAAAAGAAAAACATTACTATGTCATTTTAATTATTAAAATTTTATATTATTTATCATTATATATAATATAAAACCAAAAAAGCCATAAATTTAGGCCTTTTTCAAACTTACTCTAGTAACTCTCTCATATAGATACTTTTATAAAACAACTCTTTTTTTGGATATATTAAATATTGGATATTATTTATTATTGATAAATCATTTACCCATTAAGAAACTTTCGTTAGCGTCTCTAATGGTAAGAAGAATAGTCATGTTAGGATCATTAATTTGAATAGGTCTTAAATCAGTACCAAGAAGGGTTAATCTTAATTCGTTGTATGTACCATTAATAAATTTGTTCCACATGAAATTTGGTGGTTTTTCATTGATGGCTTCACCTGCGGCAACAGATGGATTCAATGAGTAAATAATTCCAGACGGTTGAGTATAAGGGTTGTTAATACCTGAAATATTTAATAAAAGATTACTATTAGGTTGTACTTGAGGAGACGTGTTTGAAAGATATGACAAAGTACCTGCTGCATTTTTTGATTCATAGTTATTACTTACGGTTGCAGTTCCTGGAGTATAAGCATTTGATACATTTGCATTTGTAGCAAAACCTGCAGTATACCCGATGATAACATTAAAAGCAGACGGAATAGTAACAACTGGGTTTTGAGTTATAGTTGGCCAATTTTGTCCAACAGGTAATACATAACCTAATGTAGTTGCAGTTGCAGAAGTTGGAACTAAAAAAGTATTGATTTGAATTGCATATCTGGTAGCATTTACACTAATTTCCCATGGGTATACATATTGTCCTGAAGAGTTAACCCAATAAGTTAAATTTTGAATCATAATATATTGAAAATATGCATTCAAATCTGTAATTTCATAAATACCATTAGGAATAGTAATAGTATATGTTGTAGTTGATGCTAATGCAGTCCATGTATAAGTTAACGTATTATTTGAGTAAATTGCATCGATATTATTCCACGAATAAAACATAGATATACTAGATACTGCAACATATTTGTCCGTAAGATTGATACTACTAGGGAATTTATAAACTAATTTATTATTTCCACCATCATTAACGATATTATTTTGATTTAATACAATTATAAACATTTATTATTGTATTAAATTAATTTCTGTTTATATATTTATCAAAGATAAAGATATGTTTAAAAATGTTTATACATATAATTTATATTATTAGATTCGTTTAATTCCGTACATATGTTTAGGTAAACGAATATTATTATTTTTCTCTACTGTAGTTTGATTAAATTTTCTATTGTCTCCTAATTCTTTCATTTTATTATATGAAAATTTATGAGGAGTTCTAAATCCTGACCCATGTGATTCTAGATGTAAATTAATTGGAATTTGAGACCCGCCAAAATAAAAGGATGGTTGTTGAGATTCCATTTGATACAGTTCACTGTTAGGATGTTCTACTTTTGGGTGATATGAATATATTCCTGATGTTGACATTATACATTATATATTATCTTTTCTTTAATTAATATCCAAGTTCTAATAATTCTTGCATTACTTCTGTTGCTTCACGTTTAGGAATAGTTCCATTCTTTGATAATTTAATAATTAATAATTTAAATTTCTTAATTAATTCTTTACTATCATTACCTGCCATAATCTCACCTTTACATACTTCAAATTCATGAATGTCTTTTTCCATTTTATCTTTTGATGGTGTTGGGATGCTAATTTTATCTGCAAATTCTGCCCTTTTTGATACTTTGTATAAATAATCCTTTTCATCTTCTGATAATTTTTCCATATCATTCCATGATGGAACACCTCCACCGATAATAGTTTTAATAACATTACCTAAATAAGGGGATACAGTACGTGATGGATATTCTCTAATATTAGTTCCAGATTTAGATTTAATTGATAAAACGTTTCCATTATTTAGTTTATGACTGTTAACAAAATATTTACCAAAAGGATGATATTTCTTTACTGGTTGAATACCTTTTGTATGATCGATTTTATCTTCAAATTTTTTAGGTCCTACACCTGAACCTTTAGGACGTCCTCGTCTCTTTTTAAGGCCATTACCTGATGCTCTACGGCGTTTTAATATTTCTGTTTGAATTGCCTTTAATTCTTCGCGTAATATATCTTCGGTATTTAAATCATTATTAAAAATTGCCTCATCAAGTTCAGCCTCAATTTTATCACGTTCAATTTCTAATTCTTCTATTGTTGGTTCTGTTGAGGTTTCATCTTCAGCATCAACAAATTCCTCATCATCATCTTTAATTTCTTGCGGTTTTGTTGGTGTATGAGTTGGAGGTTTTGGTAATGGTGCACTAGTTGGAGGTTTTGGTAAATTTGGAAATGGTGCGTATGGCTTTTTACCTTCTAACATGCTCATTATATTTTCTTGTTCATTTTGATAATGATTAATTTCAACTTCATACTGTTCAATTATATCAATTATAGAACCCATTTTATTTTTAGTCTTTTTAATTTCTTCATTTGACAACATATATTCATTAATATTTAAATATGTTTGATATTTATCTAAATTTTCTTTTAATATATTAATTTCTTTCTTAATTTCAGAAATTCTTTGATCATATGATTCAATTTCATTAGTTGCTTGAATTCTTTGTTTTGGTGTTATTTTATTTATTAAATCTGGTTTAAGTGCACCATTATAAGAATCTAATGGTATTGGTTTTGGTGTTGGTCCTTGTTCATTAAATACTCTATTAACTTCATCTATTCTTTCTCTTGAAGGAAATAGATCAGAAATAGATTTTAAAATATTAATAGTTAATTCTTCATTTTTATTCTCTAATGCTCGTTCCAATTGAGAATATAATGCTCTGACAGCATGAACAGATGGTAAATTATCTAATAAATCAAACATAGCCTTAGCCATATCATTGAAACCATTAACTTGTTCTAATTGGTAAGATCCACTTACACCTTGTAAATCATGTATAGTATCTTTATATTTTTGAGATGTTATTAAACTAAATAGAGATTGAATCTTTTTAGTAGTTGAATCAATCAATTTATTAACATTAAATTGACCCGCTTTAATATCTCTGAAATTTGGATATTTTGATTTTATACGAGCGACAATTATTTCGTATTCTTTACGTAATGTATCAAGATCACCCTCTTTAAGTCCTACTTTAGACTCACCAACTGTATCAAAATATGATTTAACAGATCCAGAATATTCTTTAATTTTACTATACATATCAGAAAGGTATAAAACAATATTAGTTGCATCACGAGCGTCACCTTTAATACCAATTGCATATTTTTTTCTTAAATTTCTTACAATTTCAGGAATGCTTTGAGCAACCCAAATTAAAAATGAACCATCTGCATTAATAGGAGCAGTTTGAATCTTTTGAACAACTACTGATGCAGTACTTGAATTCATTACTGGTTTTAATTCTGAAATAATATTTAATTTTAATTTTTCTGTATCTGCTAAGATTTCAGTTGTAGTTCTGTTATCAATCATTTGTGTCACTGACGGAGGTAGTGATCCCGTCGCTTTAAAATTTTTATTTGCTTGTAAATTAAAATCATCTACATTAGCCCTAAGATTTAAGGCGTCCATATATTGATTTTTAAATATCTCCGCACTATTAGCGTATCGATTTGGTTGTCCACTCATATTATAATATTATAAATAATAAGTTTTTAAATCATTATTAAAATATTATGTTTTAATAACGACCGTATAGGTCACTTAATATTTATATTTTTTTTATGTATAAATAGGATATGAAGTATAGTCAGAATTTTCACCAAATACTTTAGTAGTACATACTTCATTAAACATTTCAGTTAGTTTATTCTCATCGACTAAATAAACAGTTTCATACACTGAATTCATTATATCTAAAAGAGTTTTCTTTTTGAAAGTAGAGAATAAAGAAGTATTTTGAATAGGTGATTCACCCATAATATTTAGTGCAACAACTTTAATTTTAACTTTAATATCATTAATTTTAATTAGTTGTTGTTTTTCTTCTGTCATTTCATTTTCAAGAAGTTGTTCAGGTGTATATGTTCCTTTCAACATATCTTTCTCAAATTGATTAGGTTCTTGAGGTTCTATATTATCAATCCATGTAATATCAGATTTATATAGTGTATCAGAATTTTGTACAACTTGAGATTCAGTAGTTAGTGTTTCTTCCATTAATATATTAATATAATAATTCTTTATGTCTTTTTTGTTGTTCTCTTAATTTTCTTGCTTCTAATATTTTTTTATAATATTTAAAACTTTCAGTAGTATTAGAATCCTTAAAATCTAAATTTGCATTGTTCTTTGATAATATTACATGGGTTACATGGTTCATTCTATTCATAAAGAATAAGAAATATATTATATTCATTAGTATATTATAAATTTATATCTTTAATTAATTTAGAAGACCTTATAGAATTTAAGGTTGGTTGAAATTCGTTTATGATGGTTTGTTCAAATCCTGTACCTTGAGATAAACATTCTATATCTATCTCATGTGTTTTATTAAATGTAAAGTTATCCCATCCTCCATGGTCTCTAATATATTTATATAATTTAGTCCAATACAACTTACCTACTTTGTTACGTACGTTCTTTTTATGGTGACTCTTTCTTCTTGATAAATTTAATGTACTGCCAATATAGAACTGTTCTGGATCATTATTATCTTGAATTCTGTATATATAACATTTCATTATTAATTAACGTTTCATTTCCCTAATTCTCTTCATGTGGTTTTTAGCCTCTTGTGATCCTTTTTTAAAACGTCCTTTTTTCTTTGTAATACCTGATCCATAACCATAATTTGATGTATCAAAATCATCTTCATTGTGATCATAATTTCCTCCGTATTTATCTAAATATTTCATTTGAGTTTGAAACTCTTTTTGTTTTTTAGTTGGTCCAAATAATCCAACACCAATCTTTTTACCAATGTAATCAGATGCATAATTTCCTGCCATACTTCCTAATGGTCCTCCTAATCCACCTAATGCAATTGGTACACCATGATGTAGTAAATCAGATGATAATCCTCCTTTCTTTTTTGTTATATAATTACTTACTGTTTTATTAGTAGATTGATCTTTAGTTCCTACACCTCTTTGTGCTGCAGTTCCCATCTTTGTTTCACGTCCTAATTTTTGTGCGATCATTTTACCTGCCATTTGTCCTGCATATGCACCTCCTGCAGTACCTAAAGGACCTCCTGTTGCCATCGTTCCTGCAATACCACCCAGAGTACTTAATGCCATAGGAACACCTTTATATAATAAATCAGTTGCTAAACCATCTTTGGTTGTTACATATTGTACTGCTTCTTTTGTAGGCTTTACTATTTCTTGTTGAACAATTTGTTTTGTAGGTTGTATAATTTCTTGTTTTACTACTTGTTTTGTAGGTTGGATAATTTCTTTTTTAAATCCTTTCTCAATTTTACCAAAAATAGCCCCTCCTTTTTTAGGTCGTCCTCTTTTACGTGGTGTACATTCTTCATCGCTACTACTTTCACAACATGTACAATTTTTACATTTATTTTCACAACATGCACACATACCAAAACCAATCATTTTACTTCCTAATTTAGATAATGATTTTGTAGCATGGGCTTTTAGTGGGTTATATCCTTTAAGAGAAATATCAACTGTATTTTTTGCAGAACTGAAAGGATTTAATGCACTTACTAAATCTGTAGTTGTTCTTACATCTGTTTGATTTTTAGATGGTTTATTGCTAAATGGTCGTGTTGCTTTATTTAATGTAATTGTTTCTGATCCATGTTTACCTAACATTTCTGCCTGTAAACCACCTTGAGAATGACCTATAGTTGTAATATTATCATTTCCATATTTTGCTGAGGCTGCATCTTGAATTTTTTTTGCACTTTTATATCTGTCAGTATCTTTGTATGCACTTTTCCCACCCATTGCATATGTTAAATTATTATTCCAATCTGATAAAGTTCCTACAGTTCCACGATGTACAACAACTGATTTACCTGTTTCTGGATCATAAAATACTTTTGATTTATCTGTTGATAATTCCTCATCCTGTACCCATCCGCCTACATTTTTAATATCACGATTATAACTTGCATCTAATAACCCTTGTAATTCATTAGCAGGAAGTGCACCTCCATGAATATGTACACCATGACCAATGATATGAGTACCTTCACCGAACATAACATAATCATTTTCTGGTTTATATTTTTTTAATTTCAAATTAGGAGTAGTTGTTCTTCTTTCATTTTCAATAAAATTAAACTCTTTTGTTCTTTTAACCATTATATTATTTAATATATTTTCTTTTTATATATATATTAGTAGTCAGGATTCCATAATAAGTAGGCGCTTAAATATGCAGGTGAATACTTGGGTGCATGATACCATCTGTGATTACGAGACATAAATGCTTTTAGTTTATCTTTGTCATTGGACTTTGTATAATCCTGATATGACATAAGGCCAAAATGTTTTACATCACCATTATTATCATATATCATATATTTCTTATCTTTTCTCGTTGATATCTCAACGGGATTTAAACCCATTATTTCTGCGATTTTCTTAACTTTGTTTGGATTTGAATACTTTTTGATTTCTTCACTTTTCATATTCTTTTACTCTTCTCTACTCTTTAATATATTTAAAAATATATACTATAGACAATATCTAATATCCAAAAACCAAAATATCCAAAAATAACTGGGTTTTATAAAAGTCCTCTTTACGAGAAAAATAATATACTAAGTTTGAAAAACCCAAGAATTCTTGGATTATTTGGTTTTTGGTTGGATATTAGAGATATATTTTTATGAATAGGATAAAGAGATATAAAAGAAAAATAGGTATAAATAAAAATGAGTACTATAAAATTGAGTAAATATTATGACGAACGAGAAATAAGTATTGAGTTAGGAAAACAACAAAAAGAAAGATATAAAGATATAATTGAAAGAGAAAATAACGTTAAATTACGTGCAATAAAAGTTGCGGAAAGAATAATAAAAAATTCTATTAAAAATAAAACTCTTGATCCAGAATATATACAAACACAAGAACAATTTAAAAATGATTATATTAAAAAATATATAAAACTTATGCATGATATGGATATATTTATTAATGGATTAAAGGAAAGAGATATAAAAGAAAATTAAGTATAAACTAATAATATGAATATTAAGGAAAAAATCAAGGAAAATAAACCAAATATATCCGAATCTAGTATCAAAACATATAACTCAATTCTTACTAATTTACATAAGAATGTATATGGTGATGATGATTATACATTGAAAAAATTCAATGATACTGATACAATCATAAAATACCTTAAGGACCTAGAACCGCAAAAGCGCAAGACCATACTTGCATCATTGGTCGTTTTAACTGACAATAAAAAGTATAGAGATATTATGCTTACTGATATAGAGACAAGCAGAACAAAATCACAACTACAAGAAAAGACAGATAAACAAAAAGACAATTTTATCGATGGTGATACTATCAGTAAAATATACAAAAATTTAAAGAAAAAAGCAAATCAATTATATAAAAAAGGGACTGAGTTAACTCAGTCTGAAGTTCAGGAAATACAAAATTATATTATCCTATCTTTGTATAGTGGTTTATACATCCCACCGCGTAGGGCGAAAGATTATACAGAATTTAAAATTAAAAATATCAATACAGAAAAAAATAATTACATGGATAAAAATGAATTTGTATTCAACGAGTATAAAACATCTAAAACATACGCTCAACAAAGAGTAGAGATTCCAAAAGCATTAAAGACCATAATTAATAAATGGATAAAAATCAATCCTACAGAATATTTACTATTTGATATTCATCAACAGAAATTATCTAATGTAACTCTCAATCAACGTATTGAAAAGATTGTAGGTAAAAAGATGGGAGTAAACGGCTTCAGACATACATATATGAGCGAGAAGTATCAGTCATCAATACAGACTAATAAAGACATGAATAAAGATTTTAAAAACATGGGATCATCTATGCATCAGAAAGAAGTTTATATTCAAAAGTCTTGATCACTATCACTATTATACTCTTTAACCTTTTTCTTACTACCATTACTATTTGTTCTTGGAATACCTTTTAAAAATGTATCTAGATTATAATAATCTAAAAATCCTTTTCTATATTTTTTATTACGGGCGACTTTTCCACCCGTAATAATAAGTGGTCTCAGTTCTACTGAGGTTGCATCATTGTAAACTGCTTTTAGTTCATCTTTATCTAAGTCAGAAGACCATTCATTTAGAATTGCTGTTTGTTCTCGTTTTGATCCTCCTAAATCTAACAGTACTAAATAATTACTATTTTTTCTAATAAATTTAGGAATCCCGTAGTAATCCTGTGACAAAAATATAACGCAACAATTTTTCTTTCGTGCTCTCATATAATACTCCTCTACAGGTTTTAAATCTTTACTTAAGACTAAATCATCCCATACTACTAAATGATTAAATTTCTTATCCATATCATCTAATTTAGGTGTACTATGCATACCTTCCTTAACTTGTATCTGTTCAAATTCACCACTTAAATAATTGTATAATGGTTCATCTTTATTTCTTGTTACAATTGTAATATCTGCAAATGTTCCCTTATTACCTGCACTAAATACTTTAATAAGATTTAATAAGAAATTTGTTTTACCACTTCCTGATGGTGCAACTATACACATTCTAAATGGAATTTTGATATCATGTAAATGTTCATTTGGGTTATCTACTTCTTCTAAATATTTTTTTGGTATGACATTATAAAAATTTATAATATCACTTGTATTACCAATTTGTTTTTTTTGTCTAGGCATTATAATAAATAATGAAACATACTTTTAAATAATTGATATAAAAACATATTAACAATATTAATATAATATGTCAGTAAATACACCGCCAACAGAAAACATACCGATTTTTGATCCTTCGGTATTTCCATCATCAAGTGGAACGGCTTTAACAATAGCTACAGGATTAGATTATTTTTTATCATATCCAGTCGCACAAGGAAGTGAAATATTTCCATCAAATGTAACATTACAATCAACATTAACAGACGCTTCTGGAGATGTAGGAACATCAGGACAAGTCTTAACATCTACAGGAACAGGAACAAATTGGACGAATGGAGGAACAAATGGTTATATAACTTATAATGCATCAGCATTACCTTTTACTCTTCCTGTATCAACCTACGTAAATTTATTTGTTTTTTTTACAGGAAGCACTTCAGGTATTTTAACATTACCTCTATCAGGATTTGTAAGCGGTTCTAATGTTTTTATTAAAAATACATCATTAGGGACAGTAAACATTGCAACTACATATATATCATTTATAGAAGGACTTACATCATCGATCGCTATACCTTTAGGTTATACTGAATCAATAACATTATTTTTTAATGGTTCAGTATGGGTGCAATCAACATTTACAAATTCAGTAAATCAATTAACAGTTACTTCTGCATTTTATCCAGCAAGTGTAAATACTGATTCAATCGTACAAAAACTTTCACATACAACATCAGAAGAAATTGACATATATTCAACCACTACAATAGGTGATATTTATCTTGGTAAATTATTACCATCTCCATATACATTAAGGCTTTGTAATACAACAACAGGAGCGTCAGGTGCATCAGTTCATGTTTCAAATATTGGTTTTGATGGTAATAATATAAATCATGCAACTAGTCCAGCGTCAGGTATTATAAAATTAGGTAATTCAGCTACTACAGGTCAGTTATTTATCGGTGGTGGGTCAACCACAGCAGTACATACAACTGGACCTATAATTATTGGTTCAGATTCAACCGCATCAGGAGGTATCAACATAGCCACTGGAACAAATATGACAGTCCCAACAGTAAATACAGTAAATATTGGTAGTGGAACATATGCAACAAACATTAAAGGAACATTAACATCTACGGGTAATATATCAGCATTAACAACCTCCACAATATCAACCGCATCAGGAAATATTTCATCAACATCTGGAAATATTACAACTGCAGGTGTAGGTGCAATTTCAACTACTGGTACGGGGTCTATTTCAACGGCTTCAGGGTCTATTACATCAACAGGAATTATTACTGGAACATCATTTATAGGTCCATCATTAAATGCATCAGCCAATACCACAAATGTAGGTATTTCAACAACACAAACATCAGGAACATTATCAATCGGAACAGGAAGTAGAACAACAGCAGGAACAATTAGCATTGGGACAGGGTCGGGTGCTACAGCGAACGTTATAACAATAGGAGGGGGGAGTTCGGTAACTAGCGTTGGAAACTCATTATCAGTAGGAGGAACGCTTACTGCAACTGGATCGATTACTGCAAATGGTGGGGTTGTAATACCATCTGGCGATACAATTTCAGGGGATGGGTCAATCTCTATAACAGGAACAATATCTACATCAAACAATATTTCAACATCAAGTACGGGCACTATTACTACTCTAACTTCAATGGCAAGTCCTGCATATAACGGTCCGTCGGGAAATACAACAGCAATGACCCTCGGTGCAGCACAAACAACTGGTGCAATCTCAATCGGCGGTGCACAGACAACAGGGGATATCAATATTGGGGCAAATTCAACATCGGATATTTATATAGGAAATGTTGCATCTGGAGCAACACTTAACGCAGGAGCATGTCACATTAATAAATGTCAATTTGGGGGAAATGGTACTTATTTTCGTGAGATACGTTTTGGTCAAGTAGCAGGTTCTGTGCAATCAGCCACCGTTTCATTCGGCACAGCAATGATATCAACTCCTTATGTATATTGTCAATTAATAGATAATAGTACTACAGCAGTTACATCTATTGTTGTATCGGCAGTGTCATCAAGTTCATTTGTGTATACAAAAGGACAACTTACATCAGCAGCAAGTTTTGGAGGTGCACCAACATTGGGTTTTTACTGGATAGCAGTTTCATTATAACGTAATAGAAAGAACGCTATTTCAATTAAACAAAAAATCATATATAAAAATTAAATCATTAATATTATATAATGCCCTTAACAGAAGTTTTTTTATCATTTGTAATATCTTCAGGTATTGCATGTATTTTAGCATTAGCACAATACCTATTCAAATCTAAATGTGATACCATAGAATGTTGTTGTATTAAAATTCATAGAAATGTAGAATTAGAACAGAACGTCGAATTACCACCAATTGAATTACCAAATCCATTACAACGACAACCAGAAAGACGTGGTCCATCGTTAGACAGTTTAATTAGTAGTAAGAAATAATCATAATATAATAATATCCAATATCCAATATATCCAAAAAAACAAGGTATATATAAAAGTATCTATACAAGAGAATTACTAAAGTAAGTTTCAAAAAGGCATAAATTTATGGTTTTTTGGTTTTTGGTTTTATTAAATGATATAAATAATAAATATATATATGTAATAATGAAAAAATTATTACATTTATATAATATAGGTCACAATCCATTCCCAAAATTAAGAGGAAAAGGATTAATTACTCATCCAGATGGTTCAGTTGAATGGGATGAGAATGATGATGATTTAAATGTCAGAGATCCAAGTGGATTTATTGATGGTTCTTATAAACATGAAAACGGTAAATTTATACTTGATATGGAAGAAGGTTCATTAAGTAAAAATGGTCCTATCGAATTTGATGAATCTAATGTCAAATCTAATACAACTCATGATTATGATCTTGATGATTCAATTGATGATGATGATTCATGGCTTAATGAAGATAATGAAGAATATGATGAAGATGATAAATTAAGAGAGATTCGGAAAGAACGTGAAGGATTAGTATACATAAATAATGAGATTATAAAAAAATTAGGTGATTTAGATGAATTAGATGAAAAAATAAGTATTGAATCTAAACAACTAAATAGAGAGAATATTGTATTAAGATTAGAAAATACAAAAACCAGTAATGAAATTATTAAAGAACTAACACCATTTTATGACCATAGTAATGAAATAATTAGTAAAAATATCCCGAAAGAAATCTTTACAAAAACTAAACAAAAGATAGTAACAGAAATTTTAGAATTACATAATGAAGAAAAATTATCACAAAGAGGTATAGAGAATTCAATAACAAAATATCAAAAAATATTAAAGGCTAAAACACCCAATGAAATACGTGTTATTATAGGTCAACTACTCATAAATTTAAGTGACAAATATAAAGGTAATCCATTACAAGTATCAATGAAAAATATAGGTGTACAAATTATGGGTGTATTAATACCTGAACAACTACAGAAAATAGATACAAATAATGAAAAGATTAATAATAATTTAGATAAAATTAATGATTTAATTAAAAAACAAAAACATATTCATTCTGCTATAGATTTATTTAATGAAAATACATCTAAATATGATAAGTTAGGTAAGATGTATAATACCCGTAAACAAGAATTACAAAGTAAAGAACGTAATACAGAAGAACAAATTCAAAAGATTAGAGACCTTAAAAAATCAAATCCTGTAAGAGCAGTCGCTGAGGCTAATGAACTAAAAGACGAATTACTTGAAAAGATTAAGAAGGCAAAACAACAACAAAAAAAACCTGAAAAACCAGTTATGAAATCTGAAGAAGAAAAACAATCAGATATTACAAATGCAGATGTTACAAATAGATTAGAACATATAAAAACATTACCTGTAACAGGTAAGCCATTAGAAACATATTTATCAGGAAATGGCGAGGTTATTTTACAATACAGTACAGGTGATAAATCTAAAGTATATGATAATGAATTTAATAAAGAAATTCCTAATATAAAAGTAACACTAAATAATGGTAAAGTTGAAAGTTTACGTAAAGCAGTTACTATAGATTTATATAGTGACGAAAATGTTTATGAAATTAAAAATTATGCTCAATATAGTATTAAGGATATCATTCCACTACAAGAAACTAAACTAGAAGGAACAGGTTATTTTAAACCACTATATTTTCAGGATGGTACATTATACAATATAGAATTAAACTATACAAACCCAAAAACAGGTCAACAATTGTCGAAGTATATCCTTCCCGAAAATGAGGAAGGTAGAACCTTAAATGTAATTTATAGATTAAAAGAGGGATTATTTGAACTTAAACCAATGGACCTAGACCAGGTTAAAACAAAACTTTCAACATACAAATCTATTGGAGGTAAAGATTTATATTTATTCGAAAAGTCTGATTTAGACCCATGTTTAGATCATTATGGAAATCCATCTTATAATATACAACCATTTTTAAGACCTATTAAGTTAAGACTTAAAAAATAATTATATATAATAATAATGCCAACTATAGTCAAAGGGATTGTTAGTAAAAAAGAAGATGAAGCCCGTCAAGAAAGATTAAAAGGTAAAGGTTTTGAACATCCATGTTATTTAGAAGAAGAACCTGCAGTAAAGAAAATTAGAAAGAAGAGAAAACCATATAAATAAAAAGTATCTATATTAATGTAATACATGAAAAAATTATTACATTTATATAATATTGGTCATAATCCTTTTCCTAATATAGGTAAGGGAGGTTTAGGATACCATATTGGAAAAGGAGGGTTAGGTTATCATTTACCTCAATATAGGAAGACAATACATGGAGACGGTCTTCATGAAATAATAGCTGAAGATGGGGATATTGAATATAAAGATGATAAAAATACAGAGGATAAAAATTTATATTCTAAAGAAGGTTTTATCGATGATACAGATGTTTATAGTCATATAACCCCGTCAAAAGGCACATATTTACCTATGAATCAAGGTGGTACATATATACCTTCTGATACAGGATTTTATAAACCTCCAGGTTCATCAAAGAAGTTTTTTGTTACTAAAGATTCTGAATTTAAAAAAGATTATTATGAAAATCAAAAACTGAATGATTATGATGATATCATCAGTGATCCAGCTGTTGAAGATGAAGAAGATTTTATTGCAAAAGAAAACGATGCTCGTGAACTATTAATGGAGAAAGAATTTATGGAGAGTATTAGTACAATGTCTTATGAAGAACAACAGGAAATTATTAGTGAAGATTATAATGATATAGTTAAGTATTATAAAAAATTAAATCCGAAACCAGGAAAAGGATATGAAGATTTCTTATGTGGTCCTGGATCAACTGTTTATAAAACATTTAATGATGATGAAAGTATTAAAGTATTGAATATGGATCAAAATGAGTTAATCGATACTAAAGAAGCTAAAGATCATTGTCCTATAGATTTTGTATTTACAGGAACTAAATTAAATGAAGATGGACTTTTAATAGGTGGAATTGGTGAAGCGAAAGATAGACCTGAAGAAATAATGAGAGGTGATAAGAAAAAAGATTTTATAGCAATACAAATTACTAAATTAGTAGGACATGGTAATTATGAAATTATTTATGATAAGGACAAAGATACAGGAAAATATTATTTAAGCGAAATTGCATATAGAAAAAATAGAATCACACCAGATGTATCATTGGATATTTTTAATATTACAGTTAATGCTGGTAAAACATCATGGATATGTAATCTTTTTAAAAATAAATATTTTATTGAAACATATTTAAATGATGATATGATGTATAAAAGAGAAAAAGGATATGGATATATAATTAATAAACATATAATGAGAAATAAAAAATTAATTTCGATGGAATATGTTTCATCAAATAAAGAACCTGTAGAAGCCTTTAGAATTCATAAACTTGATTTTAAAAAATGGAATAAAAAATTAGTAACTAAATAAAGAAATATTATTATTATATATAAATGGTAAAAACGTTGGCAAGTACTAAGAAAATAGGATCTTCAACAGAATATGAAGAAAGTATGAAGGCACAAGGATATCAACCTACACGCAATGAAGTGAAAGCATATGAGGCATTAATGTATGATAAACCTAAAAAAGAATCTAAAACAAAATCTAAAATTGAGAAACTTCTCAAAGAAGTAAAATCAACTAAAATTCCTAAAGAAAAGAAAGACAATGAATTAATATCAATGATATTTGATATTATACAGGATACAGTTAAGAATCCTAAATCAAAGAAGATTGAGACTGAAAGTGTTAATAAACAAATTAAAGAAATTACTAAACTATTAAAAGCACCAAAGAAGACAGTAAAGAAACTAATTGAGGCTGATAAGTTACATCTTAAATATCATCCATCAGAACAGGACTATAAAGAAATGAGAATGGATCAAAAAATATACAAAAAGAAAGTAACTAATGTAGAACCTCATATTGCAAATTATGTAGCAACATACAAAGAACTAATGAACAAAGATAATAAAGGCGGAGCAAGGACTAGAGCAATTAACAAGCATATTAGTAACTTTATGCAGGTTGCTAGACCATCAGACATTTCAACAGCAAATGCATTGATACGTGAAATCAAAGAAGGACAAACTAAAGTTGTAGCCCCTACTAAGGCTAAGAAAGTAACAGCCTCTAAAAACAAAGAAGATAGTAAATATAAGTCTGTAACAACATACGTTAAGAAGAATGTACCATCATTAACTAATGACGAAGATATTCATATTGTTGTTACTGAATTAATTAGTAAAGATAAAAGAATGAGTAAGAAATTATTAGACCAAGTATTAAAAGATTTTGAAATTATAGGTTCAGGATTACGTAAACGAATACGTAAAATAAAAGGCGGTGTTGTAGGTGATGCAAATGATGCAAATCAATCAGGTGATGAAGGTGAATCTGATATAGAAGAATTGATTGAAGATGAATATATTGATCAACCAGAACCAATTGATGCAGATAATGAAGATGAATCTTCAAAAGCAGAACATGAAAGAGAAATTAGTCTCGTTATTGATAGAACTGATGAACTTACAGAAACTGGTTTGACAACATCTTCAAATATTAAAGAATTTATTAGAAATCAAAGACAAAATCCTGATGAATTTATTAAAATGTACAATAGAGCAGTAAACCAAACTAATATAGCACCAACATCTAATAGTCAAGATACATTAGTAAAATTAAGAGAAATAAATGGTTTATTTCTAAGTGATGATGAATTTTATGAGAATGGTGTAGAGGAAATAGCATTATTAATAAATAGAATAAATCAAATGTATAAAAAATCAAAAAAGAAAAGAATTAAAAAAGAAAGAATTTTTCTTGAAGATACACAAAATAATAAACGTAAACGTGACGATCAAGATCCTCCTGGTGGTCATGCATATAATCCAATATCTAGTTAATCTTTCATTATATTATTATCTATATATTTCATTATAGAATCAATCTCAGTATTATTTCTGTTTATAATCTTAATATATGTATTATGTATATTACAATTTCTAAGTTTGATATTTTCAACATATTTTAATAAATCATCTTTTAGTAACCTATTATATTTTTTATGTTTTATTGCAATAACTAAATAATCAGGATCATCTGGATTAATTAAATTTAAAATAGTTTCAGGGTCTGTAGACCCATATTTATCTAGTATATTATTCATATAATATACTAAATAAATTTATCTTTAAGCATCAAGGTCATTATTGGATTCCTCTAATTTAGGACTTAACCCTTTATAGACCCACTTGTTTTTAAAGTCTCCTTTATGTTGGCATTTGCATGACTTACCGAATTTGTCGTCTAATGCACTGTATAAAGCACCCATTTTCATAGGCTTAATACTATTATCTTTACACCAATGATCATAACGTGTTTTAATATCTGTTTTCAGCATTACATTACTATCACTACTAATATCAAATTCATCTTCTATAAAATTATTAATATTAGATTGTTCTCTAATGTATTCATTCTGTGCTTCAAGCATTTCACCTACAGGTGTAAAGTCAGGACTTTTATAATATTCAATAGCACCGTCAACACACCAACTAAAGAATTCATTAAGATATTTAGTTTCAATAATCTTATCAATACCATTAATACGTTTAAATTCATTTTCTTTAGTTGGTGTCTCAACGAATCTAGCATTTAGTGGTACAAGTCTAACACGATCTACATTTGCTTTGTCATTAGCATTAAAATCAGGTTTGAAATTAGTACATAAAATAATTTTACATATAGGTACAAATGTCATAGGATCTTTATACAATCCTCTAGCCGTGATTGCATCATTACCTGATAGCATTTTCATAATAGCCTCATTCAATTCATCATTAGCATTTGTTTCTGAATAGGTAGCCATTCGACAATCTTTAAGTTGTAGTAATTCAGACCCTCCAGTTTTACCTGAATTATTATTGATGAATACACATTTAGAGACTGCTTGATATTGAGCGCATAATATTTTAGACATAAGATTTAATAGTACAGACTTTCCATTACACCCTTTTCCAAATAGAATGAAATAAACTCTTGAGTCAATATGTCCTGTAAGTCCATAACCTAACATCTTTTGAATATATTTAAGATCATCATCTTTATTACATGCAATAGCCTTTAACATGTTCATAAGTTCTATAGGTCTTTCTTTAGTATATTTAACAGGACATGCATATGTAAAATTATCAACTTTGGAAAGAGGTGAAAGGCTTCCGTTTCGTAAGTCTATTTTATGGCATCCCATAATTGGGAGGTGGTGAGGCATTGATCTATTTAATGTTTCCATGAATTTATCATCAATGATCTCTGCTTCATAACGATTATAAATTCCTTTTAGTTTTCCATCACTGCACATTCTGTTAGTTGATTTAATTAATTTTTGAATATTTTCTTTACTGACTGTATTATCATTAAAATAGATTCTAAGGGTTTGATCTAGAAAAGATGAGATATCATTCATTACAGATTTAGGTGAAATCTCAGTCCATAACATTCTCGAATAATCATCAACGTCAAAACCATAAAGGTATTTTTTAGAATATACATGTTTACCCACTCTGAACTCTTTATAAAACAATGCAGTTTGATATTCATTGTCAAGAATGTTAAGGTATGCTTCAATATTAGGGTATTCGGAACTCATTAATATATAAGATACTATTCCTTTAAGTCTTTTTTATTTTTGGATTCATCCAATTTAATTCTGGATATTTGGATTTAAACTCCTGCTATATATTCTTCATTATCTTCATAAAAAATAATAGGTTCAATTTTATTATTATTTCTAAATTTACAATAAAGGTCATTAATACTTTTACATTGTAGTTCTTGAACTTCCATATATCGATTATGGGTTTTTAATATTATAACAATATCTTTTTCAATTGTTTTAATTTTATTATTTAGTTTATATAAACTATATAATCCAATAATTATTATTGGGATACATAAACAATCAGTATTAATTTTCATTATTATGTATACTAAATAATTCTTTAACTGATTTAAACATATAATTTATTTATAGTGTAATGGAACTGCCATATGATGTACTAAAGATTATTAAAGAATATTCTCAACCACTTACTAGACCTGATTGGAGACTAGGATGTTATTACAATAGAAGATCATATTTTATACTAGGAGGATATATGTCATTCGATCATATTATATTTACAGTGTTCAGAATTGCATACTTACATTATGCACATTATGATGAAATATTAATATATAACGAATTAATGGCGGGCGTAATCTAATAATTAAGCAAATCACTTAGTTTTTACATCATAATTACACGAAAACTAAGCATATTGATTAATTAAAACGTTTTAATTAATCAATATGCTTAGTTTTTAGATAACGATGTTATCAGATAGTTAAGTTTATTGCTTAATTTGCAAATTATCCGCCCCTGTTATATAGTTTAAATCCATAAATCCATAAAATTATCTCTTTTTCAAACTTAGTCTAGAGAATTATTATTATATATACTTTTTACTTTTTTATTATTTTTGGATTTATTGGATATTATAATTAAAGATATAATTACTATATATACTAATGGATTACAGAGTTACCTATTGTACGATGCCAGATGATAAATTAAAATTATTATTAGAAAAGTATACTGAAAAGTTAGATCGATATAAAAATTTTGTAAATGAAGAGACTGACCGTACAGAAGATAAATTATTATTTATTAGTAATGAACTAAAGAGTCGTGAAGACTTTAGAAGGAGTCTATCAGTTAGATTTAATGAAAGATATAAACATTTTGTAGATGAAGAAGAATAATATTTAGTTATCATTATTAAAATAATAACTACATATTGTAGAATGTATGAGGTGGGATTCGAACCCACGAAGCCGAAGCATAGGATCTTAAGACCTACCCCTTTGACCACTCGGGAACTCATACAAGTCAGTATCCGCCTGATACTATATAACGTTTTCATTTATTGCTTCTTTTCTTTTTTTGCTTTTCGTTTTTTAGTTTCTTTTACATCAGGAATCACATCAGGGAGTTTGAGACTTTCAACAAATGGATTGTCTACTACTTCTGGTTTAGATTCCACTGATACTTGAGAAAGATCAGAATCAGAATTATCTCCCATTTCAACTTGACTTTCTGGTGAGGATTCTTCTACCTTCTTCTTTTTCTTTCGTTCATAATATTCTTTTGATTTTATTCTTTTGTATTCCAAGAATTTAGGATCTGCTTCTTTACGTGTTTGGTAATATTTTTTACGTTGTAGATTAATCTTTTCACGATTGGCAATTCTATATTTTTGGTTTGAGGTCATTGGTTTGACTTCTTCCACTATACTTTCCATTATGTTAAGTAGTAGTTATTTCTTTAAACCTTTTTGACGTTCACATGACATGGTATTTGAAAACCATCTATACCTCCTTTTTCATCCTCACTAGTTATACACTCGGTATTTTTAACTACATCGATTTCTTTTTGCAGTGAAGGATCTTCGGATCGGAAGAAATGTTTTAAAATATATTCATTTTTTTTAAAGTCTACATTATGGTTTAAGTCGTCAAACATGTCAATAAACACCGCTACGTCATCATGAAGTATTCCTGATCTATATTTAGATGCATTAACAAAATGACCAAGAGCAAGACAATACCAACCGCATGCATTATTCATTAGACTTTGTACGTCTTTCATAGTATGCGGTAGACCTGTTTTACCTGTAGTATTTTTTACAACTTTTTTAATAATTTCAGGAGGTGATGCTCCATAAGGGTCAAAATAGATTGCTTCGGTTGAATCATTACCATGTTGTACAACTTGTACAAAGGTCCAATGAGTCCCGTCATTCTCGTGTCCATCTTCATCATGACTATCTTCTAAATTAACAATATAAGCCTTGTTAAATTCTAATTTATCTGGTAATTCATCTTTGAAACATACTGAACCCATTGGTATATTCATTCTTTTTGCTAATTCATATATTTGCGAATCTGTAAGCGACATTTATTATTATATTAACTTTTCTTTCCTTTAAATTCTTTTCATAATTTTTCCTTGTGCATAATCAATAGCCTCATTTCCATGAGCACGTCCAAAACGTCTGGCATCATTTTTAATATTTCTTCCACCAATACGTCTCATGATTTTACCTTGTGCATAATCAATTGCTTCGTCTCCATGTGCTCGTGCATAATTACGTGCATCATTTTTAA
>Ga0181350_1000114_pt1 | contig 24094 bp, 26 predicted proteins | sample Su13VDMM110DCMD_FD_130105 | JGI IMG/M metagenome (GOLD analysis project Ga0181350, IMG submission 130105) | Freshwater viral communities from Lake Michigan, USA - Su13.VD.MM110.DCM.D | ecosystem: Environmental > Aquatic > Freshwater > Lake | place: USA: Michigan | collected 2013-07-16
CTTCTCGACATAGTTGGCGACCGTACAGGCCCCGGTCGTCATCTGGTGGGCATAGCCGAGGCCGGAGGTCAGCGACGGCACCGAGGCGAGCTGGACCTTGGCATGGGGAAAGACGCCGAACTTTCCCCGGGCCAGCGTCTCGAGACCCGACAGCGGTTTCACCGCGGTCGGCAGGGTGTTCATCTTGGCGAAGAAGATCAGGGGGCCGAGGTCGACGTTCTCATGCTCGAGATACGGTTGGACCTCCGACCGGAACGCCGCCGTCCGCGTCGCATGGTCCTCATACAGCCCCTTCTGATAGGTGAAGCCACCCACCAGAATGCGTGCCCCGATGGCCAGCGCATAGGCCTGCAGGTTCATCCAGAACCCGGCGTGAACGTCCGTGTCGTCCTGGGCGGCCGTCAGCAGGAACCGCTGGACCATCGGCGCGGCGGCCGGGCGGCTGGGGGTCTGGCCTTTCTGCATCCGGCGCTTGGCCCGCCGGACCGCGTGTCCGACCGTGTCGTGCGCCAGCTTCTCGGCCCGCTCAGCCTTTCGGGCACCGCCATGCTTGTTGGCCAGGTCGATCAGCTCCGCCTCACGGGCGGTCGCATGGGCCTTCAGCGACGGATCGACGGCATATCCATCGTTCGGCGGGACAAACGAAAGGGCCATGATTCAATCCCGGAAGCGGAAGAGGGCCTAGTCCGCCTGGTCCCAGGCGGCGCGCTGTTCAGTGTACCAGTCCTGCCAGCCCTTCAGGCGGGCGCGGTCGTCTGCGCAGCCGGCATAGTTCCCGGCGACGGTGTCGGCGACGGCAGAGAGCGGAACGCCGCTGGGGGCGTCAGCAGGCTCCCCGGGACGGTCGGAAAGGGCTGGCGCGGCACCGCCGGCGGCGGCGGCGTCGTGCAGGCGCACAAAGCCGACAGGCACAGGATAGTCGCGATCAATCTCAGGGGTGACATAGACGGGGATCCTTTCGGTGATGGTCCGATAGACGACGCGGGTCTCGGCACGGACGGCCTCGACCGCCTGGCCGACGTCCTGAGTGATGGTGGCTGCCTGCTGGGTGCGCTCCCCGACCCGGATTGCGCCGCGCAGATCCGCCTGCGCCTGCCTGAGCGCAGCCTCGGCCGCCATCCAGTCGCGGACCTTCCAGGTCCCGGCCGCGCCGAGCGTCAGCCCGATCATCAGCACGGCGACATAGCCCTTCCAGCCCGCGAGGGCGGCGACGATGCGCTTCATGCTCAGACCCCTTCCAGCAGCACATAGGGGATGACCTCGCTGCGCCAGTCCTCGCCGAACAGCCGCTTGGCCTGATCCGTCACGGTGGCGATGAAGGCCGGCCACTGCGACGGCGGGATGGTCTGGCAGCCTTCCGAGCTGGTGCCGTTGACGCCGCCCCGGTGGATGTTGATCCCGAACATGCCGCGATCCTCATAGGGCGGATCACCGTCGCGCGTGACCGTCACAGGCCCCGCGCGCTGGCACAGCGCCAGGTGCTGGCCCGGGGTGCCCGCACGATGGATGTCGAGGCGATAAACCGGCCAGAAGCCCGGGTTCAGGCTGGCCATCCCCTTGGCCGCGCCGGTGTCCCGGCCCTTGCGATAGCCGCTCGGGTCGGTGTTGGCATTGAAGGCGATGAAGGCGTCCGGCGTGACGATGAACAGGGCGTCGTCATACATCGCCCGATCGTTCCGACCGACCGCCCCCAGGGTGTCGGCGTAATAGCCGCGCACGCCGACGATGGTCAGGTCGCTGGGCGGCAGGGCCGGATGGCGACGGGCCACCAGGGCCATCAGATCGGCGCGGGTCATGCGCGGTCGGGCGGCCGGCAAAGCAGCGGTCATGGGTCTCACTCCGGGGGGTTGGTTTGGGCGGTGCGAACGGCGGTCGCACGGCAATAAAAAGTAGTCTGCCGGACTACGTTTTCGCTTGTGTTCTGTAGTCCATCAGACTACACATAGTCATCAACGCAAGGGAACACGGCGATGCAACTCAAGTCCGCAAAACACAAGGCGATCAAGGCGATGCTGGCGGGAAACAACCGGCCCAAGGGTCTCGGCCCACGCGATGCCGCTCGCATCGAACAGCAGCTGCTGATGCTCGCCGCCTCGGCCAACCTCGAACAGGTCGCCGCGTCGTTTCCGGGCTGGAACCTGCACCCGCTGAAAGGCCCGCTGGCCGGGAACTGGTCGCTGGACGTGACCGGCAACTGGCGCCTGATCTTCCGAATGGACCAGCCGGGCGTCATCACCGATCTGGACTACATGGACACCCATTAGAGGGGGCTTCGGCCCCCTTCCTTCCTGTAGTCCGTTACGCTACACACCTTTTCACGATCAGGAGCCCGCCATGTTGAAGAACCCCTGCCACCCCGGCCACGTCATCCGCGACAATACCCTGCCCGCCTTCGGCCTCTCGGTCGCCGCGGCGGCCCGCGTGTTGCACACGGACCGTCTCAACCTGACCAAGATCCTCAACGGCGAGCGCGCGCTGTCGCCTGAGATGGCCCTGAAGCTCGACAAGGCGTTCGGGGTGGATGCTGAACTGATGATCAGCGCCCAGGCGCTCTATGATCTGGCCCAGGCCGAGCGCCGCAAGGAAGAGATCACCGCGCCGATTGAGCGTCAGACGCTGAAGGCTGCAGCCTAGACCTCACCGCCGGGGCTGTTGGCGCGCTGACCGGCACGCCCGCTTCTGCCTGTCGCTGCAGCTGGCGGAACAGATTGACCCACAACGGGCCGCCGTACACGGCCAGGGCCGTCAGGATCACGACCTCGCCGCTGGATGCACGATAGCCGCTCAGGGTCACCGCCACGGCATAGCTGCCCAGGACGGCGGAAAGGCAGAAGGTCGAATAACGCACGCAGCGCGGGGCGTCGGGCCAGCTGGTCATGCCCGGCTTCAACATCTGGGATCTGAGACCCAGAAACACGGCGGCCAGAATGGCCATGCCGGCGGCGATCAGCGACAACAGCATCAGACGCCTCCCTGCTTGTCGGCCTCGGCCTTCGCCCGATTGCGAAGGCCCTTCAGGGCAAACGGCAGGACCTCCCAGGTCACGGCACCGATGAAGAAGCCGATCGTCGGCAGGTCGCGCATCGAGGCCCAGGGGATGACCCCCGCAACCGCCGGAGAGACCACGACCGCCGTCACCACCCCGCAGAGGGCGGCTGCCAGCACATTCAGCCCCGCGCGCAGGATATCCTTCTGCGTCACATGGGCCCCGGTCATGAACAGGGTCACCAGGGTGAAAACCCCATAGACGAACGCACCAGCGAAGGCCGCCAGGGCCACGCGCACGCGCTCGGGGTCGAACTCAGACATCATGGCGGGTCACTCGCTTTCAGGGGTGGGCCGGTCAGGGATCCGGGATCGGGAGGGCGCGCGCCCTCCCGGCCGACTACGGCGAGATGAACTCGATCTTCGAGACGTAGAGATCGCCCGTCGGTTCAAAGGCGGGCGAGGTGCGCGGGCGGGCGGTGTTGGTACCCGCGACGCCCGGAGTCGGGTTCCAGCGGAAGCCGCACAGATAGGCGTTGACCTTCAGAACGTCCGGACCCACCAACCGCTTGGCCGAGGTGCCGACGTACATCAGGGGCTGGTTGTAGGCCGCCCGCTCATGCCCATCCTTGTTTTCCATGCCCAGCATCATGGTCCACATCGAGTCGCTGGGGCTGAACGGAATATCGACCTCCACCCAGCCGCTGTCGCAGATGTAGTTGACCGTTCGGTCGGCGATGATTCCCGCGTTTCCGGCTCCCAGTTTCCCCAGGATGTCGGTGTGGTTCATGGCGTTGACCAGCGGAAATGCGCCCGCACCGGCGTTGCCGGTCCCGATCCGGGGGTGGGAGTCCAGCTCGCCCTGCAGGTGCATGCCCAGCACGAAGTCTGACGGAAACGCCAGGTCCACAGCCCGCATGGTCAGGCGCATGATGTGGTTGGTCAGGTCCGTCGCGTTAGGATAGGCCACCTTGTCCACGAAAGGCCCGCCACCGTCAGAGGCCAACAGCGGGTGCCCCGTCGCGAAGCCTGTCTGAAGCAGCAGCAGCAGGTCATTGACGACCTTCATGTGGTTGTTGTCGTACTCGTACAGAGGTGCCATCAGCCCCGTCCTCACCCAGGCACCCGCCGTCCGGACGTAGCGGCCGAACTCGGCACTGTTGATGGCGAAGCAATAGGCCACCGCGCCGTCGCCATAGGACCCGACGGCGGCGACCATGTCAGCGTAGGCCGTTCCGCCGCCGCCACCTGCGAAAACAACCGTCGGCACCTCGGTCCCGAACGGGATACGGATGCAGGAAGTGCCGTCGAAGGTCACGCGCCCGACGACCGCCGGGGTGGAAAGCGTGCCGACCGGCGAGTGGAAATACTTGTTGACCTCGGCGTCCGTGGTCATCAGCGACGTGTGATAGGTGGTTGGCATGACGGACCCTTATCCGAAGGCTGCGATCTGAATGTTCCGGGCGGTGTAGAAGGTCCGGCGGTTGTCGTAGGCGCTGACGGATCCGTCGGAGGTCACCGTGTCGCCCTTCCAGTGGTCCTCGATGGTGAAATAGCCTCCAACGCCGTTGGGCCGACCGAAGAACAGCCGATGACCCGCCTTGACCGAGGTCGGGGCCAGAACCGTTCCATCCCGGTGTCTGACCTCGTAAGAGTCGGAGCCGTTGATGCCGTCCACCTCGAACAGCCATGAAAAGCCAGCGACCCCGTCGGAATCGACCAACCAGACCATGACCGTGTCATCGCCCGTGTTGTTGGGCAGAACATAGCCGGGGGCCGCCGCCAGCTTGGCCGTGTTGTTCAGCCTCGGCTCGGTCAGCACCATTTTCGTCATCAGCCCACCGCCGCCAGCGGCACCCGTACTGGCCAGGCCGTCGACCAGCTGGAACTGCCCCGTCCGCGAACCGGTCCCGTGGTAATAGACGCTGAAGAAGCCATCGATCAGGATGTCGCCCGTGGTGACGATCGTGCTGCCGTCCGCGCGCTCCAGGTTGCGTTGGTCTCCGTCATTGACGCCGACTACGACGATGTTGACGCTGCCGGGAGCGTCAGCCGGGGCCTTGCCGTAGAACACCTGGTCCACACCGACGTTGACGACCGCATACCCGGCCTTGGGCGTCATCCGCCAATAGGAGCCGACCACGGCCACGTCGCATGGCACCCGCAGCGCGGCCGGGAAGACGTCGAATAGCCGCTGCCATCCCGCCGGGGATGCCGACCAGGTGAAATAGCCGCTGTTCTTGACCGTGCCGCCGACGACCGGATCCGTATGGGTACCCGTGTCGCCCAGCCCCACAAGCGCCAGGGTTCTCGCCGGCCGCGAAGTGTCCGCCGCCAGGGCGGTCCAGCTGGGATAGGCCTTGGCTCCAGTCGCGCTCTGAGCAATCAGCTGGCGGTCGATGACCCGTTCGTCGGCATTGGCCTGTACGAAGGCGCGGATATCCTGCCTTGAGGTCTTGTGGATCGGGCTGGACGGATCTCCGACCACGGCGCGGTCGCGCCAGGCGGTCAAGCCGGCTTCTAGCGAGGTATCGGTCATGGCAGTTCCTGCGGCAGGGAAACGGGCACGGCGGCAGTCTCGGCCGCCGCTGAAGAGGGTCGGCGTCAGGCGCCGTAAAGGATCTCGATCAGGTATCGTTCGAGGGTCAGGGTGTCGCCGGCGTTGGCCAGCAGCCCGGTGATCCGGATGTCGAAGGGGGCCGAGGTGTCGATTGCCAACACAGCGGGCGCCGCTCCGACGTTGCCGAAGGTGGTCGGCCCGGAAACTGCCGCGACCTGCGCAGTCTGCGAATTCCTGTTGGCCACAGTGCGCATTCCCTCGTTCGACAACGTCGAGGCCAAGGAGAAGTTCTGGAAGGCGTTGCCGCCGAAGCGATAGCGAATGTTCTTGGCGTTTGCGTTGCTCGCCCCGGCCGAGGCGAGCGTGGTGATTCGAATCGCACCGTTCGGACCCATGGCCCCGCCCGGCACAGTCACCAGAACATAATCGGTTTCGGCGGTCGTGCCGGTCAGCGGAATTGCTACGTTGCCGCGCGCCAGTACCCGCCAATGGTCGCGGTCGACATAGTCAGTGGTGGCGAGCTGGGTGTTGCGGGTCCCGGCTGAAGCCGTCGGCGCGGTCGGCGTTCCCGTGAGGGCTGGGCTGGCCAGCGGGGCCAGCAGGGCGCGCACGGCGTCCACGAAGGCTGTGGTGGCCAACTGGGTGGTATTCGTGCCGGGCGCCGCCGTTGGGGCCGTCGGCGTGCCGGTCAGGGCAGGACTGGCCAACGGAGCCCGCAGGCCCAGGGCCGTTGCCATGGACGTTGCAAAATTAGGGTCGTTGCCCAGCGCCGTCGCCAGCTCGTTCAGCGTGTCCAGCGCGGCCGGCGAACTGCTGATCAAGGCCGACACAGCCGACTGGATGAAGGCCGTGGTGGCGATCTGGGTCGTATTGGTGCCCGGAGCCGCCGTCGGGGCCGTCGGCGTACCCGTCAGGGCCGGGCTGGCCAGCGGGGCCAGCAGGGCGCGCACCGCGTCCACGAAGGCCGTGGTGGCGATCTGGGTCGTATTGGTGCCGGGGGCCGCCGTCGGGGCCGTCGGCGTACCTGTCAGGGACGGGCTGGCCAGCGGTGCCCGCAGGCCCAGGGCTGTGGTCATGGCGGCGGCAAAATTCGCGTCGTCGGCAATCGCCGCGGCCAGTTCGTTGAGGGTGTCCAGCGTCGCCGGAGCACCATCGACGACGGCGGCCGTGACCAGAGCCACGATGGCTGAGAGCTGCAGCTGCAGGGTCGTCGGCACCGTCGCCACGTCCCGGCTGATCTCGATCTTGTCGGTGCCTTGGGCGGCACCGCCACTGGGCATGCCGCTGATTTTCTGAACCATGACCTACTCCAGGATGCGGCGCTGGCCGTCTTCTGTCAGACGGACGTCCCCGTCTTCGGACGCGCGATATGTGAGGGCGAAAGGCCCGGCCGTTTCGGTGGCGGACCACTGAATTCCGCTGCGGGCGGTCTCGTAACCCAGCTGCACTTCCAGCAGGACGTCGGCCGAGACGAAGCTACTAGCCCCGCTGAACGACGCACCGGCGGCGGTGTCCGTCACTTCGCCGGTGACCCAGCTGGTCGCGCCATCGACGCGCCAGCGGATCCACCAGGTCAGGTCCGCACGATCCGGCCCCGCCCCGGTGACCAGCAGCCGCAGCCCGTCCGTGCCGCCCAGGGATTCAAAGAACCCGGTCACCGCCGCGATAGTCGGAGGATCCAGCGCCTCGGCAACCGGCCTCGATCCCAGCTCGCCGCTGTCTTCCTCAGTGGCTGCATCCCAGTCCCAGGCGGTCGGATCGGCCGCCACGACGGAAAGGCTGACGCTGCCGCGTGAGAACGTCAGCTGACCGCCGGACGTCATTTCGAGCACCACCCCGGTCAAGCCCAGGTCGGGCAGGTCCGCGGCGATCCAGCGTTGCCCCAGGGCATCCGCTGCCGACAGCTTCCCGGTCAAGGAAGCCCGGAACGGCGACTGCTGCCGGCGCAGCACGGCCTTGGCCACGCGGCGCGACATGGGCCCGCTGTTCGAACACTCCAACGGGAGATCCGCCGACACGACCCGCCCGATCCGGTCGACTGCCGTCTCATCCCGCCAGGCGGTCGTATCCACCAGGGTCCAGTTGGCGGCCTCGCTGACGAATTTCGGCACGATCTCATTGACCGCATCGAACGCCTGGGCGTCTCCCTCGATGTCATAGTCGGCGATGTCTTCGTCGGTCAGGGTCACCGTCGGCGCGCGGTACTTGCCGACCCACAGCCGCCAGACCCCGTGCTGGTCCTTCAGCAGCCGCCCGTCACAGGCGGCCAGCAGCTTGTCCAGCATCTCCTGCGGATCGGCGGGAACGGCATAGTAGCCGCTGCCCCAATAGCGTTTTTCGGTCCCGCCGGCGGCCAGCGGAATGTCTTCGTCACAGATGTCGAACTCGCCGATCCAGTGATCGATGGCCGGGGCGATCTCGGTCGCCCAGTCCATGCCCATCCCGGTTTCGTGCAGGCAGAAGTCCAGAATCTGCAGGCCGATATTGGCGCTGGCCGTCGGCCAGGTCGTCGGGTCCTCGCGGTCCTGATCCTCATCGCGCGGATCCCAGATCCGGGACAGCCGCCCGGTAATCGACCAGCTGGGGTCGCCGTTCGGATAGTCGGCCGCCAGGTTCTCCTTCTTGCCGTGCTTGTAGTCGCAACCCAGGCTGACGACACCGTCGCCCCGGCAGGCCGTCGTCCACAGGGTAGGAACCGCCGTCTGGATCTCCGCATAGTGGGTTTCGGGCACGACGCCGAGCCGCGACTGGACCCGGATCAGATCATTCGCGCCGCCGCCATAGTCCGCGCTGCCTTCCACATAGCCGCCGGATCCGATGGTCAGGACATGGTCGTGGGACCAGACCTGATCGATCGCCTCGATCGGGCCATCACAGATATAGACGACGTCAAAGGCCGAAGACCCCTTGGCCTCCCACAGGGCATAGTAGCCGCCCAGCTTGCGCCGGCCATAGCCTCGGATGCGCGGCGGAATCGGCTGCTTCTTCGACCCCTTGGCCGTCTCGATGTCCGGCGTGCCCTGGGCCGCCTTCAGCGCGGCGTTGACCGCCATATCAACCGCGACCGTTGTGGCCACATAGGCGAGCGCCGAGACCACGTCGACGACGAAGGCGCTGGCCCCTTGATCACTGGCGGCGGCCGCTGCGGCGTTCGCCACCCACTCACCGATCGTATCAGCCATGGTTTGCCTCTCCGATCCGCCAGGCCGCGACGACCTCAGCCCGGCCGATCCACAGGCCGCGCGGTGCGCGCGTTGCCCAGCGCGCGCCGGTGCAGATCGCGCCGGCCAGGGCCGGGCCGTCCTCACTCAGAATTCTCACGACGCCCACATCGCCACGACGCACGCCGTGCGTTGCGCTGTTGTCGATCCGGGCAAAGCCCACCATCGCCGCGCGGGCCAGTTCCAGCACGCCGCCCGAGGCAGCCAGCACGGCCGCCGGATCATGGGCGGCGGCGCGCCAGGACGCGGCCGGATCCGGATGGCCCAGATGAACCATCCAGTCCGCCGGCAGCAGCAGGCAGTTCGACGCCCGCCGGTCAGGGTTGCGTCGCGACTGTTCGCGCAGGAAGGTCGCCAAACAATCACTGGCAGGCCGGTCACCCAGCTCGCCGGCCCCGCTCTTCAGCTCGGCCATTTCCGCGTGCTGTCGCGGGCGTACAGGCCGATCCTGTCGAAGAACTCATCATCCGGAAAACGGGCACGCTGCCCGGCCCCGGTCGCATAGGCCTGAACCCCCCGACGGCGCAGATAGGACCCGGCCACGAGCGTCACCGAGATCGCCCGCTCCCAGGTCGCGTCATTCTTGCGGGCCCGGCGAACCCGGGGATTGAACAGCTTGCCGCGCAGGGGCCAGCGGATCGGTCCGGCCGGACGATAGCGTTCGTCCAGGATCGCCCAGCCCATGGCCGCCGAGGATCCGACGATCTGATCGCGGTCCAGGATGTAGGACTGGATCGTCTCCGTGCTTACGCCCGACAGCTGCAGGGTCAGGCCCTGCGCCGCGCCGTTCATGGCCATGTCGATATCGGGCAGGCCCGGGCCGAACGACCCCGCCGCCAGATAGATACCGCCGGTCGTCTCGACGCCGTCCGCCGGCACGGGATAGTCACCGGCGGTGGCCGTCAGCCGCAGCACGGTCCCGCCCACCTCGGCGCGAAAGAAAAAGGCCAGGTTCTGTCGGTCAGACCGGCAGATCGCCCGCTCGGTGGCGTTGAAACTCATCGAACCGCCTCGACGAACCGCACCGAGGGCCGGGCGATCCAGCTCCGCGACATCTTCGGCCACAGACCGCCCTCGGGATCGTTCACCCGCATGGCGCAATGGGGATTGTTGAAATTGACCGGCGTGCCGGCCGCATGGGCCTGGCGGAACTGCGGCGCGATCGACACCGACCACAGGCCGGGCTCGACCTCGGTCATGGTCTCACACAGGTGCATCTCTTCACCCAGGCTGGCGGACCGCACCAGGCTGAAGACATCCGCACCCAGCAGTGTGCCACCCGTGACCCGGATCAGGGCCGTGTCGGCGCGCAGCACGACCGCCTCTTCCAGCTCGGCGGTGATCAGGCCGACGATCTCGCCGGTCCCGTCGGAATACTCGCTGTCGTCCGAGAACGGCACCTCGACCAGCCCACCCGTCGGGGATTGCTCGATGAAGGGCACGTCGATCCGCGCGCCGCCGCGCATCCGGCTGGCCAGAGCGCGCACCGCCCGGTGCTCGGCCGAGGTCGCCGCCCGCATCTCGCCGAACTCGGCGATCCAGTAGCCGCCGCCGTCCGTCGTCACCCCATCGGGCGGCAGGCCGAAACTGGCCGGGCCGTCGACACGGGCGTCGGCCAGTCGCCATTGCAGCATGGACGGCAGGAACGGCCGGGACAGGGGCAGGCGCTCGATCATCGTCAGCCCTTCATCATGCGGTCGACGCGCTGCACCGAAGGGGCCGTAGCATGGACCGTGCTGACGGCTGAGCTTGCACCCCGCGCGGCCCCGACCGAGGCGGCCTGCACGTCACCGCGCTGGATCATCTGCCAGAACTCGGGCGTCATAAGATTGCCGCTGAAATGGTTGTGCACCACGGCCGGGGCCCCGCCCCCGCCCGCACCCGCGCCCATCATGGCCAGGCTGCGGGCATTGCTGGCGATCTGGGCCCCACGCGGTGCCCGGATCAGCTCCGGGCCTTCCTCGCCGACCCAGGTCCAACCGCCGGACCAATAGTCCGTGCCGGCCGCGTTGTTGCCGGGCTTCTTGCCGCCGGTGAAGCTCGAGAACAGGGCGCTGATCCAGTCACCGGCGCCGCCCTTGCCGCCACCAAATCCGCCACCGCCGCCCTGATTGAAGATGCTCGCCCAGTCGATGTCGAACAGCTTGTCGACCAGATTTTCAATCAGGCGGTCGACCGACTGGTCAAACTGGCTGGTCAGGGCCTCGCGGATCCCGCCCTGGCGGATGTCGTCGATGAAGCTCTTCGTCCAGGCGCGACGGGCACCCTCGGCCTGGGCATCGATCTCCTGACCGATTTCGGTCTTTGCCCGGCTCTCGCCCTCACCCCGGTTAAGCCCTTCGCGGGACTCGATCTCGCGAGCCCGCGACGCGATGCGCGCCCTGCGCTCCAGCCCCTCGACCTCCGCCTCGCGGCCGGCCAGCCGGGCCAGCGTCAGACGCTGTTCCTCAGCGGCCTCGGCGACAATCCGGGCCATGACCTCGGCGCGGGCCTCTTCGACCTGCAACTGGTCCCGGGCCGCCTTCAGCCAGGCGTCATAATATCCACGCCCGGCGTCGACATAGGTCGCGATCCGTTCTTGCAGATCGGCGCTGCGCTCGGAAAGCGCGACGTCCCGCTCGAGCCCCAGGATGCGATCGACCTCGATCGCCGCCGCAATCTGTGCAGCATTGGTTTCGCGTTCGGAGACGATGGCACGCGCGGCCAGCAGCTGCTGCTGTTCCTGCAAGGCTTGAGTGCGCGCAGCACCGGCCTCGACATCGTCGTCGACCAGCTGGCGGATCCGCTCGCGAAGAGCCGCTTCATCTTCCAGCACACGGACATGATCCACATCGCCCAGGGCGCGGGTCATCTCCAGTTCAATCATCGCCGCTCGGTCTTCGGCGGCGCGATCACGCTGCAAACGCTCACGGGCAGCGCGATCCCCAGATCGGTCCGTCCGAGTGCGCGGCGCGCCATCCTGGGCCAGTTGTGCCGCCTGGTTGTCTGCTGCGTCAGCATTTGCTCGCCCACGTCGGTCATCATCCAGCTGGTCACGCAGAAGCTGGGCTCGCTCCTCCTCAAGGCGGGTGATGAAGCCCGGGGACAGCTGAATGCCGCGCGACTCCCGATCCCGGGCTCCCATAATCGCCTTATCCAGGCTGGCCAACCGTTCGTCCGGCGTCGTGTAGAGGGCGCGCCCCAGCTCGTCCCAATAGTTGCTGACGGCTCGCGCGGCCGCATCCCAGGCGCTTTCGATCGAGCCGATGCGCTCGGCCTGCCCGTCAACGGCCCCGGTCAGGGCCTCCAGCAGGATCTTCTGCGCGGCCAGCCGGTCACCGTGCTTCACCAGGGTGTCGATATGAGCCAGCGTCTCCTGATCCAGCAGACCGATCTGGCGGGTCAGTTCCCGCGCAGCCTTGTCCGGCTCGGTCATCGCCTTGGCCAAGGATGCGGTCGCCTGTTCGGCGTCCATACCCATGACGGCGGCGTAGTCCTTGCCGATCGCGATCAGGCCGCCGATCACCTCTCCGCCGATCCTGCCCGTCTGGACGTAGGCAGCGGCCTGGGCGCGCGCCGAGCGCACCGAAACCTCGCCTCGGATGGCAGCCGACTGCGTCAGGGTTTCCAGTTCAATGGCCGTCAGGCCCGAGGTCCGGCCCAGGCCGGTCACGGCCCGATCCAGCACCAGAGCCTGGGACTCGCCGTCTTTCCAGGCAGCCGCCGCCACCGCCGCCGCGCCGGCCGCTGCGGTAAGAGCGGCACCCATGGCCAGCAGGCCGGCCGAGGCGCGGATCCCGCTGGTCGCAAGGGCGTCCGCGATCTGCGGTCCTTGCTGCATGGCGATCATCGCCGGGTTCATGCCCATGGCCGCGGTCACGGCCACATCTGCCCCCTGACGGGCCAGGTTCAGTCGGCTGGCCACCTGGTTGCGGGTCAGGCCGTTCGTGTTCTGGGCCAAGGCCGCCGTCGTCGCATCCAGCCGGGTCTTGGCCAGCGCCTGCGCCTGGGCCAGTTCCATCGTGCTGATCGCGCCGCGTTTCTGCAGGCCGTCATATTCGCGCAGTTCGGCGTTGTAACGGTCCGTGGCCGCCGCCAGCGGATCGATCTCCGCCTTCAGCTGGGCCGCGCGGCGGGCCGCATCTTCATCGGCCCGGAACGCGGCGGCGAACACATCGGCCGAGGCGCTGGCGCTGCCCGCGCCATATCCACCGACGCCCAGCGCCGCGTTGAACTGGTTCTGGGCCTGCGACGCCTGAGCCGCCATCCGCAGGGCCTCGGCATTACGCCGCCACTGGGCTTCCTGCCGCTCGGCGGCTTGGGTCGCCCGGTCCGTCGCTGCCGCCGTTGCGGTATTGGCCTGGACCCCGGCCTCTTCGATCCTGCGGACTTCGCTGATGACCTCGGCCCCACCCTCAGGCTTCAGCCGGAACGCGATCTGACGGGTAGTAGCCATGTCAGTCCCTCCAGGCGTTGGCGATCAGGGTGGCCCCGACGCCGGCGGACCGTTCGGCCACCGCGTCCAGATCCAGCCGCTTCTTCAGAGTCACCTGCGGCACCAGAACGAAGGCGACGAAAGTCTGCCCTTCCGGGCCGTACAGTTTCGCGCCGCGACCCTTGCCCCGGTAGGGAGCGATGATCCCGCCGCTTCTGCGGTTCAGCTGCGCGCGGTCCGCGACCAGAAAGGCGCGGTTCCCCTTGCCCGGGACGAACCTCAGTTTCAGTCCGGTGCGCCGCTCGAAGCCAGCGGGCGTGATCCGCTCGCGCGCACCCTTCCGGTTCGTGGTGGCGCCGGCCCCGGACATCCCGGCCTTCAGACCGAACCGGCCCGCCTCGGGCGTCGGAACGGCCAGCCATTTGCCCCGGTTGGCCCGGATCACCACGCCCTTCGAATGGGCGTCGATGATCTTGGCGGCCGAGCCGCGGACCTTGACCCAGCCGGCGGCGTCGACGCTGTCGCCCGTCCGGGGATAGACTTCGCCGCGCCAGGCCTTTGGCAGACTGTTCCGGAAACCCAGGGCGAGAAACGTCTCTTCGCGGACGTCGGCCTTCAGCGCCTCGGTCGCCGCCTTGACGCCGAGCGTGACCGCCCGTGCCAGATCCTTTTCGAGGCCCCGGGCGAGGCCGGCCATGTCAAAGGAACCGCGCACGGCCATGGCCTATTCATCCACTTCCGACTCTTCGCCCTTCAGCGCCAGCAGCACGACCGTCTCGATCTCGGGCAGGATCTCAGCCAGCAGGGCCGCGTCCGCGCCCAGCGCCTGGCCGACCTGCATGACCGCCCCGAAGTCCAGGCCGTAGGGCCCGTTCATTCCCATCCGCAGCTGCCAGCGGCAGCCCTTGACGACACTCCAGACCGTCAGGCCTTCGCCGGTTCGGGGCTGGTTGACGACGGCGGGACACTCCCGGCATCGGTGGCCGTTGTCGGTGATGCATCCGTCGCAGTAGCTGTCGCCGCCCTCGGGGTGGAATTCCCACCTTGCGAGGGCGACAAGCCGTTTTTTTCAGCTTCGGCCTCCAGCAGCGGGCCTGCGTACTGGCGCTCAAACGCCTCATAGGCCGGGAACCAGCCCAGCAGCTGATCAATCTGTTCCGGTGTCGGCTGCCCCTCGATCGGAGATCCGTCGCTGTCGGCCACGCCTTCCAGAGCCCGCAGGCCGCCACGCCGCTCGGGCGGCGCGTCAGGATCCGGGCGATGCACCAGCGCCCCGATCAGGGCGCAGCGATAGCGGGAATGCAGGTCGTGCGGCTCGCCTTCGCCGGCGGCCAGCACCAGGTCGCGGGCCAGGCCCTTGGCGCGCAGATAGTCATGGGGCTGGATCGGGTCACAGACGGCAACCGCGCCAGGCCCGAGATCAATACGAACAGGCGCGAAACTCTTCAGCTGCATGAGGACAGACTCGGTTAAGGCGAAAGCCCCGCCGGCGAACCGGCGGGGCTGGGGGAAGCGGGCGGGTATTCGATGCAACGCACGCCGTGCGTCGGGTGGTGATTGGCCGGGCGCCCGGCGCCCAGCCCGCGTCGGGTCGACAGGGCGGAGCCCTGTGACCGCGGGCCCTTAGTAGGATGCCACGTCGTTGACCAGGATGGCCCGCAGCGTGCGCTGCGTTGCGGCCTTCTCGGTCGGCTTCATCTGGAACGTGGTGCGGATCCCGCCGGGGCCGGTCAGGCCGACCTTGCGGCGCGGCAGGCGGACGTTCTCCATGATGATGTCCAGCCGCTTCAGGGGACTGATCTGCCAGCCCAGCCGGACCGAGATCGGCGTCTTCGAGGTGGCCTTGTCGAACAGCACGCGGTCCGCGAACCGCGCCGTCACATCCAGCCCGACCGACAGCATGGCGGGATCGGCCCCGCCGATGCGGCCGTCCGACCGGATCGATTCGTCCTTGTCCAGATTGTTGCCGATGCGCAGCGTGGCAGTGTCGACGCGGGCCAGCGGAACGCCGTCCTGTTCGATGTAACCCGAGAACTGGCTGAAACGCTCGAAGGCCCAGTCGGACTCCAGCGTTCCGGCAAGCGACGAAGCCGACGGGGTCTCACCCTGGCCGATCAAGCCGATGGTGGCGTTCAGCAGGCCCGACCGCTGCATCTGGATTGACATGTCGTTGGCCATCACGCCGTAGTTCATGCCGTAGTGCGGCACATCGGGGAAACCCAGCTGGATTGCCGCGTCGGGGTGGGCGAGCTGGCCCGCGGTAAAGATATGGTTGAAGGCCCCCGAGGCAGCGCCGCCGGTCAGGGTGGCGGCAGAGCGGGTGGCGTTCGTGGCCGGGCTGGTTCCGGCCACAAGGGTGAAGCTGTTACCGGGCGTGCCGATCGTGTCATGCACGATGTTCAGCACAGTACCCGACAGGCTGGCCGAATAGGTCGCGGCGGCGATCCCGGCGTCGGCGCTGGCATTCAGGAAGATGACCAGGTTGTTGATCGTATCCGCCAGGGTGGCCCCAATCTGGCACTGGCCTGCGGTCGGGGCAGCGGTCACCAGCGTGACTGCCGTGCCGCCGATGGTCAGGACCGAGTTGTTCGCCGGCTGGGCCGAGAAGGCATAGGAGCCCGTCGCGAACAGGCCCGCCGTCGACACGGGCTGGCCCAGCATCAGCTTCAGCCACAGGCCGAAATGGCGCAGATCCACGGGCACGACGCCCGAGCCTTCATTCTTGATGACATCGTCCCCGCCGTCCTGCGGATCGCGGCCGAAGCCGAGGACCACGTCGTCCAGCACATCCTGGTCCTCGCCCAGATCCATGCTGACGACCGGAACCTTGCGGAAACCGGACCCCGGGACCGTGCCGTAACCAGCCGTGGCCATAGCCAGGGCGACAATGCCGTTTGCACCGCGAGCGCGAGCCATGGGAGTCTCCGATCAGAGAGGGGAAGGGGTTGAATAGTAGGCGATGATCGCCGCTTCGCTGGCCGCGCCGGACTCGGCACCGGCGATGTCCAGATCGCCCCGGTCGGGGGCAGTCGTCTCCAGCCATTCGACCAGACCGCCCAGCGTCCGGTCGGCCTCCACGGCGGAACCGACTGCGACCTGCATCGCATCCAGCGCCTGGCCGGCCGTCAGGCTGGCCGTCTGCAGGGCACCGAACAAAAGGCCGAACGGGTGGGAATAGTTGTAAACCAGGGGCGACAGATCGACCTCGGGCTCGCCCGGGTCGCCGTCCGAAATATCCACGGCACCGCCGGCGGGAATCTCATCCGCCTTGGCCTGGTTCCGCGTCACCGTCGCTGACGGCAAGGCGGCCGTCACCAGTGCCTCGATTGCGGCAGCGACCTGTTCGCGTTTGCTGGTCACGCCGGAATTTCCTTGACTTCGCAGGTCCAGATCCGGGTCCGCGTCAGACGCGGCTTGGCCAGAACCTCCAGCACGACACCGTCAGCGGCGCGCGTAATCGTGTCCCCGATTCCCGGGGTCGGGACCTGGCTGCGACGCACCCGGACAAACCGGGTGCGGACGACACGCTGGCCGTCCCCCCATCCGTCCAGATCGTCCCGTTCGGCGCAGCGGATCCGCACGGAACCCGACACGCCGGACCAGGTCGCATCCTCGCCGAGGCGGCGGAACACAGCATCCTGCTGGCGGTCCACGACCTCGGCGAAAGACATCGGCGTGCTTAGATCGTCGGTTGCAGACGAACGCGACCCACCGCGGCGGCGGCGAGCTTGGCGTCGACCGCATAGCCGGCCTTCTGGTTGCTGCCGGCGGTCGTGGTGAAGTTCTTGGCGGTGTCGTCCCAGTAAACCAGGGCGCCTTGCGTCCAGGCCTGGGAGGTCGCCGCGGCGACGTCAAACACGCCCGTGACGTGCCCAGCGAAGGTCGCACCGACCGCAGCCGCGATGGCGGGCACAGCGATGATGAGGCCGATCTTGACCGGCGCGCCGGCCACAACCCCGCCCGAAGGCGCGATCAGGTCCAGGCTGTTGCCCGGCTGGACGAAGTTTTTCATGGTCGTTTTCCTTGCTCTCGAGGGGTCGTTGGCGGAACGCCGCCGGCGAAGACAGGCTGGCCGACGCACGGCGTGCGTCGGACGGCCAGTTCCCGTCGGCAGAAGGCCCGGGGCCGCCGAAGCGGCCCCGGATATTCAGGAAGAGAGGGATCAGGCCCCGGTGTTGCGATAACCGAAGCGGAAGTCCGTGGCGGCGCAGCCGAAGTCGTGCTCCAGCTGGACCTTGACGCCCTGCTGACCGAACTGGTCCTCGATGCGCAGGCGCGGGGCCTGGTAGCCGTCCAGCAGACCCCAGGTCCAGTTGGTCCCGAACCGGGCGTCCGTATAGAGTTCCCAGGCGTTGCCGGTCAGCTGACCGCCGACGACCAGTTCCAGCTTGCCCGAGAACGGGTTGGCCTTGGCGACGTCATTGGCGATCACGGCCGTCAGGGCCATTTCCGCCTCGGTCTCCTTGTCCGGCGACACCAGCAGGATGGCGGCGGCCTGACCCATCTGCTGACCCGACAGGTTCTTCTGTTTGCGCAGGGCCGCCCGGCCGATGCCGAGGCTGGTCGTGCTGATGGCCGTGCCGGTGCCGGTGTAGTTGCCGTGGTCGACATGGAAGACGGCCTTGGCGTCTTCGTTCAGCACCGGGCCGACGCCCGAAGAGACGCCCTTCATGGCAAAGAAGGTCAGTTCTTCGAACAGGGCGACCTGATCGCCCTGGCTGCCCAGGATCTGATCGATGGCACCGAGGTTGTCGTTCACCAGCAGTTGGCGGGACAGACCGAAGCCGACGCCGTAGGGGCGGACGAAGGCCGTTTCCTTCTTCTCGCCGATCGTGCCCTGCTTGATCTCGCCCGTCTCGCTGACGCCCTGCAGCTGCGGGAAGTCCCCGGGGCGCAGCACGTCATGGGCGCGGAAGTCCATGAAGGTCATCTGGCGCGCGATGCGGCGATAGACCGGCGTGGCGGTCAGGTAGTTCTCCTGCAGGCGCGAGTTCAGCGCGCCGGACAGCAGGATCGGGAAGTCGCTGGTCGAGTGGAAGGCCCGCGAATACAGGTCGATGCGCTCGGCCGCGGTGCGGGGCATTTCGCGCTCGCCGAGGGAGCGGGCGGCGAGTTCAGAAAGCGAATGCCGCAGGAACGGTTCCGCCGCCGTGCGGGCATTGCGGCCAGCTTCGGTGTCCTCGAACTCGGTGCGGCCGGCCGACCGGCGCAGGCCGGCCAGGATGGCAGCCGGAACCCCGGCCCGAACGCGGTCGCGATCCTCGACCACAACACGACCGCCGGATCCGGCAGCGACACCACCAGTGGCGGTACGCTGGGCATCGGCAGCGGCGGCCATGATCGCGGCGCGGGCAGATTCCACGCTGATCGAGCCGGCCGCGTTCTGGGTGACCAGTTCGTTGGCGCGGGCGTCAACGCCGAGCGCACGGGCCTGATCGACGAAGGCGACTGCCTCGACGGCCGAGAAGCGCGAAACTTCAACCGCCGCCGGAGCTGCGGCCGGAGCGGCGCGGGTTTCGACGGCGGCAGCCGGGGTGGCGGCCGTTTCGGTGGCCCGGGTGTCCGGGGTGGCGGCATTACCGGGGCCGTTGGTGTCGTAGGCCACGCGGGCAGCCGACAGGGCCAGAGCGGCGGCCGTGCCGCCCAGCGAAAGGGAGCGTCTCATATCTTCGTCCTCTTGAGGGGTGGCGACAGCGCCGGTGGAAGCGGGAAGTCCGGGGGAAGGGGCCGCCGAGCGCACCCCGGCGGCGGGATCGGCGGGAACTGTGACCAGGCTGCCTTCCAGGAGTTCCCAGGAGGTCGCGCGCCAGGTGTGTTTTTCGGTCTCGGCATCAATCGCCACGACGGCCCAGGCCTTGGGCGCATAGCCGATCGAGATGCCGCGCAGCTCGCCGCGTGAGACCATGCCTTCGGCCTCGCGGCCGGCAGGCGTATCAGCGAAGCGCGCCGTGGCGGTCAGGGCGGCGACGCCACCGATGGTTTCGAACCGGACGGCGGTGATGGTGCCCAGATTGGCGTTGATGCCGTAGCGGTTGTGGCTGTCCAGCAGTGGCACGACGCCCTGGGCGACGCGCCCGATGTCGACCGCCGTTGCGGAGATCTCCAGCTCTTCTACGAAGTAGTGCCTGTCGACGGCCGAGCCGGTCGACAGGACCAGTTCCACAGTCCGTGCCTCGGCACTGTAGGTCGAGGGCGTGAAGGCCGCGAACCGTGACTGCGGGCCGGTCGGAGGGTGAGCGCGGCGATCCTCGCCCGCGGCGGGTGCGTCACGGGTCATCGGAGCGAGGGCCAGAAGGGCCGTCGCCGCAATCAGAGCGGTCTTTGTCATTGGTGTCCCCGTCAGGTTCCGGCGTTTGCCTGGCCTGCGCCCTGCTGGGTCGACAGGTATCCGGCGGCGGCCTGAAGCACGCCGCTGTCAGTCAGGCGGCGCGGATCGGTTTCCAGCGCCAGTTTCAGATCGTCGATCATCGTGTTCAGTTCGGCGATCTTGTTCAGGTGGTCTTCGGCATTGATGCCGCGCTCGGCCAGCGACTGGCTCAACAGCTTCAGACCAGCGCGGATCTCCATGACCTCGCCCATCAGATCCTTGACCGGGTCGACATAGCGCCGCTTCGGCATGGCCCACTGGGCGCGAACCTCAAGGAAACGGGTGTCGCCGGTCTGAAGCGCCAGGCGGCGCATGCGACGCGCGAATGCCGGATTGCAGAGGCGCGGGACCATCAGATTCTGTTGCCAGTCATCCAGCAGGGCCCAGTGACCCAGCATGGCGGCGCGCAGGCTCGAATAGTTGGCTTGGGACACATCCCCGGTCATCAGATGATAGGGCACCATCGACGCCGATACGGCCGCCAGCTGCTGGCGGATGAAATCGACGCTATCGCCGTCCGTGTTCGGCTGAAGAGTGCTGGCCGTCGTTCCAGACGGCGGCCGGATAATCATGCCCGGCCGCAGCGTCTCGATATCCGGGGCCGAGGTCCCGACTGAAGATCCGGACGCGGTTTCCCCGGTCAGCAGCGGCGAGCCGGCCGAGCCTTCACCGGCCGTCAGGATCAGGGCCAGACAGTTCTGGACCTTCTTCTTCAGGCGAATGGCCTGTTCGATGTCGGCGATGTCCTGAAAGGTCATCGCACTGGCCGCAAACCATGAAACGCCACGATCCGCACCGAAGCGGTCGCGCTCATAAAGGTGATCGACGTGCCGCGCCGGGATCAGCCGCGACCGGCGCGAGCCGCGCCAGGTCAGGTCGCCGGGGTGGCGATCGAACAGCCAGTAGCCGACACGGTTGTTGTCGCTGTCATACCGCACGCCCAGGGCGTCGCGGGATCCGTCAGCATCCTCTCCGACCTTGCTTTCGTCCAGGCTGTCGCTTTCCAGCCCCTCGATCCGTCCGTCAGGGCCCTGATTGTCAGCCTTCCAGAGCGTCAGCGTCTCGCCGCCGACGACCATGCCGCCGAAGGCCAGCTTCTGATAGCCGTACCAGTCGTCCTGGCCGTCGACCATGGACTCGGCCCAGCGGTCGAAATCGTCCTGCGCCAGCCGGCGCACGATCGGATCCGCGTGCACGGCCTGGGCGGCGATGCCGTCTCCGATCGCATTGGCAACGATCTGGCGCTTGGCCGTGAAGGCATATTTGTTGTTCCGGACCAGGTCGTGGCCGGTATTGCTCAGTCGGCGAAGCCCGCCGGACAGTTCGACATTGGCCCCGGAGGCCGGGGTGCGGCGACCATTGTGCCGACCAGCGGCGGCAGCATCATAGCCTCGGATCATCCCCAGCGCCTGACGCGCCGCGATGCGGCGCGCGCCGGCGGCCGGCGAAAACACGGCGATGGTGTTGTCGATCAGATCACCCAGGACGGACATGGATCAGCCCCCCTGGAACGACGCGAGCGTGGTTCCCATCGTCTGGCGTCCGGTCGGCGCAGCGGCGGCCTTGCGGGTAAAGTAGGCAAGGGCCTTCTGGATCTCGACAGTCGACCGATAGGTCACCCGGTCGCCATCCGACTCCACTGTGACCTCGCCCGAGGCAAGGCCGGCTTCCAGCTGGGCAATCTCGACGGCGTAATCGGGGGCAGGCATCAGAGATAGTCCCCCTTGACGTCGATATAGCCCGGGGCCGAAGCCCGCGGCTCACTCTTCACAGCCACCGGTGAAGCAGGCGGCGTTACACCGACCGCGCCGGCCAGCAGATCGCCCTGCAGCGGATCCTTCGCGGCATACCGCTCGACCCGCAGCTTCGCCCAGTCGGCCTCCGACAGGGTGTCCAGCATCAGCTTCTCGGCCGCCGCGATGTTGTAGACTCGGCAGTCCAGGTAGTGGTTTTCGCGCCCCGGCAGGGGCTGCCACTTCCGCTTCGGATAGCCGTGCTCAACGACGCTGACGACCGTCTCGGCCGTGATCATCTCGAACCATTCGTCCGGGGTGTCCCGGCTGAAATGGCAAAGGCCGCGAGGGCGGTGACCCGCCGCCACGCCCGTTTTCGCTTCTTCGGCCGCCAGCTTCAGCGTCGACCGCAGGAAGCCGTAGAACATGGCCTTCACGCCATCGACACCGACCAGATAGGCCTTGTCGTCCGCCTTTTTCGAAGCAAACCCGGTGCGGCTGCCCTGCCGCTCATACTTCAGGTTCTCGCCACGCCCCAGGATCGGTCGGGTCCAGCCGGCACGGCCGAAGACGACCATCCGGTTGGGGCGCATCCGCGCATATTCTTCCGCAGCCTTCGTGTGATAGCCGCCGTCGACGACTTCCCAATCCAGCGGCAGCGCCTTGCCGCCCGGAAAAACCGTCAGCTGTCGCGACAGCTTGTCCAGATCGACCCAGGCCCCTTCGCCCGGCACATCGGTGTTGCCGGGCAGGAAGGCCTGGTGCAGCGACCAGCTTTCCGCATCCGGCCCCCAGCCGACCAGTTCGGTGTAGATCCCGTCGCCCTGGACGTCGCTGGCGCGGGTCAGCACGACCGGCCCCGCCGGCATCTGCCCCGTGCCCCAGTCCTGTGACCGCAGGGCCTTCAATCTGTCATGGTCCGGCGTCGCGCCGCGCAGTTCGAACGCCGCCCCGCGGGTCAGCATCGTCCAGCCCATCAGCTTGAACTGGTCGCCACGGCAGCCGACGAACTCGACCGCCATATCGCCCCAGGTCTGGAAGCTGGTCAGCATGCCGTCGATGTCGAACGCACGTTTGACGCTGCGCACCATCCGGGCGCGCGCCGCTTGAAACTCTTCCTCCGACAGGACCAGCGGCAGGGTCTCGCCGTCGATCATCTCCGACAGCCAGCAGTCCTGCCGGATCATCGCCAGCTTCTGCCAGTGATGCGTCACCGTCCCGCAGCAGCGCGGGACCAGATAGGCGTCTTCTGGCCGGCCATCAGGCCATTGAATGTCCCGCTCGCCGTCCGGCTGGGGATCCCAGACGATCCGGAACCGCGAGGTGCAGTGCGGGCAGGCGTACCAGGCGAACCGGCGATCGACGCCGTCGGCGCTGAACGCCGCGTCGATCTTGCTGGCACCCTTGATCGTCGGGGTCGAAATCTTGACCCGTTTCGACAGGCCGCGTCGGCGGTAAACCTTTAGTCGCTGATCGACCATGCTCTCGGGTGAGCCCTGGCCGTCCAGGTTGTCCGGAAACTGGTCCAGATCGTCTTCGACCGCGTACCGCATGGTGCGGGACCGCAGCCCGGCCGCCGAGTTCGCACCGGCCAGCGCCACATAGGACGACGACCGCGCAAACCGCAGCTTGTTCTTCGTCGATCCGTCGCCGGTCGCCTCGCCCAGCTGGCGGATCGTGCCGCCGCGCGCCGGGTCCAGCCGAGGCGTGGACTCGATCATCGGCCAAAGCTTCTCCGCCGCCCATTCCAGCCCCGCCTTAAGCGTGGACTGCACGAACAGCATCGGGCCCGGGGCCAGGTCAGAGATGAACCCGATCCAGTTCTCGACCGCCGCCGTGCCGCCCGACTGGGCGCATTTGCGCAGGATCACTTCCTCGCAAGGATCTTGCGGGGACAGGGCGTCCATGGGCTCGACCAGATACGGGGCCGTCTCATGACGCCACCGGCCCGGGATCGGCGCATCATCGCTGAAGCGCCGGTATTTCGCCGCCCATTCCGAAACCAGCATCCGCTCGGCGGGCCGGAACCCTTCCGAGAAAGCCTTGTCCAGTTTGCGGGCGTTGGCCGTCAGGATCGGCGCGGTCGTGCCGAAGGCTTCCAGATCGAACGCCATCAGCCGGCCTCCCGCTCTTCTGCCTCCCCTTCCGCCAGGGCCTGGGCCACTTCGGCCTGGACATCGGCGTCGTCTTCATCGGGATCGATGCCGTCCGCGACCTGACCAGACGCGATCTGCGCCGCCAGATCCGCGAAGGCCCGTTCGATTTCATCTTCCAGCTGGGCCACGATGGCCCGGGCGTCCCGGTTCGCCGCCAGCCATTCGGCCTGCGACCGCACCACGGACAGCATCCGCTCGCGCGCCACCCGTCCGAACTCCGACGCACGCCGTGCGTATTCCTCGAGCGGCACCAGGTCACCGGCCCGCCGCGCGTTCTCCAGCTGCAGCTTCTCGGTCTGCTGACGGATCAGATCCGTCCGCACATCCGCCAGGCTGCCGCCGGCCGCCGGGGCCGAGGTCGGTGCCGGCGGCAAATCTCCAGCAGGCTGAACCCCGCCCTTAGTCGGACGGCCCCGCGCCGGGTCAATCTTCGCGTTCAGACGCGCCTCGGTCCGCGCGACGTCGATCTTCACCTTCGTCGGATCCGCTGGATCCTCCGCCATCACCAGGAGCGAGGCCTTAGCCCAGTTCGAAACCGCCGACTTGCCCACCCCTCGGTGAACCGCAAACTCGCTTTTGCTCATGAGCCGGGGCGAGTTCACGGGGTTCAAAATCCTATTCAGGGCCTAAGCGTTTTAAGTTTGCGTTTATTCTCCTC
>Ga0181350_1000116_pt1 | contig 24028 bp, 40 predicted proteins | sample Su13VDMM110DCMD_FD_130105 | JGI IMG/M metagenome (GOLD analysis project Ga0181350, IMG submission 130105) | Freshwater viral communities from Lake Michigan, USA - Su13.VD.MM110.DCM.D | ecosystem: Environmental > Aquatic > Freshwater > Lake | place: USA: Michigan | collected 2013-07-16
ATCGGGTTGACGATAATATTCACGCAAGATATCTGTTAATGGCCGTACCCACGGATCCATCTTTTGATTCAAGTCGCCGGGCAAGAAACCATGTTTCTCATCCTCTACTCCTACTGCTGGTCTTGTTAGTACAATGCGATCTACTTCTCCTTCTCTGAATGCTTTGACCGCGGCCAACATTGCTAGATAGGTTTTACCTGTTCCTGCTGGCCCTGCTGTGACCACAATGTGTTGATCTACATCTTGCAATGCCAATACCAAACGCTCTTGATTCCTTGTGCGGGGCACGATATCAATGGGACGTTGTTTTACTGGTTTTGCTTGATCGAACTTTATGGTATTTTCTTGTGTCATTTGACGTTTTTGTTGTTTTACTGCTCGTTGCTTACTCATGTAATCTCCGTAGTTGAGTTGAGTCTAATACTGACAGCAGAGTGCTGTCCCAAGTATTTAGGTGAGATTTAAGCAAGTTCTATGGGTGTACTAATCGGAAATATCCTGTATAAGTATTAGGCTATCCTGTAAATCTGTAGTCTAAATACAACACACCCACTATGCCTCTCACAGAAGCACACTTTAGTGGGTTTTTTACGGCTTGACCTGTAATTCACAATCAAGTATAATAGTAGTATAGTGAAAAATTAGGAGTAAGCAATGAACGATAATATTAGACGACTTTTGGCACAGGCATATCTTGAACAAGAGAATATTCACGATACTACCAAGATCGCAGAACACTTTGCTCAACTGATCATAGAAGAAGCCACTGACATAGCATACAATATGTTGAATCCTGACACCGCCAGTGAAGTAGTTGTAGCAGTTAAAGAACATTTTGGAGTGCTATAATGATTTACTTTGGCCCAGGACCTGAGTGGTATGAAATAGCGGCTGTGCTTGTTTTTGCTGTAATAACGATGGTATTTGTTGTGCGCGGTATTGTTAAAAGCGAAGAAAAGAAACGGCGGAAATAATGAAACGTCACATGATTGATCCGCCTTCAGGTTGGAAATATGGATTCCCTAAGGAATTACCGTCTGGCGTTGAGGATACAGTAGCCTGGTTGGTAGAGAACGGTTATCCACAGGCTGAAATTGATCGCATGGGTGATAACTTTTACTGTGGGCATTGGTATAGAGAGGATGCGGAATGATTGATAACAAGCCAGTGGCGTGGATTGACGCCAGAGATTTGACGGATAATTTTGTATCTACTTCAGTCACACGAACTCGACATTTTGACACCGATGTTCCACTCTACACTCAAGAAACCATCGAGGAAATAAAAGCACTTTGGTATTCTAAAGGTCACGCTGACGGTGCTAAAATCCGTGAAGATTATCTGGCACTAAGAACTTTTGATGGAAAGAAAGAATGATGGAATACTTATCATACTATCTAACTTATGCCGCAGGCTATATCCTTGGGTCACTGATAACCTATTTTATTATGAGGCAACGATAATGAACGCTGACGCATTTTTGTTTGGATTTATCGCGGGCACTTGGGCTACTTGCTTGACCATTATCGCGGTGCTGGAAATTCGTGCCGACTGGGCAGAAAGGGCGAAAAAATGATCACCTTGCTCATAGTAGTCTTAGCGTTTTTAATCTGGGTAGCATATCGCCGTGCGGAGATGGACAATGAAAATTGAATATAAAGAACCCACCGTTATCGATCGCATTGATCAGGCCATAAATCAAGCACTTGAAAATGAGCAGGCAATAGACTGTATTAGATTGAGTGCTACAGAATTAGATGAATTTTGTCATCTAGAAGGAAAGGCATTTAGCAAAGAATGTGGCTATTATTATAAAGGATTTAAGGTTGCGTATGATTGGGGTTAGTATAGATGAACTCTAAACAAAGACGCAAAGACCGCAAGCGTTGGCGATATTCCGTTAGAGTTTATTATCCCGATACCGCCAATTGGGCCGATGATGCTGTGGTTTACCAGCAGATATGGCAGTGGTGTGCTGATAACTTTGGAACATTAGTTGATCGTTGTGGATGGCGTGATAGAGATTGTGGCGATGTATGGGAGTTTGATTGTCCTAAGAAGGCCTCGCTATTTGCTTTGAAATGGGTAAAATAATGGTCAAGTTATTTGTGCGTGATAGTGAAGACCCGCATATGATTGTGTGGCTGGATGAGACCATTGGACGACCCAACTGGAAGTATAATATTGCGTGGCATTGGAACTTTGATGAGCCCAACCAGTCCGCAGGCCGTTGGCAGATCGAAACAGACGGTCGTAAGTTGCGTGGCAAGCGACGCACAGAATTTGTATTGAAATGGGGCAAATAATGATTAGTAATATTAACCAAGCCGGCAGATATATTGTTATTCACAAGTATCGTGAAGAACACGGGGATAATGCCACTGTCAGTCTTAGTCCCGAAGCTGAAATTATACTAGAGTGGGCTGCCAAAAAAATGGCCAACGAAGAGCGAATCCGAGAGTTGGCTAAAACTAATGTTGCTGTAGCAGATGCCGTTGAAGCATTAAACACGGCCAACGAACAGTTAAAGATGATAGTGGAGTTGGTAAAATGATTAAAGGCGCAGAAATTAGTGGAGTTTGGATTGACGATGTTGATCGTCATAGCCCATTTAACCAACGCTACAACTGGTGCTTAGAGAACCTGGGTCCTGCTACAGACTGGCCGGCACGCTGGGAACCCACGGGCATTGGTAATCCTAAGTTCAAGTTCCGTGATCCTAAGGATGAGGTATGGTTTCGGCTAAGGTGGGGATCATGAGTTTACACTTGTCACCGTGATCACGTGTAAATGTAGATAAGTTTTTTTCTTGTTTACAACACAAGCAAGATACACGCACCTGAGAAGGATGGCGTCCTTCATCTATTACTTTACGCTGTACACTACCGCCCTGCAAATGATGACGATTTTGTTTCACAAGAGCTTGTTGTGTTTTTTTCTGTATGTGGCCGCCTAAGAACGGGTGAATCCCTGCTTCAACCATTTTGCGATTATGTTCCGGGCCTAGCCACAAATGTGTGCCATCTGCTACTCTTTTTCTTCCTGGATTCTTGTCTCCTAGCCAAGGGTGTGTGCCATCGGCTACTCTTTTTCTAGCAATTTTTCTAGATAAATCTGATTGTATTTTTGAACTTTCTGTTCGATTTAATTTCATGCGTAATTTAATAAAGTGGCAAGCGCCGTAGTCGCCCTGAGCATAATGCAGATTGTAATGCTCTTGTATAGTAATTGCTATTAAATTATTAATATTGTTATTGTTGTGATTACCATCTATATGGTGTATTTCGTAGGTGCGACCATTTGACTCGTAAGGAATACTACCATGGTATTGTTCGTAAATTTTGCGGTAATTTTGACGGTGGCGGTAAGTATGCATGCTGATATTGCTCCATAATATTAGAGTAGTTGGATGTTAGCGCATCGCGAACTACACTTATATTTAGCTACCATATACTCAAAAATTTAATAAATAACTACATGAGCAATAATAACACATTTGACGATCCTATATTCAAAGACGGGTCTGATTATTGGCAAATTGCCGATAACATCAAAAATATATATATGTCCGAGGGGTCACTACTTACCTTGCTGGACTTTGAAAGAGTATTAGATGAGCTTGATTTATACGCATTTAAGAACTGGATCATAGGCGAATTAGTACAGGGCCCAGTTATTAAAAAATACACAGTGTCTTGTATTTTTCTTTGGCCAGAGAAACTCATGCCAGACCCACGTGGCGCCCGCAGATTATTGCCATTTGATTGCACAGTCAAATACAAAAAAACCAACATGAAGATTCCAGTTAAAATCACTGATCCTAGTGATTACATGCCTGGCACACACAAAGCCAAAATCATGGAACAAAAAGTTTGGCTGGTAGAAATTACCATGCCTAAAAGTTTAATGAGCGATATTCGTACTGGTTCCATTGAATTAGAAGACGAAGATATTGATTTAAATGATCTTGACTCTGCTTACGAACAGGATCTAGATAAACAAGAATACCAAAGTGATGAGACAGCAGAAAATGCACAACAAACCCTCCAACAACCAGCTGTTTGAAACCTTGAATTACAAGGACATGGAAGGCTTGATGAAGCCTTCGGTTCATGTTGACGAATTTAGTAGTAAAATGGGCGACGACGACGACATCATTGTCATCAGCTTCTTTGTGCGTGATCAACAAGCTGCCAAGGACTTGATGAATTGGTTTGAAAAGGGCTATGACTTTGTGATTGATGCTGATCGTAGTCCTGGCGAAATCAAACCCAACCGTTACTTGGTTTATGTTGAACTTCGCCGCCGTAGCACAGCAGGAGCACAAGTAGATGAACTCTTGACAGATTTAGGTACCTTGACTGAGTTTGATAAAACATCAGACTGGTCCATGCACTACCGCGGCAAAGAAGTTCCTTTTACACGCGATACATTTGATAGCATGGTTCCACTAAGTCCCAAGGCCTATCGTGAAAAGTACGACAGCGAACTCAACGAGATGCGTATTGCTGCTGGCATGCAACCAGTGAGCATTTATGACAAAAAAGATCCTGCACTACAAGCCATACAATCTGCTGCCGGCATTTTGTAAGCACTAATCTCAAAGTAGGATATATATTATCCTATGAAATTAAAAAGTTTTGGATGTAGCTTTATTTGGGGGTCTGAACTCTCTGATGAAGGCGTCGATGTTGTACCATTTCCGACCCCAAGCAAACTAACATGGCCCGCTAATCTTGCACGGCATTACGGTTATGACTACTGGTGTTATGCACGTCCTGGTACAGGAAACCTGCAAATAGCTGAACAAGTTCTTAATCAGGCAGCATTAGATGACTCTGCCTTTTATGTCATTGGGTGGACATGGATCAATCGTTACGATTATTATCCTACAATCCCAACAGACAAGAGCATAAGTCCATGGCGAACAATTATGCCTGTGGACGAAAACGAAGTGTCAAAAACTTACTACAAATACATACAGTCAGATTATTGTGATAAGTTAACTCACTTGATGTATATCAAAACAGTGATTGACACGCTTAAGAAAAAAGATCTTCCATTTATAATGACATTCCTAGACGATCTTTTATTTGACACCAAATGGCACACTGGGCCAGCAGTGCTTGAATTGCAAGAATACATTCGTCCTTACATTACACAATTTGATGGGAAAAATTTCTTGAACTGGAGTCGAGACAAGGGGTTCCCCGAAACTGCTCTTTGGCACCCTCTAGAGGAAGCGCATCGAGCAGCCACGGATTATATGACTACAGTTTTTGATAAACAAAAAACAAGCGGCCCAACTCAGTAGGTTCTTTCTTGAACTCTAGTAGTTTAAGATTATATTTTTCAGCAAACTCGTTTACAATTTCAAATGTCCACGGAAAGATGTCAACATATGGCCCGGTCTTATGTGGTAGTCCTGGGTTGGCTCTCAAATAAAATTTTCCACCTTTCTGTAACAAATTAACGCAGTGAGCAAAACGTTCTTCAATTTCATCTTGGCTGTTGAAGTTGATTGATCCTAGTGCAATAATATGATCGTGACTTTCAGGTTTAACCTTGTATTCTAAAATATCAACTTCAAAATCAGCGCAGTTGTTATAAGGATCAATACCGATCAAGTTGGGAATACGCCCTTTAAATGGGTGATAACCGCATCCTACATCTAACACACTTTTAGGATCTTGCTTGGCAATTTCTTCTGCCAGTGCCCAGCCTGAATGATCATATTCTCCTGTTCTTGGTTTCCAGATTTCAGCAAAGAATCTATGTGTGTACTCTTCGCTAAGTTCTGCAACAATAGATTTTACTGTGCCGATGTAGTCCGATGTCAGTTGTAATTCGTGCCAGACTGTATCCTTGAACTTCTTGTATCGGGCCGGTGTCCATGGCAGTTGATCTACTACAGTGTTTTGATCAATAACGATCTCTTGGTATTTGGGTAAATTAAAGGCTTCTGTTAAATTTTCTGTAATCAGCTTAAAAATTTTGGTATTCATTAAAAATTTTCCTATTGGGGTAAATAAATTTAGAGAGAAGTTAAAAATTTTACCTCTCTCTGCAATTTTCTATAACTATTTACACAAAGGAACTTTTATGAAAAAATTATTGTCGGCCATCCTTATGGTCCCTCTTTTAGCATTTGCTTGGGAACCCAGCAAACCTGTACAAACTGTCGTTGGGTTTGCACCCGGTAGCGGTAATGAAGTATCATTTCGAAAAGCAAGTACTATTGTTAGTCAACAGAATCCAGGAGTAACTTTTGTTATTGAAACCAAGCCAGGCGCCGATGCCGCTGTAGCCAGCAATCAATTTATGACAGCTCCCAGTGACGGATTGCACCTGATGGTGCCTAGTCACATGAGTTTGTTTGTTACCAACGATATTTGGCAAAAGGATCTCAAAAGATTCGAATACAACAGTTTTAAAAATGTATTAACTCTAGGAAAGAGTCCGTTGGTATTGGTTGCAAGTTCTAAAAGCTCAGTTAATACTCCGCAGGAATTTGTACAGTATATTACAAGCGGCCGACAAGTAAACATAGCAGTAGGCGGCGGTGCACACAGAATGGCTTACGAGTATATTATGTTAAAAACCAAAGCCGATACTAAACTTGTACAAAATATTAAATTCAACGGCCCATTACCGGCTGTGACTAGTGTGGCTTCTTATGATGGTAAATCTGGAACAGAATTTGGTATTATGCCAGTGGCCATTGCTAAAGCACTTATTGACGCAGGCAAAGTAAAACCCATCGGGCTTACTGGAGGTCCTCGATTGAAACAGTTGCCTAATGTGCCATTACTGAGCGATGTAATTCCAGGTCTTAAAGTTTATGCTGGCTGGATCTTAGTATTGCCTCCTTCTACTCCTAATACCATTGTAGACTGGTATCAAGATAAATTTAGCAAGGCTATTTTAAGTACTGAGTATCGAGAGTGGGCTGAACAAAATTATATTATTATTGATAAAAATGAACTTAATCCTAAAGGTGTAATGGCCTATGCTGAGGAATTAAGAACAGCATTTGCTCCAGTGGTTAAAAATATTAAGATTGAAAATTAATGAAATATATTTTTATAGCCGGAGCACCCGGAAGCAAATGGTCAAGCGTAACCAAGAACATTTATTTTAGCCCCAGCATTGATCGCTCAGATGCTACTCCTGAACGTGAATACTGGCACGATGCGCCAGGCACACTGGAACTCATGCACATGGGTGCATACTTTGATCCTGGCATGGAGTTTGGTGACTTCTTTGATCGCATAGATCAATACACTAAAGCCGAATGTGAAGCCGAATTTGATCGCCCGTTCTCAGGTGAAGGTGTACGCATTATCAAAAGTCATGTGTTCTGCCATCATTTAGATTTTATTAAATCTACTTGGCCTGAATGTCCTATTGTGTTGGTACATCGAGGAGATGATGCCAGCCTGGGGTGGTGGGTCAAGTGTGGGCATTTTAACATTACCTATCCTACATACAATAAGTATTATAAAGATTTACGTCAAATGGCAATAGAAATCAAGAGACAAAATGCAGACATACGGGCGAATTGGGAGTATGCTAGTTTTGTGTATGACAATCGTGGCTTGTGTGATCAATTGGGCATAACACCGCCACCGGCAGAGTATTATCAAAATTATGCTGACAGTAAAGTAAGGGTAAAGGTAATAAGATGACAACAGAATTAAAAGGCAGTTGGGAATTAACCAAAAAACGCAGTGGTTATCATTTTGATAATTTTAAATTTGATCCAAATGTAGATAAAGTTACTACCTTGGGCAACATTGATCCATTCTGGCAAGAGGAACTTGGTACTATCATAGAACTGGCCAATCCTAAAACTTGGCGCACACGTGGTAAAGATGCTGACCGTCCTGGAGAGGAATACGACCAAGAAGAATACGATCTTGAACAATTTGGCTACGGCAAAGATTTTGTTGTTGGTGATCTAACTTGGGACGTACCAAAAACATTTGACAAAATTGCTGTATGGTTTGGCATGGACAACTGCAAAATGCGATTGCATGTACAACGTCCTGGACAGATGTGGAACTTACATTTAGACAAGTTAGAAAAGTGGAATCCAGCAGATCCCAGTAAGATTATGCGTATCATGATTGCACTCAATGACTGGGAGCCAGGACACTTTTGGAGTTATGGTAACTATATGCATTCTGGTTGGCGGGCTGGCGATGTTACTACTTTTGACTGGCGTAACATTCCACACTCCACAGCCAACGCAGGACACGGTCCTAGAATTACTCTACAAATCACAGGAGTAGCAACTGATCAAACTCAGAATTTTCTACGTATATTAAGAAGCCGGAGTCCGTATTGTGTTTAACAAGTTATTAATAACAATTAAAACGTGGCTAGATTCATACGAAGATGATGTGACGTTTACACAGCGCACTCTCCAAGAACAGCAGAAAAAGGGCTAAATATTGGTATCTAACAAGGTACCAATATTATGCAAATCACACAAGAACAACTGGGCGCCTGCATTGGCAACAATCCATACCTGGATCAATGGACCGACGCCTTAAACAAAATCCTACCCGACTATGGGATTGACACACCTCAGCGCATGGCTGCTTTTATTGCACAGTGCGCTCACGAAAGTGGTAACTTCACAGCCTTGCACGAAAACTTAAACTATCGTGCCGAAACTCTTCGCAAGGTATTTCCTAAATATTTTCCGACTGATGATTTAGCTCGTCAGTATGCCAGTCAGCCCAACAAAGCAGAATTAATTGCCAACCGAGTGTATGCCAGTCGTATGGGCAATGGCGACGAAGCAAGTGGTGATGGTTATCGTTACTGTGGACGGGGCCTGATTCAGTTGACCGGCAAGAATAATTATCAAGCATTTGCTGATTCAATTGAAACACCGGTTGAAGAAATTCCAGAGTTCTTAGCGACGTTCGAAGGTGCTGTACAGAGTGCTTGTTGGTTCTGGGAAACCAACAACTTAAATCAGTATGCTGACACCGACGATATTCTTACCATGACCAAACGCATCAATGGCGGCACAATTGGACTTGAAGATCGTAAACGTCATTATGAACATGCCAAGCATGTATTTGGGGCCTAAATGTTTTTACTACACTTTCTTCCTGATTGGTTGCTGTCTGCTGTTGTTAATACGATACTCATCTCAGGGGCAGTATTAACTGTAGTTAGTTTCTTTACGAGCTGGATTCCATTTATTAATGCATATCGTGTGCCAGTACAAGTGTTAGGTACTATCTTGTTAACCGGTGGAGTTTACTTCAAGGGTGGTGAAACAGCAGAGTTGGCCTGGCGCGAGCGTACTGCCGAACTACAACAGAAAATAGATGTTGCTCAAGTGAAAAGTGATGCGGCAGTTAAACGCTTAGAAGAAGAAGTAAAGCAGGCTAAACAAACAGCTCGAGCAAACACACAAGCAATCAAACAAACAATCTCTAACAATGCTGTGCAGTTAGATGCAGAGTGTCGTGTGAGTGACATGGCTATCGGCATACACAATGATGCAGCATCAAATAAAACATTCAAGGTGACCAAATGAAACAACTAATTACCCTTGCTTGTGTCTTGTTAATAGGTTGCACAACAGCACCTGTAAAGATGAAATTTCCTGACGCACCAGCAGAGCTTACTAAACCCTGTGGAGACTTGACCTTGGTCAAAACTGACAATCATCAGTTCAGTAACTTCTTGAATGTGGTTGTAGACAACTATGGTGTGTACTACGAATGCAAAATACAAGCAGATGCTTGGAAGCGGTGGTATGATGATCAAAGCAAAATTTTCAATGAGGCATTCAAATAACATGAAAAAATTACTGGCCGTGTTGGCAGTAGTCAGTCTCAACGGGTGTGCTGTATGGGATGCTTACTTTATGACTGGCTTTGATAACCAGGAGTACATGTTGATTACTCAAATTCGTGTGGATGCACAAGTGTATAAAACACAATGCGGTAATCATTTAGTGGCCGCAAACAATGCACAAAGCATTGCTGCAAAGACAAACTTGTTCGAAAAATACAGTGAAAAGATTCCCAAGAACGACAACGGAATCAATGCCAGTCGAAGTTTAAACCAGATAGCACAAGGTCTGGCCATGTCGTATATAGATGTCAAAGCAGAACCCAGTGCTACATTTTGTCGGCTAAAATACAGCAGTATTGAAAATGCAGCTTATGTGATTCAAACAGTGGTAGGAGACCGCCCAAGATGACCTTAGATGAACTACAACAAGAGCTAGTAGAGCTGGCCAATTCAGGCAACGAAGTATTTGCTAACGCTGCACAGCAAGTAAATGAATTAACTGAGCAGGCCAAAGCTGGTCAATTAAGCAGTGCCGAATTAAAAGAAATACTCGAAGATATGCAACGTCAACTGGATATAATCCAGGAGATGAGCCAGCTAGCCTTCAAAGAAAAGTTAAATACAATTCTAACAGGACTGATCACAATAGCATCAGCAGTTTGAATAGAGTGAGCAGTACCTATATAATAATAATAATAAGGAGTTGTATATGTTAGGAGAAGAAAAAGATCCAAAATGGATGCAGAATCTATGGCGTCCAGCCATGGGTTGGATGTACATGCTGATCTGTTTATTGGATATGGCCATATTTCCAGTGTTATGGAGCCTGTTACAGGCAATGATGCATGTGCCTATCACTCAATGGGATCCACTTACACTTAGAGGCGCAGGTCTATTTCACATTGCTATGGGTGCTGTGCTAGGTATTGCGGCATTTGGTCGCACACAAGAAAAATTAGCAGGCACTGCCGCCAATCCAACGGCAACAGTTAGCACACAAAATGTAAATATGTCTGGCAACACCCAGGGTGGATACGGCAGTGGTGGTGCCAACACGTTTAATACTGGCGGTTTTAATAGCCCACCAGCATTCAATAATTCACCAGCTTATGGTAACAGTCCTACATTTGGGGCCGCGCCTGCACCAAGTTTTGGATCACCTCATGCACCATCATTTGGTAGTCCAGCACCAGCATTTGGTAGCAAGCCAAAAGGTCCAGGACCACAATCATTTCCAGAACTATAAGGACATAAAATGAAAACACTATTAATCATCATTGCTATGGTATTTGCTACTAACACAATGGCTGCCGGCGAAATCAAGCGGGTGTGTAACACTGATCCCAAGACCAAGAAAGAAGTTTGCAAAAACATCAAGGTACATAAAAAGGTAGAAGGCACCAAGGTTCCAGAGAAACAAAAGAAGAAGTAAAAGTTGTAATCACCAGCAACAGGTAGTATAATTACTATTACCTGTTGCTTTTTTATTCATTATGCAAGACCACTATAAAACCTTAGGCGTTGATCGCAACGCAAACCCTGATGCTATTAAAAAGGCCTATCGTCAGAAGGCTAGCCTATACCATCCTGACAAAGAAGGTGGTAGCAAGGTCAAGTTCCAAGAGGTTGAAGAAGCATATCGCACCTTAAGTGATCCTAACAAACGCCAGCAGTACGATAATCCTGGTCCGTTTGGATCTGGGGGTCCAGGGTTCTCTGGATTCGGTCGACACGAAACTCCATTTGATATGGATGCTATTTTTAATATGTTTGGTGCCAGATTTCATCATGGACAACAACCTCAGAGACGAGTACAAATGCAACTATGGGTCACCATACAAGATGTTGCTCGCGGTGGCCCACGCACAGTTACTATTGGCACACAGCACGGAACACAAGCTGTTGAAATTGAAATACCACGTGGCATAGAAGATGGGGACAATGTACAGTACAACAGTATCGGTCCGGGTGGCGCAGACTTACTGGTCATATTCCGCATACATCCCAATCCAAAATACCAACGCCATGGACAAAATATTATTATGGAACAAACTATCAGCGTATGGGATTTAATTTTAGGCAGTACTGTTGACATTACAGATGTGTTAGGGAATCGACTTGAGCTAGTGGTTCCTGCAGGAACACAACCTAGTACCCTTCTTAGAATTCGAGAACGTGGTCTACCGCATCGCTCTTTGCCTACTGGGGATTTATTGGTCAAAATACAAGCAAGTATTCCTCAAAACATTGATCCTGAATTATTAGCGGCAATTGATAAAAATCGTCACCAATAACCATTGTTAAATATCAATAGATACTATATAATTTTAGTATCAACTATTATAAAAAGGTCGTATGCAAAATAATCCAGAAATTGAGCAAATTATTGAATCGGCTGTTAAACTAGCCCGAGAAAAGCGCCACGAATATGTTCTAACCGAACATGTGTTGATGGCTATGCTTCAACACGTACCATTTCGCAAGGTGGTGGAAAAGTTTGGTACTGACCTAGAACGACTAGAAGCCGAACTTGACAGTTATCTTAGTGGTCTACACAGCTTGGTCAAGGCCGACAAAGAAGTTCAACCTAGAAAAACCAATGCCCTGGAACGCTGTTTTAATCGTGCTCTGACACAGGTGCTGTTTACTGGTCGACGAACAATTACGGTGTTGGACTTGTACTTGGCTATGATGTCTGAAACTAATAGTCACGCACATTATTTCTTATTAAAGTACGGAGTTAAAAAAGTTGAGTTCGCTGATTTCTACGGCAAAAATTACAATCACTCAGATGTAAAAATTTCAAATCAACAGGCTAATGAAATTCTTGAAGAGCATTGTACTAATCTTACAGCTCTAGCGCAAGCCAATAAACTTGAACCAATGATTGGTCGTAGTAGCGAGCTTGAAGAAATGATAGCAGTCTTAGCTCGCAAGTTCAAAGCCAACGTGTTAATGGTTGGAGATCCTGGCGTAGGCAAAACTGCTATCATAGATGGCTTGGCGCAAGAAATTATCGCCGGTCGTGTTCCTGACTTCTTAAAAGGTCACGAAGTATGGGGACTAGAGATTGGCTCGTTGCTTGCTGGATCAAAGTATCGCGGCGAGTTTGAAGAGAAATTTAAACAAGTTATTGGTGCATTAGAAGCCAAAAAGAATTGTATTTTGTTTATTGACGAAGCACACACCATGAAAGGTGCCGGAAGCTCAAGCAATAGTACCTTAGACTTTGCTAACATGCTCAAGCCCGCTATTACCAAAGGCAACTTGAAGATTGTGGCGTCAACCACCTGGGAAGAATACTACGAGTCATTTGAAAAGGATCGTGCATTAATGCGTCGATTCTATCGTGTGAGTGTGGACGAACCAGATGCTGGTACTACAGAACAAATCCTTATTGGATTAAGCACACGCCTAGAATCATTTCACAATGTGTTGATTGAAACCGAAGCAATCACTGCGGCAGTGGATCTTGCTAATCGTTACATTCACGATCGCAAGAATCCAGACAAGAGTATTGACTTGATTGATGCGGCCAGTGCTAGAGAGCGTGTCAAAGACAATGGGCTGGTATCAATCACCCGAGACATGATCATGGCGCAGTTAAGTCGTGTCACAGGTGTGCCACTAGATCGCTTACAAAATGAACGTAGTAACAAGATTGTTGAACTCGAAAGCAACATCAAGCAAAAACTGTATGGACAAGACGAAGCTGTAGATCGAGTACTGGAACGTGTATACATTAACTTCTCTGGTATTGGTAATGCTACAAAACCAATGGCAAGTTTCTTATTCCTAGGACCCACAGGTACAGGTAAAACAGAACTGGCCAAGTTACTGGCCGAAAATCTAGACATGAAACTGCTCAAGTACGATATGTCAGAGTATCAAGAAAAGCACACAGTTAGTAGTTTGATTGGTGCTCCTCCCGGATATGTTGGCTTTGAAGATGGTAATGTAGGGGGTGGTAAACTCATTAGCGATATTAGTAAGAACCCATTCTGCATCTTGTTATTTGACGAAATCGAAAAAGCGCACCCAGACGTAATCAACATCATGTTACAAATGCTAGATGAAGCTAGAATTACCAGTGCCAATGGAAAATCAGTGGATCTTAAGAACGCTATCATTATCATGACATCAAACTTAGGTGCACGTGATAACGAACAGAACAACATTGGTTTTGGTCAAGACTTACAAAAAGTTGGCAGTGAAGACAAGGCAATGAAAGAGTTCTTCAAGCCAGAGTTGCGTAATCGTATTGATCAAATTTGCAAATTTAACAAGTTGAATACATTAGCCATCAAGAAGATTGTTGTTAAGTTTACAGATGAACTGCAAACTAGTTTAATTGCCAAAGGCATCAAACTAACATTAACAGAATCAGTTATCAACATGCTGGCTGACAAAGGATACGATCCCAAGATGGGTGCTAGACCATTAGGTCGCAAGATTGATGAACTTATCCGTGTGCCACTTAGTAAGCGAATCTTGTTTGATCGACTTACTGACTGTACCATCCATGCAGTAATGAAAGATGACAACATTGATTTTATTGTAGAAACACTAGAATCAAAAGTTTTACCGGTAGTTAACGAAGACGGGTACATTGTTCTTGACCAATTCAAACCTAAAATTTAAATCAGTTGTAAAAGATCGGTTATTTTACGATCAATACAATTACTGTGTAAGTTTTCACTTAGATGAGGTTAGTTGTCTGCGAGAGCTAAATCATCAATACATCGATGTTATTATAGAGCGCCGACGACAGTGGAGAGAAATTAGTCTACAGCGTTGGAATTCTACACAAGGTAATAAGAATATTATTACTCGCAGGGCTAAAGATATCACAGACGAAAATGTAGCCAATCTGCATGCCTTGACAGATGTGCTACTCAGAAGCCGCGTGGATTTTAAAATAGTGACCAGCGTGTCGAGTGCATGGATTTACACCAATGATACTGGACTTCTTGAACAGATCAGCAAGTTAGATTTTTTAATTTGTAAGGCTTACACACAGGCCAAGATTAATCGTCCTAAAAACACTGTTCGACTAAAAAATCCCAAACACCAATATCGCAGTTATCTTTGTAGTGTCAAACTAACAGATGAAGAAAAGACACAATTATGTAATTTTTTCAAGAATCAACAAGCTCATGCTCGTATGGGCCCAGCCTTGTTGGCATGGATGGACGAGCGTTGGCATCGTACACAGGACTATTTTTTTGTGGATCACGACCAAGAATCGTGGCTGTTAATGCTAAGTTTAATAAAACCTGGCATGATTAGAAAGACTGTGCAACTAATAGCCGCATAAATAATACACTATGGCAAAAATAAACGAACAAACCCTTGTAATCACAGTCAGCCAGCTGATTAAAGATAATGCTAATGTACAGCCTTTGTTGAGCGCAGAAGTAGTTGCTCAATTAGAAGCAGTGGTAGCAGAATTAGCTGGTGCAGGTGTACTTGTAGAGATCACACAACCATGACCGTAAACGAAGAAATGTTATTGCCGTTGACAGTCAACGGAGTTCCGTCGGGCAATTATGACGGGTCAAGTCTGGACTTTGCTAGTGATGCTGTTAGAGCTGCCAACTACTATGGCGGACAAGGCAGTATTCAAACTGCTACCATACGCACCCAAAGTTTTGTGGGCAATGTTAGCATACAGGCCACTTTGAATGATCAACCAAGCATAGAAGCCGCTTGGTTTGAAGTAGATACTCTTACAAGCCCTAGCCCTAGCAGTGCCATTGATGGCCGCACAGTGGTTGGAAGTTTTACATTTATGCGGGCTCAAGTCACCGACTTTGAAGCTGGCTCTATCAGTATTACCTTAACATATTAATCAATGACATCAACCGCAACATTCTCTTGTAGTATAGGCACGACCGATCCTTCTGCCCAATTAGGTATGGAAATATGGTTAGATGATTTGCCAATTTATAAAAATGACTACGTGACTGCAACTCAAGATTTAACTTGGGAATTTGAGGACACCGATTACGAACACACACTAAAATTTATATTAAAAAATAAAACAACCGATCAAACACAGGTTAATGATTCAGGAGAAATTATTAAAGATTCTTGCTTGACTGTGTCACGTGTGGCATTTGACAACATCGACCTAGATCAGGTGTTTTTTGAACAAACAGTATATGAACACGATTTTAACGGCACTAAACCAACCACACAAGAAGCATTTTATGGAACCATGGGTTGCAACGGCACAGTGACTTTTAAATTCACCACCCCCATTTATCTGTGGTTGTTAGAGAACATGTAATCCATAAATATAACAATGAATATCATCGTAGTTTATCCTGGACGCTTTCACCCATTTCATTTAGGGCATAAAGCCAGCTACGATTGGTTAATCAACCGGTTTGGTGAGGGAGTTTATATTGCTACCAGCAATGTTCAAAATCAAACAGACAGTCCTTTTACCTATGGGGACAAAGTAAAAATGATGACTCGCTTGGGTGTTCCTTCGGGTCATGTGGTGCAGACCAAAAACCCTTATCAAGTGCGAGAAATCACTGACTCGTTAACTCCGGAAGAACGTGCTGACACAGCCCTGATATTTGCTGTCAGTGCCAAGGATTCCGAACGCTTTGATTTCAAACCTAAAAAGTCAGGTGAGCCCAGCTACTTACAGCCCTTGCCAGAAAATCTCAAACAACTTAAACCCATGAGCAAACAAGGATACGTGGTTATAACTCCTACTGTTAACTTTCGGGTCAAAGGTGCAGACGCTAATTCAGCTAGCCAAATACGTAAACTGTACCTGGATGGTAACGAACAAGATCGTGTTAATATTATTACAGATTTATATGGTGTACCTGATGCTGACATCAAGGAAATATTCGATCAGCGACTAGGCGTAAATCGTCCGCAAGAAGCTGTTATCTATGGATCAGAAATTATTTCTGGTGGAGATAATCCTGTTACCATCATGCACGAAAGCCGAGCACAACGTATGGCAAATTTACAAGAACAAATTGATTTAATCAAGCAACAAATTCAACAACGCCGTGATTACGCTGACGAAAAAATCAGTCGCTAGTTACATCTGTATTAAATATCTCATAACTTTAACCTAAGGAAAAACATGGCTGACGCACAACCAACCGCACAAACTCCAGCTGAGGGCGCAAATCCTGCCCAACAGCAAATTCAAGTAAACATTGATTATTTAAAAACCACACGTGTTCATATTTGTATGCCATGTTATGGTGGTATGCTTACTGAATCAACATTTATGAGCTATATCAAATGGTCTAATGCTGCTCGCCAGCTAGGGTTGGACTGGACCATGGAAACCATGACAAACGAAAGTTTGATCAGCCGTGCTAGAAATACACTCACAGCCAAATTCCTACACAACAAAGATTCCACACACTTGATGTTTATCGATGCTGATATCGGTTGGGAGCCGTGGCATTTGTTGGTCATGCTAGATGCTAAAAAAGATGTCATTGGTGGTTTATATCCAATGAAATCCTTGCCAGTTAAATGGTGTGTCAACGGATTTGAAGGTGCCAAAGAAGAAGGTGCCTTACAAGAAGTCAGTAAAACAGGCACAGGCTTCATGTTGATCAAACGTGATGTGTTTGAGAAGTTAAATGCTCACCCTGCTACCAAGCCATTCTTGAACGACATCGGCTTGCCAGCAGAACTCAACCCGTACATGAAAACATACTTTGACACAGCAGTGCGTGAAAATCGTTACTATTCAGAGGACTGGACATTCTGCGAAAACTGGCGCGATCTAGGCGGCGATGTTTGGGTAGACAAGCGTGTGTTGTTACGACATACTGGTACCTATGTGTTTGACTTCCAAGCACAAGATCAACTGTACAAAGACCTACATAGTCTTGCGTTACAAAATGGTGCTGCCTTGGGCAATGTAGTGGGTACGCCGGCAGTCGAAACACCCACAGCAGAAGTAGTCGCAGTACCAGCCAAGCCTGTTGCTAAAGTATTGGCCAAAAGCAAACAGTCCGACGCTAAACCTGCCGCTAAAGCAAAAAAGAAGTAATTAACTACCAGCTACAATAACAAGGCCGCTTTGACAGCGGCTTTTGTTTTAGCAATAAATACATCTATGAACATTCTTGAATTAGACGCTTACAATCTTGCTGATGCTGTTAAATTTAACAATAAGTTAAACCCTAAAATTTGGGGCTCAGACGAAAAAATGAAGCCCGAAGTGCGTGAGCAACTATTACGCATTGCTGATGATTTCCGCGAGTTCCTGGGTGTGAATGATCTACAGTTAAAAGACATCACAGTGAGTGGATCAAATGCCGCTTACACTTATACTCCACACAGCGACATTGATTTGCATCTAGTGGTGGATCTACCCGAAGCTGACAAGAGTGAAGTTTATCGCGAATTGTTTAACGCCAAGAAGTATCAATACAACAACATGCATCATATTAAAATTGGCGGATATGATGTTGAGTTGTATGTACAAAATGCCAATCAAACTCATCGCAGTCAAGGTATCTATTCAGTGATAAACAATGCCTGGATTGATGTACCTAAACGTCGTCAGCAACCTATTGATGATATTAGTACTCGTAGCAAATACGAGGACATGTCTGAGCGCATAGATGTTGCAGTTAAGAGCGGCAACTTTGACGAGTTGACTGCACTGGCTCACAAAATTAACGAAATGAGATCAGCTGGCTTAGATGCACATGGTGAGTTTGGCCCAGAGAACCTGGCATTTAAAATGTTACGCAGTCAAGGCAAGATTAAAGAATTGTATGATGCTCGCAATGATGCCAAAGATCAAACACTGAGTTTAAAAGAGCGTGAAAAAAACAAGCAACAGGTCACCTATGGATTTAAAACTGAAGATGCTGGAGAAACATGGGACGGTGTTAATCCAACTACCTGTATGTTCTTGAACGAACAAGACCCAGAACTCACCGACGAAGAAATACTACAAGACTTTATCGACTTCTGCGCTAAAGAATTAAATTTACAGCAACTTCCTACTATTAAACTACGACGTGATCCGCAGTGGAGTGTAGTAAACAAAACCTTTGGTCGTTACATCAATGATAAAGATTTGCTAGAAGTGGCTTGGGGACAACGTCATATCATGGACGTGCTACGTACCGTAGCTCACGAACTTACACATCGTCATCAACACGAGCGTGAGGCAGTTCCTGATAGTGCAGGTGAAACAGGTAGTGAGTATGAGAACGAAGCCAACGCCACAGCTGGAATACTCATGCGCGACTATGCTCAACTACACCCTGAGTTCTTTGAAGCAGGGCAAGTCGAAGAACTACACATTGATGAAGGTATCAAAGGTACGACTGCAGCGGCAGCTATTGTGGCTGCATTAGCCGGTAATCCTATTCCAGTTTCTGCACAAGTAGGAAATTTTATTTCGTTAATACAAGATGCTGGTACTGTTGCTAGAACAGCACAAAAAATTACTCGTGCCGGTATTAATGCTGAAGTTCAACAGGAAATTCAAAATTATGTTCGCGCAGTTGGTGGCGATGCAGGATCGCAAAATCTCAGTCACTTGTATCAGTTACAGCGAGAACTCAACCGCCAGGGAGAGATCCCAATAAATGCTCCATTGCCTGGATACACACAGCAGGCCAACCCTCCTGCAAACGAATCGGCATCAGGATACATACCGACAAAAAAGCAAGCCAAGGACCCGCGCTATTCAATGGCTCTCACAGTAGATATCAAGCCCGGACAAGTAGGTAAAGAAGCCAACAAATTAAAACTTAAAACAAACAGTCAAGGGCAACCACAGATAGCCAATCCTAATGGATTGTTTGAAGAATTAAAGTTACAGCTAGAAGCATTCAAACGTGGCGAAGAACTAGACGAAGTTAAAATGTCGCCTACAGCTCTAAAAAAGTTTGCTGATAGTCCTGCAGCCAAGGATATCCTGGTAGGCTTTGAAGCTGAACTAATTGTTCCAGATGTCAACACTGGTGATGATGATCGCGAAATGGAACCTGACTACGATGCCGACGAGCGTTGTACAAGTATTCAGCAGGTCATAGAGTTTTTTGAATACGACGAGTATGGATATGGTATCAGTGGACGCGAAGCTGACAAACTGCAAGAACGTTTAGACGAAGCATATTTTGAGTGGCAAGACGAGCAGATGATGCGCGACTTTCGAGAAGAAGCCGAAGACTTAATCAAGAAAGTCATGATTGACGAAAAAGACTGGGACGAAGATAATGAAATCCAAAAACAATTGGCCCTGTTAGACTTGTCCAATGATGAAATCAACGAGATTATAAATGCTGGTGAGCGAGCTCCTAAGTTTACCACCAGCAAAGAACAACAAGAATACGCAGAAGCGAATCCTGCCTATCAAAAATACCTAGACGCACAAGAAGAAGCCGAAGGCTTGTTAGATGAATTAGTTCAAGACAGTGTTCGCGCACAAGACAAATACTGGGATGCCGCCATAGACGACTTCCGCGATGATTACTATGTCAACGACGATTCTGGCTTCTTTGATGACGTTGACCTGCGTTGGATGAGTGATGTTGCCAATCGGTTTGATTTAAGCTGGCCTTACATAACCTATAGCGAAGGTAGTGGATCACAGGATATTGACTCAGTGGCCGATGATCTTAGCAAAGCTATTGGCATGCCTGTTGTTGCTAGTTACAGTTATCACGGAGCTATACGCAAGCCCGGCGAGTTTATTATTGAACCAGACGGTAGTCTAAGCCCCGACAACAGCGAAGATGGTGGTTTGGAAATTATTAGTCCTCCTATGCCTATTGAGCAGGCCATACAAAAACTAAATCAAGTCATCGAGTGGGCACAAGCACGTGGTTGCTATACCAACAGTTCAACTGGCCTACACATGGGTGTTAGCTTGCCTGGACAACGGAGTTTTGCCGAAGCCGAAGGTGATTCAGAACCTGCTCCTGCAACCGAGAAGCCCATTGACTTTATGAAGTTGGCCTTGTTCTTGGGCGACCAGTATGTGCTTAAAGAGTTTGAGCGTGAAGCCAATAACTATTGTGCAAGTGCCCTAAAAAAATTAAAAGAAAAGCGTTGGTCACCTACGCAAATTGCCACAGCCATGGAAAAGATGCGTGGCAACTTGATCAACTTGGCCTACAAAGATCTAGCAGATCGTAGTCCTGGTCGTGATAGTATCAATATGAAAGACAACTATGTAGAGTTCCGAGGTGCTGGCGGTGATTACTTGAGCAAAGAAAGTGATCAAGGCATGGCGTTCTTGGAAAATACTTTATTGCGTTATGTACAGGCCTTGGCCATTGCCGGAGATCCTGATGCTTATCGCAATGAATATGCTAAAAAACTATACAAGCTAATTAGTCCCGAAGGTGACAATACTTTAGCGTTGTTCAGTAAGTTTGCCACAGGCGAAATTGACAAAGAAAAGTTAAAAACTGAGTGGGCTCGTAAGACCCTAGAAAAAGATGAGCCTAGTGCTGTAGCCAAAGGCAACTGGGTAGTGATTGACAACAACACTGGTAAAACAGTGTCAGGTCAAGAATACAGCGGCTATACTGAAGAAGAAGTTCGTGAGCGGGCCAAAGCTAAACTTGGCGAATACATGACTAAAGTCGCTTTTGATATGAAGTACTCCATACATCCGAAAGAAACTGGCCGGTGGGAAGTATATCGTGACGATCACGGACAGGATGAAACCCTGGAAATTATTGATGCTGACCGTAGAGGAGAAGCTGTGGACAAAGCCTACGATACCTACAGCGGAGTTATTCCATTCAAGGTTCGCGCTTACTATGGCGACGAATCGGCCAAGCCTGAGCCAACACCACGTGCTAAGTTAGCTAAACGTATTATTCAAAAACCTAAAACGCCAACAGTTCAAGACACAGATTTGGATGTAGCACAAAACTTTGCCGCGCCGCAGGATGCTACCAATCAGGAAGGCACATGGCAGATATTTGATGCAACCTTACGTCAACCTGTTGAAACATTCCAAGGTACATGGGCACAAGCTGAACGAATCGCCCAACAATATGAAACCGGTCCGGGTGAACACAACGGACACGAAATAAGCATTAGGAGAGCTTAAATGAGAGCAAATGAAATTATCACTGAAAAGTGGAGTCAAAAGTATAAGAACAGTATCAACTGTTCTAACCCAAAGGGCTTTAGTCAAAAGGCTCATTGTGCTGGTAAGAAAAAGACCAATGAAAGTGTTGAACTAGCCGAAGAGTTTGATCTTATCGAGTCAATCATTGAAGACCTAGCTCTACGCAATCAAGTTGATAGTGAAGTGATCTGGGAAGATTTAGAAAGCCTAAGTGATGATGAGTTGTATGTGTTTGCAACCACAATTCCTGTTATGGAAGATTGGCAAAAGGCCAACAAACAAGATCGTACAGCTGGCATGAGCAAGAAAGCTGTTAAAGCCTATCGCCGTGAGAATCCAGGTAGCAAACTACAAACAGCAGTAACTACCAAGCCCAGCAAGTTAAAAAAGGGTAGCAAGGCGTCGAAGCGTCGCAAGAGTTATTGTTCACGTAGTCGTGGCCAAATGAAAATGCACAACATCAGCTGTCAAAAGACTCCAGACAAAGCTATTTGTAAAGCACGTCGTCGTTGGAACTGCTAATGAGATTTTACGAGTTTGTTTCTGAAAATTTTGCCGACGGTAAAGTCAAAGGCAAGAGTCGTCCTGGACGTGTAAAACGGGCAGGTGCTAGTTGTAACGGCTCAGTAACTGATCTACGTCGTAAAGCCAAGAACTCTTCAGGCGAACGTGCAAAAATGTACCACTGGTGTGCGAATATGAAGTCAGGTCGCAATAAGAAATAAGTAGCTGTATGTTGCTTATTGACCACATTTACAAAAAACAAAGAACACTAGAACACTTGCCCCGCAGAGGACAACGTATTCCTATTGGTGACGAACAATACTGGTTAGGTGAATATCTAGACTATTTTACTGGCGGGTTTGAAATATGGCGTTGGCGAGCAGGAATGTCAACCACTTACAATGTTTTTAATCCTGCCACACGCAAAGTGGAACTGTCTATCTCAGGCACAAGATATATTGCTAATCCCTACAGTTTTAAAATATATGGCGTGTACGCTCGTCCTAAGAATCAAGTTCGTGCCATAGCAGTTTACGAGTACTTAATTCGTAAACTAAACTTAGTGTTGGTCAGTGATCACTATCATAGCCCAGGCGGTCAACGCATTTGGCGCCAACTAAAAAGAAAAAGCAGCCTGAATGTGTATGGCTACGATTTCCGTACACATCAAGCCTACGAAACATCAGGTAAAAACTTTGACTCATTGTATGTGACCACCCAAGAACTAGAACGTGCCAATCCCGGCGAAATAAAACAACTGCAAGGCTGGGCAAGTCAGGTGAGATTAGTTGCAAGATTAGGGTAAATACAAGCATGAAAATGGACGACATTCTTAAAGGCACCCAAGGATTTAAAGGTTACAGCGTATGGAAAGCCACTGTAAAGGTTAATTATAGCGGTACTCCTATGCTGACTCCGGTGACTATTTTTGCCGCTAATCAAAACATGGCAAAAGCCCTGCTTCAAACACAATACGGCAAAAACGCCGTAATTTCTCAAGTCCAAAAAGTAAAATAATCAGTTATACCGGCTGAATTATACACAGCTAAATACAGCATGGTCCAAGAATATGTCCGTGTTGCGTGTAATGTTTACTGTCAATATGAAGGGTTACCTCCTATCTATCGTGTATACGTTAACGACGAATTGTTTACCGAACGTACCTGGATCTGGAACGAAGGATTATTCCTGAGAGAAGAAATACAGATTCATGCCGAACCTGGTGAATATGCTATACGCTACGAACTAGTTCCGCCTAATCTAGCAGAATTAATTGTAAGCAAGCCTGTGGTTAAAACTGGAAATGCTGAAATTAGTGACAACGGAATATTAAGGATTAAAAATGCGACTGCATGAATTTGTTGATTTAACAGAAAATGCTAGTGTTGGTGGAACAAGCAGTGGTAGTATAGCCACTGTAGCGGCACCCTTAGGCGGCATGATTAGTAGAAATGGTGGTAGTTTCTTTTCTGGCACTAAATACACTACTGACGATGCAACGCCTAATACGCCTGCAGAGTATAAGAAATATAAAAAGCGGAAGAAATAATGTTAGCAGACTTGTTAAAAACTTACTTGGCCAGTACATTC
>Ga0181350_1000117_pt1 | contig 23961 bp, 22 predicted proteins | sample Su13VDMM110DCMD_FD_130105 | JGI IMG/M metagenome (GOLD analysis project Ga0181350, IMG submission 130105) | Freshwater viral communities from Lake Michigan, USA - Su13.VD.MM110.DCM.D | ecosystem: Environmental > Aquatic > Freshwater > Lake | place: USA: Michigan | collected 2013-07-16
CCGTGGCAGGTCATTCTGGACCGTGATGCTGGGGCTTGGGAAGACCAACGCTTTACTGGACACTGTTATTGGCTGCCTGTCAATGAGGCCGATGAGAAGTTTGGTCGCAAACAGTGGAAAGGAGTTCCACAGGTTGATTACTTTGAAGAGAATCCGCGAGGAACTAGCAGAGATAAACGCACTTACGATAATGAAGACTCAGATCTGCCGAACGAATACCTGTATATCGAAATCGTGGAGATGCATGATTTCTATAATAATGAGCTCCTGTTCTGGTCTCCCCAGTTTAAGAATGGTGATGAGCTCCTGGACAAAACACCGATACCAGTCAATACTTACGATGGTCGTCCTCTGGGCACGATAGTTCCGTTCTACTTTTGTAGAAACCCTGATAGACCGATGGAAGGATACTCGACGCTTTCCAGGATTTACGATCAGATTTTTGAGAAGAATATCCTCAGAACATTCTGGGCCAATGCAGTCCGTAGAGACACACGGCAATACATATACAAGGAAGGCGCATTTGATGAAGAGGCACTGGCTAAAATCACGGCCGGGGTTGATGGCGCAATGATTCCAACGGATTCAGATTCACTCGGCGGCCTTATTGATATGATACCGAATGCTGCACTAGGTAGCAATCAGTCAGTATATCTAGACTACATAGAATCGGACATCAACAAGAGCGCTCTTACAGCTTCATTCACTCGAGGAGAAGCAAGTAAAGCCTCCGCTACAGAGATTACGGCACTAATGCAATATACGGCCAACGAGCTCGGGAAGATGGCTAGAGACAGAGACACCACATTGGAAGCCGCAATTCTAGTCTATATCCGAATGCTCATACCGCTTCTGAATGATAAAGAGAAGCTAGTTATTCTCGTAGATGACAAAGCAGAAATTGTGACAGCAGCAGGTTTGGACGCTGACTTTACGTTCTACGCCACCGATTCCTCCTCCACTCCAATGAGTGATATCGTGAAGAAGGCACAACTAATGCAGCTTCTTCCTTCGTTGGCTCAGGTAGGCGTTCCTCTCACCGCCATCAAGTCGGAACTAATCCGCCTCTTCGATCTTCCAGTCAATTTCCACGAGGAAGTCAAACCACCACCACCAGCAGCGATTTCGGAGGTGCCCCTTGCCCCTGTGTAATGTAGTATGTCCAGATTGCGAAGGCATAAAAGACCGCCGTGCAAAGCGTTGTAGGTCTTGTGCAATGATTGCAGCGAGAGGAGTTCCAAAATCTAAACACCGAACTCATCGTCATCACCCAAACTCTATACGAACTGGTCCTCAGACTGAAGAGCACATTAGAAAACGTGTCGAGAGTAGAGGTCTTGTCTACAACAAAAAGATTCCAAATTTTATTAAACCCTACAATCTAGCTAGAATGAAGTGGGGAAGAGCAGTTAAGAAACGTGATGGTCTTAAATGCGTCATATGCTACTCGACACAAAAACTCGAGGCTCATCACATACTTACAGTCAACAAGCATCCTGAGCTTGCCTTAATCCTGCACAACGGGATTACATTATGTCATTCCTGTCATTGGGACGAACACCGTCTCAATGGCTATCTTTAGGTGTAAAAAATGCCTCTTTATGATTTCGGCTGCCGCAACGTAGATTGCGGCACGGTAATCGAAGATTTGGTGCCTGTTGACATTAAAGAAATTCTTTGCTTTAAATGTCAGTCACCAGCAGCCCGCCTTGTTTCAATGCCGGCAAAGACAGCGTCTCTTTGGGGGGACTCGTGTTTTGGTATTAACGGAACATTCAACCGTGGTCTTGGAACTCACATTACATCCAGAGCGCAGGAAGACGCTATCTGTAAAGAACGTGGTCTTGTTAGAGAAGCAGACTTACAAACTCATTGGCACTCTGATAATAACAAGAGACTACAAGACGACAAAGCAGCTCTTGACAAAGTTTCCAATGATTACCACGCAGCGGTTCTGTCACATGGTGACGACCCTGAAAGACACATAAAGGCCTGCACCGAGACCTTTCCTGCAAATGAGATGCTGGCCCAAGCTGCTGCTCACGATACATCAACAACAACAATATAGGAGATAAGATGACACCATTTGAGAAAGAAGATTTAGACAATATGAAAGCGAAAGTGCTACAACGAGAGGGTGAGGTCGAAGAGAAAGAAGACGAGATATACGCCGAAGCCGCTCCGAAAGGCGATTTCAAAACGAAAGCACTCAACTCGCTTGTAATGGCAACGAACAAGTTGCTTCCGCTGTTTGGTATCAACGAAGAATACGATAAGTTTACTGCGGACGCCAAAGAGCTTCCTCCTGAATTTGTTAGACTTCTCACGATGTTCGCCAAAGCGATTGATGATGCAGTAGCGGAAGGAGTGCTACCTGAAGACGCAGTAATCGATATGAGTATCGTGACTGATGATAGCGGTCTCCTAAGTCTTGCTGGCCGCATTGGGATGGCCGCATCGTCAAAGGAGCTGAAGCGTTTCCTCTCACGTAAAATAACGGAAGAAGAAGCTCCCGCTCCGATGGCGATGGAAGAGGTCGTTGATGTTGATAATGCAGAAGACACAGACACCCTCTTTGAAGAGAGAATGTAATGTCAACTGAAAACACCACGGCTGAGCCCACTGTTGAAACAGCACCCGTCATTGAAGAGGAGGTGCAAGAAGAACTAAACCTCGACGAATTAGTGAACGCTGATTTTGGCAACGATGAAGTTATGAGAGGCTCACACAAGGGCTTACCTGATTACAAAAAAATCCTTGAGCATATACCAGAAAACGGTAGAAAACTGGTGCAAAATCTAAGGAATAGCTACACTCAGAAGACACAAGAGATTGCTGAACTAAAACGTCAAGTGGAAATAGAACGTTTTGAACTCCAACGCCAGGCACAGCTTCTGGGGTCGGGGAACAGTGAGTTCAGTCGCAACGTGAAGGCACAAGCCGAGCGTCCACACGAACATGACGCCTGGTCTGATGAGGGTCTGGAGGAACGAATCAATACACGAGCAGCCCAAATGATGCAGAAGATGATGCAACCTCTCCAGGATGATATCGCAACACAGCAACGTCAGGCAACGCTAAATGCATTTAAGACTGAGCATCCAGATCTGACATCAGATGGAATGCGTGTTCCAATCGCCAGACTGCTTCTTGACCGTCCTGAACTGAAGTTGCAAGATGCATACTACATCGTAAAGGGTCAAGTCTCCCAGCAAGCGACCAATTCCCGTGTTGCTGAACAGCGAGCAGCTCTAAGCAAGACAAGCACAGGTTCTACTGTAAGAGCAGGTGAGACTCCAAAGTTCAAGGATGCATGGAGTGCTTATCAATGGCATCGGGACCACACTAAAAAATGAAGGCAACACCTGTAATCTATCGATTAGACATCGGGAGTGCCTTTTACATCGGTCGAGCAAATGACTTTGGAAGGCGCCGACAACGCCATCTTCGCTTCCTTCGCAACGGAACTCATAGCAACTACAAACTCCAGACGGCGTTTGATGAAGGCCGGCAGTTTAACATTCGAATACTTGTGCAATGCTCTTTAGAAGACCTGGAAGCAGAAGAGCAAGCTCTTCTTGACCAGTATTTCGATGAACCTGGTTGTGCCAATATCTCCAGGTCAGCGTCAACTGGACACGAAACTAAAAGAGGAAAAAGAGATTAAACCGTAAACGATCACTCAAGTCTAGTATACTTATGATAAGGCGCACTCTCTCCCGGCCTGGTTGTTAGACAGCAATGCTGCACCTAAAAACTGAAATGAGGAAGATGGCGACAGATTACCTGTCTACCAGTCCTCATTTCACAATTAACAATTAGGAATTAAAAACATGGCAATTTCCAGTGAGCTGCTTTCAAGCACGCTCTTTTCAATCAGAGACGGAGAGGTAGATGAACTCTACCAACGCGTCCCCTTCCTCGACTTCGCTAAGAAATTAGGCGGAATCGAGACTGAGGACGGTGGTATCAAAATCCAGCGCCCACTGGCGGTGAGCAATCACTCGTCAATCACATCATTACCCACAGGTTACGAGCCCGTATCCTTGGCAGTTAGCGACGTTCTTCAGCCAGCTCTTTATGACTGGTCAGACTTCGTCGCTCCAATCGTCATTACCAAAAAGGAAGAGCTCGAGAACAGTGGTGAAAAGGCAATCGTAAAGATTGTTGAAGCACGTATGAGAAACGTAATGGGTATGCTTCGCAGAGAACTAAACCGTCAGATTGTTGCTGGTAATAGCACAGTCCTCGGCACACTCGGTTCTCTAAACGGTGTTATTGCTACTTCAACAACTGGCTTCCTTGAACAGGGTGCTCCAACTGCAGCCGGTCAGACAAACACCGTCGGTGGTCTTGCACGTTCATTGGTTCCTGACGGTGGTGGTCTATTCAACCGGTCATTCGACGCTGGCGCTCTATTCGGAACTAACGGTATTCGCGGTATGCATCAGATTTCTGCTGAGACCTCTGCCAGAGCACCTATGGGCGAAGTCAAACTCGTTCTTTGTTCTGAAGCAGGTTATGCTAACTACCGCAGGTCACTGTTTGCACAGGAACGCTACGTTGATGAGAAGACGCTTAACGGCGGCAACATGTCAATTGCATTCGGTAATGCATCAGTTGTTCAGGACGTCTTTATGCCTGACGCTACCATTAACCCTGTAGGCGCTGCAGCTACTATGTATTTCATCAACTTCGACGGTATCAAACTCGTCATGCATTCGAAGGGGGACCTTGCTGTATCTAATTTCGAGGCTATTCCTGGCACCACGGCACGGGCCGCACAAATCTACTGGAAAGGCCAGCTTATTGCTGATAACCTCGCCAGTTGCGCACTGCTTTTCAACGGAGAGGTATTCTAATATGGCAACTTCTACACTCGTTCAGTACCTCGAAAACACTGGCACTTCAGCTTCTGGAGCTACAGTCTTTCTTGGTCGTCTCCCCTCAGCACGTGGTCAGGAAGAAACCTACCTCTGCGAAACAGCTATTACTGCTGGTTCATTAGTTGCAGTTGATGCCTCCAAAATGGGCACAGACACTTCTGGTGGTTCAACAGCATTGTTTGTCACAACTGCAGATTTCAACGCAGCAGGAACAGTCCAGAAGGTGGTTGTAGGTGTTGCTAAAGCATCTATTACTGGCACTGTGACTTCACCACAACCCGTTGTGGTCGTCACAAAAGGCGTGGCAGTTCTGGTCCCTGTAATTGCTGCAACAGCCGTAGGCTCCCCACTATGTCTTGACATACTTGGTGGCTTTGGTTCTGCTCAAATTGCAATTCAGGCTGCAACTGAAGGACACGTCTTCGGTTATGCACTAACCTCGACGTTGGGTGCAGGCACTGTGACTGCTTACTTAGTCTGAGCAACGCTAATGTGGTGGTGGTCAGAGCGGCTTGTTTGTGACAAGTGACTGACCACCACCACTCCCCTTTTGGGTGTAACACAAACAACAGGCGGACTTAATGAATTTAACCGAACTCAGAAACAAGACGAAACAAATTACGGACTACAGTCCTGACCTGGCCGTTTATAACGAGAGTCTTGACGGTTTCATTAATGACGCAATGAACGCTCTATGGACCGAGCGTCGATGGACCTTTGCCCAAGAACTCATGTTTCTTGACATCTGGCCAGACGTAAACCCGCTCCAACTTACCACACCTCCGCTTACAATGGCTGCTCAGTGCTCGTTCAACAGCAGACGTATCCAATTCAGCGGATCTGTATTTGCTCTTGATATTCCATTCGTATGGGAAGGTCAAATCTTTGAGATTCAAGGCCGAGATTACAAAATTATTAAGGTAGTCTCACCTACAGAGATTCATTTAGATATGCCTTTCCTGGGGATATCCTCGATCACAGACGTGACGTGGAAAATAAAACACCGCTTCTACGACCTTCCAGATAACGCCATTGAGCTCCTGTCACTGTCTCATCGTGATGCACCGATTGTTGGTTCAAGCGGACCATATAGTCCAGTGCGAGGATTGCATTCAAGGAGTGAGGAAGATCTAAATCTAAGGGAGGACTTAACGGCATTTTGGTCAAGCTGTTATATCCCGGTTGCACCAGTGATTATTCCTCCTGGTGAGAAGATAGCCTGTGCAGCTAACCCGGCACTTATCGGTGAATTTCTATTTTCAGGACCTTTCATTGAAGTATGCTGGGCTTTTGAAGGTTATGGCGGGAAGGTCGGACCGCTGTCACAACCACTTACTTTCGTTCAGCCTAATACCCCGGTGCCGGCTACATCTATTACAATAAGTATGCTCTCATTCGACGACGTGGCTGTTCGTGCACCTACATTCAGTTTTAATGAAGATCAGAACGTGAATCAGTTCGAAGGACTCCGGAAGAGAGTCTATTTCAACCAGAATATCAATCGCACAACTGGTGCACGTCTAAGCGGTCTACCAGTGTGGAGAGAGATTACAGTCGGCACTCAAGCAATTATTCCAGGAATGCCTGGTGTGACTACCAACACCGACCCAATTCGTGTTGATGATGAGGCTAATTCATTTACTTTGCAGTTCCTTGACCAAATTAGCCCTGGCAACAAACGCTATGTGGAGTGGGATGGCTCACATCCTCGTATTCGCCCATATCCTCGACCGATTGGTCAAGATGAATTCTATGTGCACAGTGCCGGTGGTGGGGTTCCAGTATTCAATGCTAACCCAGAGCGCCAGTTCCGTCAATGGGAATTGCGCTATTACCGTAAATGTAAAGAACTCGGTCTCGCAACCGATAGTCCTGAAATGCCATATGAGTTTCATCAACTAATCGTCTACAAAGCTCTGATGGATATATTTGGCAGACACGACAATCTGGCTCAGGCAGAAGTATATGGGAAGAGGTATCAAAAGGAGATTGAGCGGCTGGAGAAGCGTTATGTCCAACATTTCGACACTGCAGTCAGACGCGGACAATTTAGTTCTGCATTCGATTCGAGAGCATATTATGACGGTAACAGTCTGCGGAAGACTAATTAATGCAGTCCTCCACTCAACCTGATGTAATCGCCGGTGGAGTTGACCAACGAACTTATCCAGCACCAAACACTGCAGCAGAAGTTCTAAACTTCCGATATCATTCAGCCGGAGGATGGCGCAATGACCGTGGCTGGGAGCCAATGATCAAATACCCATCCCCTTTCACCTTTCCTGATGCGGCATCACTTGCTGATGCACTTGCACCGTGCAGGTTCTTGAATAACTGGACAAGACACGCAGGCTCTGAGGAGTACGCGGTCCAGGAACGTAATGGTAATCTTTTCTACGAGTTTGGCAACAAGGGTATTACAGCAAGTGGGAAAAGAACACTTGCCACAGGACGACATAACCCACGTTCAGATGAGGTAGGAACGCAGATGATTCCTTACGGACGGTTTGCTCTGTTCATCAACGGCCACGATCGGATGATTAAGTGGTGGGGACGGAAACTTGTTGAGCAGTTTGGATTCACGTCACTTCCGCCAGCACCGTCACCTGCCAGAGTTCAGGTCGATTACAATCTACAAAACGGTGTTGGAACTGGTGACGGCCGATTCAACCACTCCACCGGTATTGCGCTAGCCTTCAGCGCCGGGTCTATGTTTGGTCTTGGGGACCCCGCCCAGGGCAGCGTCAATAACTATTCTTATCGTGTAAGTTATATCACGAACACTGGTTCTGAGAGTCCACTTAGTGATGCGGCTGATATCGGTTGGACCTTGCTCACCGGCGGGGGGGTCCTCGCCGTAGCTAATGCTCGGAAGTATGGTGTGCTTCTCACAGGTCTTGAACCAGGACCATCTGGAACGGTTGCAAGAAACATTTACAGAACCAGAAACAAGAAAGACGGCATCGCAGGCGCTGGTGATATCTACTACTTCTGTAAGCGGCTTAACGACAACACATCGACCACATATCTTGACCACATTTCAGACGCCCAGCTGGTTTCAGAAGCACCAAATCTTACAGACAGTGTAGCAATTAGTTCAACATTCAAATATGGTGCAGCTTGGAACGGTCTCATGTGGCTGGCTGGTGGTGACACAACTCCAACACTTTTGAGATACAGCAAATCTGGTCTTCCTGAACAGTTTGGTGCATTTGACTACTTTGATTTAGGCGTAAGAGATGGTGGCGCAATCACTGCTCTATTCCCTTTTTATAACGTTCTCCTCGTGTTCAGAGAGAAGGCAATCGATGCGGTCTCAATTACAGAATCTGGATTTAGTTGCACAACAATAAAGCAGTCCATTGGAACCATTGCAACAGAATCAATTAGACTTGTGCCAGATGCTGGTGTCATCTTCTTAAACAAGAACGGATTCTATCTAATCACCGGCGGTCTTCAAGGTGGTGCAACATTCGATGTGAATCTGATTAGTAGCACTATTGAAGAAGAGCTAGGTAGAGTCTCAGTCAATTCTCTATGTCGTGCAACAGCGGTTTATTCTGACAGAGAGAAAGAGTATTGGTGTCATTATCCGGTGGATGGTGGCACAGAAAATACACGTGGCGCTGTATTTAATACCTTGACAAAGTCCTGGAGTTTTAGAGGTTCATCATTAAGTGATGAAGTCCACGACTGGCGCTTCACCAAACTTGCAATTGACAACAGCGGTTGGATCATTATGGGCACACTACCCAGCACATCCACAAATTTCTATCCAGGGTTTAATCTTCAGATCTGGTCAGCACGCCGAAGTATGGGTGATGACATGCCATTTACGACCTCAGTTCAGAACGTGACAACTGTAGTTCCGGTCGCACACGGTGTTGATAACTGCATCTGGCAAAGCACTTGGAACGACTTTGGTGATGATAGCGTAAAGAAACGTGTTATATCAATCGAGCTGGATTCTCTGACTGAAGGTGATGCAACAGTCGAATTACAGTGGGCAATGGATTACGACCTCTCAAACTGGAAGTCAGCAGGCTTTGTTCAACGTCAAAGAGGAGAGGTGGTGAATACAACTGCTGCTGATCCGACATTCGATACTGGTGGAAACATCGCAGTCTGGGATACGTCTAAATGGCAAAATCACAAAGTCACACGTTTCCGTTGGGATGTCAACACAGGACTCGTATCTCATTTTGCATTTCGTATAATCACGAACAATGTCGTGCAAGTTATCAAATTCCAGACTAATTTCATCGTAGGACAAGTGAAGTCAATCAACACACTCGCTCCAGGAGCTAGACGCTAATGGCAAGAATGTGGACTAAAGGCCCTCAAGAGAGTGGTGACATTCTTCTGAAACAACCTCAGAACGATGAAGTAAGTCAGGTTGTTTCTGAACTGAATGGCGGCCTTGATCAGAATAACATGCCTCTTGAGGGTGTGACAAGAGCTGATCTTGCAACAATCGTGACCACGACTGGAGGAACAAACCTCCAATCCAGCATGGTGTATCCATCACAAGCTTACTACCTTAGTGACGACAACAACGCCGCCACGATTATCGATTCGTATGACCTGGTTGTTGGGTGGAACAAGATATCTCACCCCCTCAACGCCCTCGAATCCCCAGGAGCCTTCCTTGACTTTGAGTCTAAAGAAGGAATGCTCAAAGGTGAAGCATGTCTCGACTTTGATTATAGGGTCTCGTTCTATTCAGGTCTTGACTCCGGCCTGGCGAACTACCTGCGCTACATGTTTGACCATACACTCGACATTGGAGTCTTTGTGAATGATGTTCTTGTTTCAAGAACTGGTCCAATGTGGGCATGTGGCAGATCATCATTTGTAGTCCCATTCGGGTGTCCAGTTGGAAGCGGTCCTTGTCATATTGACGTCCGCTTCCAACTTCAATTTGCTAATTCCGACGACCTGCAGCCCACCCCGCCGGTGAGCGCCGAGGTCAACGCCATTAGTGACGTAAAAATCGATGACAGACTTCTCTGGGTGAGGAATCAATACAGATGAGTGCAATCAAATCAGCAACTAACACGCCAGGAACAGTCGCATCGTTCGCTGCCACAAATACTGTGTATTCCAACATAGTTGCTGGAACTGCAGCTTTGGATTCAACAAACACACAGACTGAATGGGTATCACAATCACACATCTCTGATGATGGATTTGAAAGCTTCAACAGTGATTTTGAACAATATTGTAATGCTACAGGCACGTTCGTAATGGGTTCGCCTGCCAGTGAAACATATGTTGTTATCGATCTTAGTGGCGACCCAATGAGAATCAGTCACACATACAACTGGATCGAGGCTGGGGAACGTCTTCGTGTTCATGCAGATATCAATGTTGACGATATCGGTTTCACCTTTCCAGCCGGGGCGCTGATGAGCGGCGAGGAGGACATGTTCTATCTTCAGCTCTGGTATCGTGAATCGACTGGCGCATACTTTCCATTCTCTCAAGAATGGGGATGGTCACCTACATCCTACCCGACGAACGTCATCATGGGTACCGTCTTCGCCGGCAACGTAACCACATTGAAGTTACGTTGTAATGAAAGAGAGCGCAATCGATTCAAATGTTCTGTCACTGGATTCCTCACGGCTATCGCCGGCGGAATTGACAGGGTTGAACTGAGGGCAAGGGTGGTTGACGACGCACGCCTCACTGTCAACTTTAGATATGGTGCTATGACCGCTTTCATGGTGAGGAGTTAGATGGCATATGTGACACCAACAATCTTTGCAGCAGGTAATATACCTTCTGCAGGCTTAGCGACAAATAACACAGCTTTACGCACTTATCTCAACGTAGGCATCGTTACTGGTGACATACTAGACGCTTCAGTGAATACAACAGATATCGTCAAAGGTGAATTTTACGGTGTAATACCGGACCACCAGTTTACAACTGGCGATATGTACACGCAATTTAATGATATCCTCTTAACAGAGCGTATATTGTTCACAGCACATACAAGACCGTTTGATATGACATCTGACGACGGTCCATATTCGCTTATCGCAAACAGTGGAAAGCGAATAGTCCTTGAGAAAGACGGAAGTGTCATCTACAGTGTTGGTCATCTCACTCGAGGCTTCGCCAATCCTCAGCTTTCACCTTCACGATTGTCAAACGATATGTATGTAGGACACGCCGCAGGCGATGTCTTAGTCCCAGACACCGACATACAGCGATGCACAAGAGGTCGGTGTTTTACAGAAGACGGTGAGGATACCTTAGCCGCACCGGTTGATTCTGATGCCAGTGGAAACGTAACATACGGCCTTGGCGCGCTCGGCCTGTATAGTAGACGCTATAATACACATCGTTTCGTATTCCCATATCTTACAGCTGGTATTCATCATTTTTATATGGCAATCGTTCCTCGTTGTGATGGGGGAGAGGTTATTTGCCTCTCATCACAGATTGAGGTTTTTTATGTAAATCAAGCACAGGAGGGCTAAATGGCTACAAACACTTTAGGAAAAGAATCTGGTATGACTGACGCTGGCCGTGCTGGTGTAGGCGGATCAATTGGCAGCGTTGCAGGCACCTTACTTGGTGCTTACTTAGGCGGACCAGTCGGCGCCTCCCTCGGCGGAACATTAGGTGCTGGCATAGGTGGTGCCCTTGACAGTGCAGGCGGTCCTGATAAGAGCCGGCAAGAACTTGAAAATGAGAGGCGGTTGCTGAAGCTGCAGAAGCTTGAGGAGCAGAATATGCTCGGTCTGTCCGTTGAAGAAAAAGATGCACTCCAGTTGCAGCAAGTCACAGCAGGAGGTGCTAACCTACAACGGATGCAGGACATCTCCGCTCAGGCAGGTGCCGCAGGGATGGCAACTGGGGCTGGTCAAGATCAGCTGAGAGGGGCAGCGGCTGGTCAATCATCAGCGCTGATGCTAGCCAATATCTCCAGAGACATTCAACAGAAGGATATCATGCGAAAGCGTGAACTTGAGGAAGAAATGAAAGCCCTCACTGCTTCTATTAGTGAATATGAGGAGCGTATAAATGCAGAGGAGGCGACAAAGACTAAGGAAACAATTTCCGGAGGGATGGATGCATTTAGTATGGCTCAAACAGCAGAAGGTGCACCTATTTCCCAGCCTGAGATTTCAGCAGCGAAGAAACAATATGGTTTTGAAACAAATGAAGAAGCACTTGAGTTTATTCAATGGCAAAGATCTAATGGGGCAGGTGCTGCAGAATATTCGTCTCTAGTATCAGGTGGTGGAGAAGCAGCAGCAGCTGGGGCTAATCCTGCATACACATCCACTATTTCCTCGGTTCCGTTGTAGGAGGTTAACACAATGGCAATTACACAAATCTCAAAAGGCGTATGGCATCAGACACCTGAAAGTGCAGAAAAATACAAGGGGTCGGCAGCATCGAGTTATCTTAGCGCTTATACTAAGGAACGTACGAAGATGTGGGAAATGGCTCAGGCACAAGCAATGAGTGAGATGGGCATCTCATCAGATAATTATAAAGCACAAATGGAAATTTACGGCAACTCGCTAAAAGCTTCAGATGCCCGACTGGCGAAAGTAGATGCAGACATATCTGCTATAAGACGCGGTGAGATTGATGCTCAAGATGCTGCACTTCAGACTGGTGCGGAGATGGGAGGGAAGAGGGCAAAGGCAGAAGCCGACCGGGATGAGAAGCGTAGGGAGATGACAGGAGGAACAGCACCATCTTCGTCGACAACGGTCACAACAACTGCACCAACAACCTCCAGAACAACAGGCGGCAGTAGTAGCGGTGGCGGCACGGCTGCTACAAGAACTAAATCGCCTGACGTTGACGCCGTCGACGCAGCTATCAACAACCTCTCCTGGGAGCAGCAGGTGGTTGCCATCCCAGGCCAATTACAACCAGGTGGACAGTTTTACAAGAACACAACTACTGATCAACGTAAATTCGACCAGAAAATTATGCTTGAATCAAGACGTGATGTGAGGCAGGCCGAGTACGAAGCCGGTGGCATGACTCCCACCGCTGCCAGGGAAGGAGCAGATAAGGATATCGACGCAGCCTTGGGGACCGAGGCGCCTCTCGCGCTAAGGGAGTACAAAGAAGGAGGAGGAGGAGGAGGAGGAGCAGTAGGAGCAGTAGGAACTTCTGGAGGAGACAGGGTAACCACGAAAGAAGGTTCCTACCGCACTTCTACGACCCAACGTTTGGGGAGTCCAGGCCGACCAAAGTATCCAGGGCTGCCTGCGGAACTCCCACCAATTGAAAATGTTGATGTAGCAATAGCGAGTCGTGATGCTGAAATTGAACGGCTTATGGCGGAGCGGACAGAAATATTGAATGAACGAGGCGGTATTAGTCGTCCAGTGGCTGGACAGCGTGGAACAGCAACGGACTTACTCACAAGAACACGTGATATCTTTGGTCGGACAGCAGGTAATGTTGGACCGAAACCATATGAAACACGGCTACAGATTGACAAACTGCTAAACGCTTCTCCTAAGGAGCGGCAGGCCCTTCTTGCTGAATTCAATTCACGAGGGCGCCTAACACAGGAGGAGATAGATAGCTCACGTCTTCCGGCATTTGACGCAGAAAAAGAGGCAGCTGAGATTAAGGAAATTGAAGCCGGATTAGCGGAACAACCTCCTCCTGTTGAAGAGCCATTCGTTTCTAAGTCCTTCTTGCCAATGCCTCAGATTGACCCAGACGAGATGGCCCGGCTCTTCAATAGAACTAGAGCTGAAGAAATGGGGCCTATGCCAACGACAAACAGACGCCCTGGAGTAGATTATGATGTCGATCTAGGTGAGAAGCAGGAAGGAATTACTGAACCTATTCCTGAAGAAGGTAGGAGCGGCACCCTTCTTAATCCTCCAGCCGACCTCGACCTGAGTGACATGGCCCCTCTTCCGTCTGCCGCCGACCTTGACTTCGATGTACGTCTAGCTGAGCAAGAACGCCAGAAGGCGGCAGCTGAACGGAAAAGGGTGGAAGCTGAACGTCGGAAGTCGGAGACTGACCGTATCAGATCTGAACTCGAACAGTTTCGCGCTCATCAAAAGAAGAATAAAGATCTAAAACTAAATCTTGATACTCTATTCCCAGAAGGAATATTCCAGACTCCTCCGCAGCGTATTGACGCCCCTCCTCCTGAGAGAAGGGTGCTACCTATGCGCCCTGGTCTTGTGAATGAACGACCTCAGGAACTTATAGCAGAGTCTCTGCCTATGACTGTTGATCGGAGTCGTATTCCACCGCCAGGTAGTATAGGAACAAAATCTGAAGGAATCATTGCACCTCCTCCTGAAGAGGTGGCCAGGGAGCCGATGGACCGAGGCGGAAGGTGGAAGTTCACCGAAGATGATAAGCAGTTCTTGCAAAGCATGGAAGCACTGAGCACCATATTCGAAGGTATCTCAAACATTCCAATAAAATTTGTAAATCAAGCAATCGACAAACTCCAACCAAGTCCTGCGGCTCTGAAAAGTGTTGGCCTCGTTGATACAAAACCCAGCGCCGGTGTTATAGCAGAATCTGAACCTATGACTGTTGATCGGAGTCGTATTCCACCGCCAGGTAGTATAGGAACAAAATCTGAAGGAATCATTGCACCGATACCGGAAGAGGAAGCGAGGGCCCCGATGGACCGAGGCGGAAGGTTGAAGCTTTCAGAGGGTGACCTTGCATTAATGCAGCAGCTGGAAGCACTCCAAGCCCTCTTCCCAGAAGGTGTTCCTGAAGAGATCAGAGCACCGGTAGCAGCCTTGCGGAGACAGGCTGCTTTTGCACCTAATAGCATTGGAAAGTTTAACACGGCTCCGACGGCAGCTAGTGTATCTTCTTCTGACCTCTTCTCCACTCCTGTTGATAGGAGTCGTGGAGCACCTCCAGGAGATGAAAAGAAAGAGGGCCAAATCGTTGACATTGGAGAACCTCAGGCGAAGGCTAACGGGGTGTCTGAACGCAGCGCAATGAAGGCGCCTCCTGGTAAAGGAAAACCTGATGCAGTAGCAGCGGCGGAACGTACAATGAAAGCGGCAGGTGTGGTGCAAGGCGCTGAGACTAGCGCAAGTGTGCTTGGCACGACCACCCTCGGGGTTGATAAGAAGGACAAGGGAGGAACGAAGGGTTACTACTTGATGCAGAGATATCAGGAGGCGATGGAACTAAAGGATAAACCCCGGCAGCTCGATAGACTCATTGCATCTGGTCCTGGTCTTGTTGCATACAAGATCTGGGAGGCAAACAAGTCGGTTGGGGCGACAGTTAATAAGGGATGGGAAGCACTCGCGAAGGAGTTCGAAGGAAATGTAGAAGACCTTAAGGTTGCACACCGTGTTCTTCTTGCTCTTGATATGAAAAACAAGGCTCAAAACACACCTGTAGAGAAAGCACCATAAATGGACAAAAAAGATCAAGAAATATACGATAGAATAGTAGCTGAACGAAAGGCCAAGCAGGGGGGAGGAACGGGTGTCTCATCACCCCAACCGCCGGCATCCCCCCTGCCCCTGTCCGCCGTTCCACCGGTGCCGGTAGGAGACGGTAAAATTCTTACACCGAAGGAGGTGAAAACACAGTCGTCGTCGGTGGAGTCAATCAAGAAAATCATAGAAGGAAAGGGTAAAGAAGAAGCACTAAAGAAGCTGGAAGCTGGGATAGCAGACGCCACCTCCTTCAGTGATTATGCAGCACTTGCAAAGATTCGAGATGATGTAAATAAATTCTATCAGCCTGGTGATCTTGTCGGATACTCTGGTGACAAGCCTGTTCGTCAGTATGAAAAGAGTGTTATGGGATTGCCATTTGGTTTTGCGGCTGAACCTACAGCTTCCACCGCACCTCTAAATGTTCCAGGTCCACAGATTAAGAGTGGGATGGCGGCCCTCGCCGACGCTTTTGCACCTCAGACAATAGTAGGTCCAGTTGTGCTGAATGCACTGGCCGTCAATCCAAACATTATGAGTTCAAGGGCGTCAGAATTATTCCCAACGAGTCTCTTTGAAAAGGATGAAACTGGAAAGGTCCTCACTGGTGTAGACAAGAAGCAGGCAGAAGAAGGTTATGAAGGCCTGATTGAGATGACAAAATACCTAATTGCACAGAATCCTAAACTAGGTGATGAACAAATTAGGGCACTTGCTGCAAGTGAGTATGCTTCACTTCCATCAGCTCTGGATATGACCAGCACCACCCAGCCACCTATCCGCGTAGAACCAGGTCGATCAGCAGCCGATTCAACAAATCCTTACGTGACGCAAACGGTTAATGCTGATGTTCCATCACTCACCAAGCCGCAAATGGAATTTATGCGAGCATCTGAAGCTGCAAGTTATGGAAGACGAAAGGATGACTTAATAGCTCAGCTAAGAAGTCGCCTCTCCAGCGAGACCGTCACTGTTCCAGACACTGAGAAGCTCTCGAAGATGGCCGGAGGGGAATATGATCCTGACTCTGGGGAGCCATACCCTACCGTCACAAGGGTTCGCACCCCTGCCGAGGTTGAATCTGCACTTGCCTACCAGTCAACGGCAGAATTAAAGAAACTCGAACTACCTTGGTGGTCGAGTCCTTTGAGAGAAGACATGATTAAAAATCCTGAGAAGTATGTAGCATCAGAGAGCATGTTAGGCACGAAGGTCTATGCAACTGGCGCTATAAAAGAAGGTGTAGGTGCACGGACCCTGCGACAAATACTCTCTCCAATGAATGTTGTCTCCACCGCAATCACGTCTGGCACAATCAGAGGGGCGGAAGCAGTCGGTCGGGCGGTGGCAGGTACTGGAGCTTCTGTGCCATCAGCTCTCGTGGAAGCAAGGGAAGCTCGTGGTGGAAAAGCTGCAAGATATTCTGATGATTTTCTTGGTGACTTACAAGACTCTATCGCATTCAATCGGTCAGCGGCTGCAACGATACAGGACAATTTTAAGGCCATCGGGGCCTACGGCTCCGCCTCCTCTGGATTAGGATTTGGTCTTGGACTTGCGCTCGATATCATCAGCCCTCCAGTAGCTGGGTTACCAACAGCTGCTATTGCCGGCAAGAATGCGTTCAGCGCAACCAGAGCAGCAAAAGCTGCTGGACTCATTACGGGGTCCCCTCTTGCGGCTGGAGTAGTAGATGCAAGTGTGGCGTTCAGGAATGCGTGGACGTGGGGAGACATGGTAGGCAGGGGTACAGTCTTTCCAGGTTCAATAAAGATACTCGCTGCTGAAGACACAGGAAAAGCACTTGCAGCCCGTGCAGAGCTAAAGGCAGTAAGTGACCTGCGCCAGCGGAAAGTGTCGAGTTTCAGCAAGGATGAGGTGTTGGAAATCGTGAACAAATACGGTGACAGCACACTAAGTAAAGATTTGGCGGCGGCACGGACCCGCCAGGAATTCGATGCCCTCATTCAGGAGGTTGTGGCTCCTATAGCAAATATAGGACCTAAAGGATTCTGGTCTGGTAGCAAGCAACTTGTGCAGCGGTTTGAAGATTTTAAGAAAATGGTTGATGACCCAAACGCTGCTATAGCATATCCAGAACTGATGAATCCAGTCATCATCCAGGCTGGGGCTCGTGATCAGGTGGCGCTTGATGCTCTGTCAAGAGCAGGTGGACCAGCTCGAGGGGGGAAGGGTCAGCTGTTGACCGGCGAACGTATCGCTGCAATTCTTCATCTTCGTAATCTTGCCATGGAAACACCTGGTACACTAAACACTTCAATCGGTGCGGTTGTGGCATTCGATGCATACAACAAAGCTACAAAGGCGAAAGGTTTTGCTGAATTTGACGACCTTGTGATGGTTACGGAACGATTCATTGCAGCACCTCTCACAGCTCAAAAGATTGCGGATGGTCTGGCAAAGACACCGAATTTCAAATTGTTCAAAGAGATTATTGAAAACCCTAATATCACACAAGTCCCATCAAGAAAAGGCTCTATTGAACGAATTGTTCAGGTGATTGAACTCACCGCCGACCAGGCGGTAGCGATAAACAAAATTGTTAGGGGGTTGCGCCAGACAGGTCGTCTCCGTTCTAACGATGCAAGATTAATCAACGAATTGTTGATTACAAAGAAGGCAAGAATAAGTGTGGATAATCTTCGTCTACTCTCTGATGCGAACATCGAAGACTATCTCATCCGGGAGGGGCTTGCAATCGATACGAATCTTGTAAGAGCGGTGCCGAAGGGTGTCCCAGGCAAAAAGCTTGGAATTGGAGACCGGTACGAACTTGCCGAGCAACTTGCTGCAAAAGAAAAAATCTTTACACCTGCCAATATGCGAAGTGTTTTCGATGGGATGGCAACAAGGTACAAGGCGATTATCGGCGACGAAACGATGGCGGCTCAGCTTCTCGATCTTCCACCATCTGTGATGAAACGAATCGAACATCTCAAGAATCAAGTGAGCCTCATCCCAGCCAGGACCAAGGAACTTGTTGAGGGCATGACCAACGGCAGAAACAAGGAACTGATTGAGGAATGGGGAGGTAGTACGTTAGGAAAACCAACGATGCAATTGTCACCAACCGAAGCGCTAGACGTTGTGATCCGGGGCCGAAACGGAGTAGACAGTGAACAATTTGTTGAAGAAGTCTGGAGACTCCTGCGGTCGTATCAAGTCGACAAACCAATATTTTTCGGTAGATGGCTGAACCGTTCATTTGCAGCCGGTGTAATCGAAGAGTCTCACAAAGGCATCATCAAAGCATCGGCGAAGCAGTTGTATGAAGGAGCGACGGCAGAAGATGTAATTAAAGGTATGATTGTGGAAGTAAATAAACTGAAGCTTGAGCCTGGTAAAACCCGCATTGCTCTCACAGAAAGTAACATGCCAGACATTATTGGAGCAGGCATACAATTACGAGAGTCGGCTCGTATTCAGGATGTAATCAAAAACGTTTATTTGCTTGATGGTGCAATCTCTACAAAGATAAACAAATCCGCAATCTCGGTGGAGCTTGCCAAGATTAAAGGCATATCGCCTGAAGCAGCTTCTACTGAAGTCCTGACGGCCGCCTTAAGGGCTCTGCCTCGGGAAGGAGGGAGCCCCTCATTGGCTGATGTAATAGAACAATTAAATGCGGTTGACCCACAACGGGCCGTTGCTTTGCTGGAGCCACAGATTCAGGATGCTCTTAAACTTTCAATGCCTGAGCTCGTTATGGCGACTCAACAGATTGAAAGACGAGCAGCATTGGCGGGGAATAACCTCGAGGATGTTCTGAAGATAATCGCAAGATCAGAAAAAGAAACAATTTCCAAGAGCATGATTACGGGTCAGCAAATTGACGACAGCATCACACAATTCTTTAGCAAAGAAAATTTTATCCCGTTGATGGAGGCAGTCTCCAAGAATTTGCCAGCTGGTCGAACAGGAGGCCAGAAGGTGAGGGAATGGTTTGCGGACGCTTTCCAATTCCTGGGGGCAATGCGGTATCATCTGATGCTCTACACTCGTCCAGGTTATCACTTCACCAACTTCTTCACAGCACCTGCTATGATTCAAGCAATCGGTGGAAGTTCAGCGGTACCTGGAGCTGCTTCATTTGCGTTGGCTACAAAAACCATTAGCGCAAACTCGCCTATCGTGACGGATGCACCATTTTCTATAAGCACGCTCATCGCTCAGCGAGAAGCAAATCGAAATGCTATCGCGTTTATTAATCCACTCGGCAAACCTTACACTTTCAAAGATTTGTATGACATCGGCATCGGGTCTGGGCTACTGAAGTCCGAACAACAGGTGCTCTTCTCTGCTAACAGCTTCAATGAGTTTAATGAATACGTTGCAAAGACGATGAAAGCTCCAGCAACGTCGAAGAAAGTGTTCGATGTCACCAGATGGATCGCCACAATACCGTCGGAGGTGGCAAACGCATCCGATAACTTGTGGCGCCAATCTGTTCTTATTCAGGCCCTCAAGAGAGGTGAGCCGGAGTCTATCGCACAAGGTATCGCAAGGAAGTCTCTTCTAGATTACAGCACAATATCGGAGGTGGAGCGGAAAGTTGCATCCAGGTTCTTGCTGTTCTATTGCTTCTCCCGTGCAATGGGAGAGAATGTGGTAAAACTGCTATCAAATCCTGTAGGTGCTGCTCGGGTGGTGAAGCAGCTTACTCTTCTGAAGGACACCCAGAAATTCTTATGGGAAGTGACTGGTGGTGACACATGGAATATAGAACGCCTGGCAATGAGCGATAAAGATCTTACCCGTTTAATCTCGTATGTGGATACCGATATCGATGGGAAAGTCTATAAACGTGGTGGTGTGGGTGTTCCACATGCCGAAGGAGTTAGTATGTTGGCGAATCTTATGTATGCGAAAGACATCTTTCAATTTGTAGGAGGTCAGTCATCACCTATGCAGTACCTTGACCCACTCTTAAAGAAGATTGTTAATGCAGACGCTGCATCCAAAGCTGAACAGTCACGGGATGACAAATTGCGGCTAATGAAACCAGAGCACGTGGTGGCATACAATCTGAACCCTTCAATGTTTGGCTACGCATTTGGAGAGCTCACGCCTTTGCAGCCTACCAGCGAAACATCAACAAACTACGACGGCAAGGAATGGCAGCTTTCGCCGGAAGGATACAAAATGTATCAATCGTTTAAAATCGGTGCTGAGCAATCTGGTTTCAATTCCACGTGGGGATATTGGACGGGGATCCTTAGCGACAAAATCATCAGGCCAGCAGTGAGGAGTAGGAAAGAAAAATTGTACAAATCGGTTGGTTTTGGACAAGAACCTCGCCTTACAATTGCACAACAGGAGGAGGCGCAATTACGCGACCTCGCAAAGGATGTAGCTGAACGTGACGCAATCTATCGCAAACAGGCGGGGCTCACTGAAAAGAAAGAGATTGAGTCGCAGTAGTAAACGTCACACATTAACGAAATACTTATCTAATAGGAGAAGAAGTCATGCCATCAGTATCAAAATTCTATCACACCGTCGAAGCCACCACCGTACCTGCCGCTGCAAACACCTACGCGGTTATACGAAGTGTCACGATTCCTCTACAAACGGCGTCAATGCCAAGAACTGTAAGAGGGAAAATAATCGACGTCCATTTTACACTCAACACCCTCGCCGGTAGCTGCACTCAGATCATTGCAAAATTATGCTCAGACACAAACGGAGACGTTGCAGTCACGCCTGAGGTTACCTCTACAATCATAACAGGTGTAACAGTTAACACAAGTGGAACCGCTCTACTGTCTCTTGGAACAACAACAGGCACGCTCAATTATTCGGCGTCAGGAGCAGCAACGTCAGATAGCGTCACCGTTTTTTATCGGTCAAATCTTGGCACCTGCAACATCTCGTCGATAAAAATTCATTGGGAGGAATAATGAAGAAGAAGACAAAACCAAAACCCTATTGAGAGGAACACATCAATGAAAAAAGTTCGAATGCCGGCTAAGCCTACTGAGATTAAACAGACATTTGAGGAAGCACTGGAGGAGATGGAGACACTCCTCTTCCCCAAGAGTGTTGATACAACGATACTAAATGATAAAGCTTCAAATGTATCACTCGAGGTCGTCCTCCAGGGTCTGAAAACTGAAGGAATCACCTACCACCCACCACCGTCGAACATTGAAACTGCCTTAGGCGGCTCAATGCCTAACAGGATATTCGATGTCGGATATCACACACCATCTTTGACACCCAGCACCGCCTCCCCGGTGGGGCCGATTCTTATTCGAGCCCGGACCTAACAGTGGTCACGGTTGTTCATCTGTTGAACCCTACTGTTGAAGGTATATTACCTTGGTGGAGCTTCTGCAAACCTCTGGATACACCTCAGAGGTTATCTAACATACAACCCGAGGGTATTTTATGGAAGCACTAATCACTTTGGTGAGCGGTCCGACTGGGGCTCTAGTCCTGGCAGTAGGGGCACTGGCGTGGATTGCGAAGATAGTCGTTCCGATGTTGGAAAAATATCTGAATAACCAGAGCGACAAACTCGAAAAGCTTGTTTCTGCCTTAGAGAAAACAGTTGATAGTCACGAAAAAGATAGAGAGCTTTTTAGACAGACACTCATAAAGCTGTCTGAGCAACTGTCGCATATCGAAGCTGACATAGTCGAACTTCGTGACGCTATCAATTCCAGAAAACAGTAGCTTCACACACAAAAGAAATAGAGGAGTAGTCAAATGGAAAAAGTAAAGACAGAAAAAATAATCGGATCGATACCATTAGTCAAGTTATTTAGACTTATCGGTCGTCTAATAGCGTTTTCGAAGGGTGGTATCAGCAAGGAGGAAGGAGCTGTTCTCCTTGAAGACCTTGCTGAAATAGCCGCAGACATTGCAGGAAAACTAGCGAAGTAGAGTTCATCCGTAATTTCTGATATAAAGGTGTTGAACGTTCTTGTCAGCACTTTTTCTGCCCTTAAAAGATTGACAATACGTATGCGAGAATACCTCCACATTGAAATCACGCAGTTCATTCATATACTGTTCATCTGCTGTATGAATCAGGAACCACTTACAGTTTAGACCCTTAATCCAGTTTAAGAGTCTGGAATGGTCCTCATCACTCCAATCGGGTGTTTGATAACCAGCTCGATTGCGGTATGGTGGGTCTAAAAAGACAAGGTCGTCAACCTGTGTTACAAGTGTTTCATAAGAACCCTCTACAAACTCCCAGTTGCTGATGTGGTGTGACACTCCTTCTCTGATGTTTTTCATCGAGGAATACCAACCATAAGGAACATTTGAGCCGCCACATCTGGGAGAGTTTCGTATCATACCTGAGAATGCAAGTGAGCGTGTGACGTAAAAGTCTGCTGCAGCCTGGACACCAATTGAGCAAGTTCTGAGACGAGTTCTTGCAGCGTAATACTCATCCTCCAGCGTCACAGTTGTTTCGCGATGCTCTTGACCGTTCAACATAAAGGGTCTTTCAACAACGGTTTGAACCAGTGAGCGTAATTCAGCTTCTTGTGAAGAGAGAATCCTGTAGAAGTTTATGACTTGTTTATCCAAATCATTTAGAACTGATGGCATCTCCAAGTGAAATGACAAAGCAGCTGACCCTGCGAATGGCTCTATTACGCGACTGAATTGTGTCGGAAGACGAGGAATAATGTTTTTGAGTTCGGCAGCCTTGCTTCCTGGCCATTTGAAAAGCTTCTTCATAATTATGAAATCCTGTGTGTTGTTGTTGTTAGAGGATAGTTCAACAGTCTTCAAGGAAGCGACATTCGTTGAAGGTGTGCTTCAGTTCTTCGATACACTCTGCAATGTCCTCCCAGAGAACATCCAACGGGTGTGGGGCTTGGAGCTTCCCAGCCGTCGGTGCGAAGTTGTAATAACCGTCATACTTGCCGTAGCGGTAGCGGGTGTATTTCCATTCTCCGTCCAATCCTGCTACACCGGAGTAGGTAGCGCCTTCCTCCAACAAAGCGTCCAGTTTTTCACAAATGTAGTTCTCGGCTTCCTCGAGCCCCTCCCCTTCACCTTGCTGGAGAACGTAATAAGTGTCCATTTTGTTCTTGATGTCAGATACAATGTTCTTGTCCATTTGAGACTCCGTGTGTTGTTGTTGTTAGCGCAGTTCCCAAGAAACGGTATTCAATTCCTTCAAATGCCGTTCGAACAAGAGAATGTCTTGCCGGTCGTCGAGCTTGTAAAGAACCACAACTCGTTTGCGCATTGAAGGAACTGCAGTCGTGTAAATGCGTCCAAGTGCAGGCCACCCTCCGTCGTCCATGTGGCAGAAACCGATTGCTGCATCAGTGTCATTCTTGAATGAGAGTTCGAACATTTGAGTTTCTCCGTGTTTGTGAATGGAGGTTTATTCCCCAATTCATATATATCTAGTAATTCACTTCACTCACTAATTACAGGTGGTTGTCACTAATAGTTCAAAATAGTTTCAGAGTTAATGGAACGTTTGTCTGATGCAGGACTTTCCCTTGAGCGTTTTCGATAACAACCGATGACTGGAAACCCGAGTCATTCCAACTACACGAGTCATAAGTTCCAAATGTTATTGTCACTTTGTTACCCTTTACGGTGTCTGTGAATTCGAGTGTCTGAATGTATTCCCACTGGAGTTC
>Ga0181350_1000119_pt1 | contig 23895 bp, 10 predicted proteins | sample Su13VDMM110DCMD_FD_130105 | JGI IMG/M metagenome (GOLD analysis project Ga0181350, IMG submission 130105) | Freshwater viral communities from Lake Michigan, USA - Su13.VD.MM110.DCM.D | ecosystem: Environmental > Aquatic > Freshwater > Lake | place: USA: Michigan | collected 2013-07-16
AAAAGAAATGATTCAGCTTCGCAAATGGTTTCCGTTTGTGTTCCCCTCTCCATACGATGTTCGGGCAATAGCTTCGGAGCGTAGGGCGGAACGGCTGGAGTATGAGTACAAGCTGGCTGTTGAGTATGAAAAGATAAACAAAGCAGTTGACGCACTTGAGATTGAGTTGTACAACAAACGGGCAAGACAAAACACGATTGAGTTGGAAATATTTAACAGCACAAAACATTTTGACAAATACGTATGACCAAGAAGCCGATACCCAGAAAGCCGCCACAGTATGTGCCGGACACCAAGGAAAAACTGACGCTGTACGTCACGCTAATGGTAAGCACAACCCTGTGTATCTCCGTATTGGCTATGGTGGTCGCCTTTATGTTGGGTCTGTGGGCAAAGGAAGTGGACAACGCCGAGATTTTCAAAATGATTTCACCCGCTTTTTCTACTCTTATCGGCGGCATGATTGGGTTCCTGTCTGGTATCAAACTCATGCAAAATGAAGACACTAAAAGCAATCCCCCCTGCAAGGACAAATAATGGCGCAGTTTGAACCAGCTTTTGAGCAGAAGATGCAAGACGAGGGCGGCTACGTCCTCCATGAAGTACCCGGCGACACGGGTGGTATGACTTACGCTGGTATTGCTAGGAACAAGAACCCGCAGTGGCCCGGCTGGGCGCTGGTAGATAAGAAAGAATTTGGTGGTTCCTTAACACCTATGGTGCGTGAGTTCTACCGCACTGAGTTCTGGGACAAGATGCGTGGTAACGAGATCAGCAACCAAGAGGTGGCTAACACCATCTTTAACTTTGGTGTAAACGCAGGTATGGGCATGGCTGTCAAGCTGGCTCAGTTAATTGTGGGCGCTACCCCTGACGGCGGCATCGGTGCTAAGACTATTGAGAAACTTAACCAAGTTACAGACGGTCAGCGGTTCAAAGAATCCTACGCCTTGGCAAAGATCGCCCGCTACGTTGAGATTTGCAACAAGAACCCCGTGCAGGTCAAGTTCCTCAAGGGCTGGATTAACCGCACACTGAAAGGTTTGAAATGAGCTTGCTTGCCGTTGGATCAATTATTGAAGCCGTGGGCAAGGTTGCGGGCGACCTAATCACCACTGACAAAGAAAAGATGGAGATGGAGATTGAGCAGCGTAAGCTTGATCTTGAAGAAAAACGCATTGACCAAGCCACAGACCTAGCGCAGATTGAGGTCAACAAGATTGAAGCTGCATCATCCAGTGTGTTTGTCAGTGGCTGGCGGCCTGCCATCGGTTGGATCGGTGTAGCTGCGATGGTGTATCAGTTTCTGCTGTATCCACTGTTCCAGTGGTGCTGGAAGTACTTGCAGGCTATGGGCTGGGTTCCGGTTGGCATGGATCCTCCGCCAGTACTGGACGCAGACCAGCTATGGGTGATATTATCAGGCATCTTGGGCATTGCCGGTATGCGTTCTTTTGAGAAGACCAAAGGCGTTGCCAGTAAATAAAGGTAGCCATGCCGCTCAAAAAACTAACCCTTAAAGCTGGTGTAAACAAAGAAAACACTCGCTATACCGCCGAGAATGGCTGGTATGTATCCGACAAGATGCGGTTTCGTCAGGGTACGCCGGAGAAAATTGGTGGCTGGGTTCGTATTTCTGCGTCTGTTTTTCAAGGTGTGTGCCGTTCTTTATGGCACTGGGTCACATTAACATCGTTAAACTTGATTGGTGTAGGCACTAACTTAAAGTTCTACATTGAGTCTGGCGGTGCATACAACGACATCACGCCCATTCGTTCTACAGTTACGATCAATAACAACCCGTTTGCACTGACCGCCTCTACCACTGTTACAGTGACCGACACGGCTCATGGATGCTACACGGGCGACTTTGTTACTTTTAGTGGGGCTACAGCTATTGGCGGTGGTGGGACTAACGTCACCGCAGCCGTCCTAAACCAGAACTTCCAAGTTACGGTTATTGACGCAAACACATATACCATAGTTATATCTGTAACACCAAACGCTACAGCTATTGCGGCTTCTCCCGGTGGTGGCGCAGGTGTCATAGCGGCTTATGAGATTCATACTGGCCCAGCTTATGCGGTTGCTGTAACTGGCTGGGGTGGCGGTGCTTGGGGTTCAGGCTTTTGGGGATTTGGTACTAATTCTGTTAACGCCATCCAGTTGTGGAGTCAAAATAACTTTGGCGAAGACCTGATCTATGCTCCAAGAGGCGGTGGTATCTATTATTGGTCTGCTCAAATTGGTGTTACATCATTACCTTTTACAGTGACTATTGCATCCCCCGGTGTGTTGACTGTGGCTTTGAGGAATGGAACGGCTGTTTCTTTAAATACGACTGGTGCTCTGCCAACTGGTCTGTCTGTGGGTGTGGTCTATTACGTGGTAGGTAGCACAGGCACAACTTGCAACTTATCCTTAACCTTTGGCGGTGCGGCTATTAACACCAGCGGAACGCAGTCAGGCACTCAGACTATATCTGCTAGGGGTATTGACATCACTCAATTGGGTGGTGCTTCAGATTGCCCGATTATCCAGAATACTATTTTTGTTGCTGACACAAGCCGGTTTGTGTTTGCGTTTGGCTGTAACGACTATGGCAGTACGGTTCAAGACCCTATGTTGCTTCGTTGGTCTGACCAAGAATCAGTAACAAACTGGACACCATCGGCCACAAATCAAGCAGGCAGTATCCGACTATCTCACGGCTCTGAAATTGTTACTTGTGTACAGACCCGTCAAGAGATTGTGGTTTGGACTGACTCATCTTTGTATTCTTTACAGTATCAAGGGCCGCCTGTAGTTTGGTCTAGCCAGCTTTTGGGTGACAACATCTCCATCATCGGCCCTAATGCAGCGGTTGTTGCATCAGGTGTAATCTACTGGATGGGCGTGGAGAAGTTTTATAAATATGATGGTCGGGTACAGACCATGAAGTGCGACCTGCTTCGCCACATCTTCCAAGACATTAACTTAGCGCAGGCATCCCAAGTGCTTGCTGGAACTAACGAAGGCTTTAACGAAGTCTGGTGGTTCTATTGCTCACAGAACAGCACGGCAATTGACCTGTATGTCATCTATAACTACTCAGAAGACGTCTGGTCTTATGGGACATTGGGCCGTACAGCGTGGCTTGATTCAGGGCTGCGTGACCACCCAATAGCCGCTACATACTCCTATAACCTTGTTGATCATGAGCAAGGTAATGACGACAACCAAACAGGCACACCAGTGGCTATCAATGCCATCATTGGTTCTGCGGAATTTGACATTGACGATGGCGATCACTTTGGTTTTGTCTGGAGGATGCTCCCAGATATTACATTCCGAGGCTCTACTGCGGCCTCACCCCAAGTCACAATGACGTTGATCCCCATGCAGAACGCTGGTTCAGGCTACAACAATCCCATCTCTGTAAGTGGAAACTCTAATGCCACAGTAACCCGCACGTCTACCTCTGTGATTGAGCAGTTTACAGGTCAGGTGTACGTCAGGGTGCGAGGCCGTCAGATGATTATCCAAGTGGAATCTACTCAACTAGGGTGTGCTTGGCAGTTGGGTTCGCCACGTATTGACATCAAACAAGACGGCAGAAGGGGTAACACATGATTGTTATTTCTGAGTTTGAGATCAATCAGGTTGCCTCGCCTAACCTACCGCTGTCCCCAATCCAGTATGACCGGCAGTACGCCGATCAGCTAAACAACGTGCTTCGCCTGTACTTTAACAGGGTTGATGCTATTTTGAACCAGCTAAAGACAGATTCTATTATTCCTGCTTTGACTAACTACACAGTGGCAACGTTGCCAAGCGCGGTTACTTCAGGTAAGGGTGCAAGGTCTTTTGTAACGGACGCATTGGCTCCAACATTTGGGGCAACCGTGGTAACTGGCGGCGCTATTGCTGTGCCTGTATATTCTGATGGAACGAATTGGAAGGTCGGATAATGGCACAATTTACAGATGCTCAGATAAAAGAATACGTAACAGCAAACATAGGTAATCCACAGGCCATTGCTGATGCAGCTCAACAGTACGGCGTATCAGCCGCAGACCTGTCGCGCGCTACCGGATATAACGCTGGGACTGTTGGTAGCTACTTTAGTAATGCCGGTATTGATTTTGGTCAACCAGCGCCCATAGCGCCTGTGGCGGCACCCGTAGCAGCACCTGTAGATTATTACGCGCAACAGTTTCAGCCAGATTCATACACCAACTATGAGCCCGCATACATGGGTAGAGCCGAACAAGAGACACCTACGGCTCCTGTAATGCAAACACCACCACCGCCGGCGGCAACTGGGTACGGGACTTCTGTTGCCGCTGCTGTTCCAACTGGAATTGCATCATTGGGCGCTGGTTTGCCCGGAGCAGCCGCACCTGTAGCACAAGCCACAACGCTGCCTCCCGTTACACCGCCCCCACCAGTACCGCCTGTGGCTACGGTTTTAAATGCGCCAGAAGAAACCAAGTACGGCACAGTCACACCATTTACAACAACTCAAATTAAAGACTACATCTCGGGCGTAATGGGTGATCCAACGCTTGCTTCTTGGGAGAAGACTAATAAAGTCATGGAAGCCGCCCAAAAAGCGGGCATTAGTCAGGGCGATTTAACATCTATCTATGGTAAAGATGTAGTAGACCCATACCTTAAAACCTATGGTACTGGCATCAAAGACTACATTACCAACACGTTAGGTGACAAAACCAAGTCTGATTTTGATAAAGTGGCTTTGGTTAATCAGGCCGCTAACAAGTATGGTTTGGACGCCAACGAAATTGCTCAGTACTCAGGCTTAAATAAGAAGGGCGTGGATCAGATGTTCACGGCCTTTGACACTGGGCTGGCCAGCATTGTTAAAGGCCTGTCAGCGCCTACGGTCAGTGACTTAGATAAAACAAAGGGCGCTCTGGCATTGCAGAGTAAATACAGCATTACGGATGACCAGATTGCCAAAGCTTTGGGCGGTAATATTACTGGTAAAGACGTAACTGCCTACCTTGCGCCTGTAAAAAACTTTGGAACAGATCTCCAGACCCTTACATCTGACCCCACAAAGTCAGCCAAAGATCTTCAAGCATTTGTTGATAACGCCAATAAAGATCCAAGACTTAAGGGTTTATATGGCCTAGCACTTGATAAAGTACAAAAAGCCGTACCAATCCTTGGCCTGCGTGACTCTATTTCTGGTACAGGTACTCCAGAAGAGCAAACTAAAGGTTACACAGACTTCGTGGCCGCTGTTAATGCAGACCCATCTTTGCGTGAGAAGTACGGTGCCCAAGCTGATGCCATTGATCAAGTGGCCAAGATGTCCCAGCGTATTGCTGATGAGAAGTTTGGCGGCAAGCTCCAGCCCCATATGTTCCAGACGTTCATTGGCCTTGACCAAAAGACTTTAGCTGACGTCCCTAAACAGCTTGAAGTTGGTAAGCCAGAGACTAAGAGCTATACGGACAGTGATGGCCAGACACAGACTTATACAGTGCCGGGTCAGGTAAAAGACACCAAAGGTTTAGAGCCTGTTTACAACGTCCTTGGCAGCGGAGAAGACCAGACGCAACAGTTGGTTGGCTACACAAAACCAGTTAAAACGTCAGCCGGTGTAACTGTTGACGCTCAATATGATGCAAACGGCACTCTAACCGGCTACCGTGGTAGAGATGAAGATAAGGTCTGGCCAAAGCACAGAGTTGGTATTTCAGGCCAGTGGGATGTTAACGGTAAGGCGTCACCTGTAACACAGGTAGAGTCACCCGGTGTTCTTAAGAATATGATTCAAGACGTAGCGGCACTTGGCCCAGTCGGTCAACTAGCAATTATGTTTGCTACAAGCGGTCTAGGCTCTCTTGCGGCTAGTGCTTTAACTCCAACGTTAGGCGCAACTGCAGCAAAGGTTGTTACTTCTGGAATTATAAACGGGGCTATGGCCGAAATGGGTGGTGGTAAGTTTGGCAAGGGATTTTTGACTGGCGCTGCTGGTGCTGGGACAAATTTGTTGGCTCAAAACTATATGCCAACGATTAATACTGGCAATGCCTTTGCAGATCAGTACTTTAGCAAAGCGCTTCCAAACCTTGCTACATCTACGATAGGTGCGGCAATTAACAAGAAAGATATAGGTGAAGCAGGCTTGTCTTCACTGTTAAATACAGGCACAAACATGGCCACAAGTAGCTTGATTAACAGTGCTATGCCCGATACACTGACGCCTGAAATGCAGAAGATGTTTACAGGGGTAAGTGGACAGCTTTTGTCAAGCCTATTACAAGATAAGCCAATAGACTTACAGAAGTCAATTATGAATACGATTATGCAAAATGCGATGAGTCCATCTAAGACCACCGCTAAAGAAAAGGGGTAAGCCATGGGTGATTTTGACTTTGACTTTGGTGGCCTTGACGCTGGCGAAGGTGCCTTTGATATTTCTAGTTTCTTAGGTGATAGTGGCTCATCTGGGGTTGACTTCAGTGGCTTTGATATGGGCCCAGAAGCTTTTGACATCTCTAGCCTGCTTGGTGGTGATGAAGGAATTGATTTATCTGGTTTAGACATGGGCCCAGAGGCTTTTGATATCTCTAGTTTGCTGGGCGGTGGTGACGGCAGAGAAATTGACTTTAGCAACATTGCAGGTGACTTTGGCGAAAGTCTAGGTATAGACACTACAGGACTGGATGCTGGCGAAGGCGCGTTTGATTTATCAAAGTTAACAGATTCAGGGGATGGAGAATCTTTAAGCCGTAGTCTTGGCTCAAAAAGAATTAGCCTTGCTGATCTTGAAAAAGATACAACTGGCGGCACTGGTCTTAAGTCTACGGGTCGTGGCCAGTTGTCCATGGTTGATCCAATCACTGGTGCAACAGGCATTACAGGCGAGGGATTTACCAGTCTTAAAGACCTCCTTGGCTCTGGCACTAAAGAAGAAATTGCCCGTTACACACCCGGAACAGCAGACTATGGTTTGAGATCTGGCCTTGAGACAGAAGACGGCCAAGGCTTCTCAGCTGACTCAACTCGTGGCATGAGTTTGGAAAATATGGGCGGCGGTCAGGGTTTAAGTAAGTACATCCCAGCTGAATACAGCGAGAGTGCTTTAACCAGTTTAGTTAAGAACAACCCCGGCAAATTCCCTGATATTGAGAAGTACCTTGACTCTCAATACGATAAAGCAGGCTTGACGCCATTCAAGGGTACAGGCGGAACTTTAAGCGAGACTGGGTTCTTGGCACAGAGCAGTGCGGCCAATCCACTTGGATCTAAGTACGCTATTGGTGATCCAAAGTCTTTCATTAACAACCCAACCATCACAGGCCAGCAATCTGTTGTCTCGCCCGGTCGCACCATCATTGACAACAAAGATGGCACATACAAGGTTGTTACCAATACTATTGACGGCACTAAGACTATCACCACCACTAAAGACGGTGTAGATAAGATCATTCGTGAGACAAAGACGATTGACAACACCAAAACAAACCAAGGCGCTAAAGCAACTGCTGCCAATAAAAAAGACAACAATATGCTTATGATGTTGTTGGCTTTGATGGCCATGATGAATAAGGGTGGCGGTAAATCTACAGGTTCAGGCGGCACGATCCCATCTTTACAGGCCAATCGTTCACAACTCCCATACGGCCCAGCCTCTGGTTCACAGGCGCGTCCCGGAGCTGGTGGCGTTAATTACTTTTCACCCACTACCTACACGCAGAAGGCCGCAGGCGGTGGAATGATGTACGGCGGTGGGGGCATCTCTGATCTAGGTGGTTACTCAGATGGTGGCCGTCTACTCAAAGGCCCCGGTGATGGTGTGTCTGACTCAATTCCTGCGACAATCGGTGGTAAACAACCAGCTCGTTTGGCCACAGGTGAGTTTGTTGTACCGGCAAGAATCGTGTCTGAACTAGGCAACGGCTCTACAGAAGCAGGCGCTAAGAAACTATACGCCATGATGGATCGCGTCCAGAAAGCGCGCCGCAAGACTAAAAACGTTGCTGCTGATACCAAAGCGCAAAAATACTTACCCGCTTAAGGAGTTGTTATGGCCGGAGAAACCCTACCTACAGGATCGACAAACACCCAAGGCCTAGCCGATTGGGCTTCGCCGTACATCACTAACTACTTGGGTCAGGCTCAAGCGCTGTCCCAGTCGCCCTATCAGGCCTACCAAGGGCCGCTGACTGCCGGCCAGTCTGGTCTTCAAACTCAGGCGTTCCAAGGTCTTGGCTCTTTGACTGTTCCATCAAGCATTGGTGATGCGGCTACTACGGCAGGCAACCTTGCTACCAAAGCAGGCAATCTGTCTTACACGCCAACGACTCAATCGTTTGATGCTACTCAGGCACAGCAGTACATGAACCCGTACTTGCAGGCTTCACTTAATCCTCAGTTGGATGAAGCTCGCCGTCAGTCACAGATTACTCAGGCTCAGAATGCCAGCAAGATGACGCAGGCTGGTGCGTTTGGTGGTGGCCGTCAGGCTATCCTAGATGCAGAGACTCAGCGCAGTCTAGGAACTAATCTGGCCAACATCACAGGTCAGGGCTATAACACTGCGTTTAACAACGCGCAACAACAGTTTAATGCTGACCAAGCTCGCAAAATGCAAGAGGCTCAATATGGTGCTGGTTTTGGTCTGCAAGGCCTACAGGCTGGTATGCAGGGTGCTCAGACTCAGGGTAACTTGGGTAATATACAAAACCAAGCAACCCTTGCTAATCTGGGTCAACAGCTTGCAGGCGGAGCACAAGAGCGCGGCATTACCTCAGAAGGTATTGCGGCTGACTTAGGTGAATTTGAGAAGCAACGCCAGTTCCCATACCAACAAGTACAGTTCCAGCGCGACATGATCTCTGGCCTGCCTACTGGCTCGGTCACTAACACTGCTGGACAGATGTCTGGTATTGGATCCCTGCTGTCTACATTAGGCGGCGGTACAGCAGCTGCTTCTGCATTAGGATACAAAAACGTAGGCGAATTATTGACCAGCCTTGGTCTTGATTTAGGGCAGAAATCATGAATCTTATTCAAATCCAAGAACACTTAAAGGATCTGCCTACTCAGGCAATCATGTCCTACGCTAATGGGCAGAACCCACAGGTTCCTCCGTACATGGCTCTTGGCGAGATGAATCGCCGCAAGGCCATGGAACAACGCGCCGCACAAGCTCCCGACTCCTCTGTTAAAGAAAAACTTGAGAGCGAGTTAAGCCAACAAGTAGCACTTCCCGGCATTGGTCAGGGTATGAACATGCGAATGAACCCCGCTGGCATGCCTCCACCGATGCCTGCCGCACAGCCCCAGATGGCTCCTCAGATCCCCAAGATGCCTGTACAACCAGCGGCGCGTCCTATGCCTCCACAGCAGATGGCTAAACCCGGTGGTATCCCAGCAGGCGCACCCGGAATGGCCGCTGGTGGATTGGCTGAGTTGCCTGTTCGTAAAGACATCTTTAACTACGCGCCCGGTGGTATTGTGGCGTTTGCCGAGGGTGATGTAGTTGGGCTTCCAGAGTCTGAAGCTAACGCCATCATGAGAGATCAGTTAGCGGGTAAGGTTGGCCTGCCTATGCCAGTTAACCGTGATGAAGAACGCAAAAAGTTTGTTGAAGCCAATCCAGAAATGGGCGCTTTGATTAACAAGATTCCCGGAGAAAAGTTAGCTGCATTGGCTGCAAAGCTTGAAGAACAGAATCAAGCTCAACGTTCTAGGTTCCAAGAGGGTGAAGGCCGGCAAGGTCTTGCCGCTTTATCACAGGCGTTAATCTCCGCTGGTGAAGCTACCCGTGGTCAGAAGGGCATGGGAGGCATTGGAGCCGCATTTGGTGGCTTTGGTAAGTCCTATAACGCCGCTACAGCCGCACAAGAGGAGCGCGCCGCTAAACAGCAAGCAATGGAACGTGCTCAGACCATTGAGACAATGAAACTCCAATCTGACATAGAGCAGATGCAACGTGCGTTTGCTGAAGGTCGGTTCGATGAGGCCGCCAAGCTTAAAGATCAAATCAATGCTCGCGAAGGCAAGATCCAAGAGATCAAGGGTCTTCGTGCTAAAGACGTTCTCTCGCTTGCAGACACACGCAGACAGCGTGATGAACAGGCTCGTCACAATAAAGCGGTTGAAGATTATCAAAGACAGCAACAAGCAATTGCAGCTGAACGTGCTAAGTACGACCGCGAAAACCGTCCTTCAGCTGAAGACAAGTTGCTTGGCAAAATCCAATCCAACGTCACTGCTGACAAAGCCTACCAAACATTGGCTAAGAAACTGCAGGATACTGAAGTTGGTAGTGATGAGTATTACAAGATTCTTGACGCTATGCGTGACATTGCCTCAACTTACTATCCAAAAGATGCAAAAGGCAATTACAGAATCGCACCACCACCCCAAGTAACTCGACCTGCTGCCGGTGAAAAACCAGCCGAAGCACAAGGATTCTGGGATAAATTTTTCAACGGACCCAAGCCACCCCCTAGCCCTGTGAAGCCAACTGCTGTACCATTCGACCAGCTGCCAAAATAAGGGGTAAATATGGACGTCTTGATGCCAGATGGCACCACGATTACTGGTGTTCCAGAGGGAATCACGCAAGCTGAGTTGCTTGCTCGATACGGTAAATTTTCAGCGCAGACGGCTCCAGCCCCAGCCCCTGCCGGCCTTGAGTCTATTGCTCCACGCGCACCAAACACAATGACTGCGGACGAGTACCGCGCTCAAGTTGCGGCTAGAGAAGCACAGGGATATGAAAGAACAGTAGGCGGTACAGCCAAGGACGTTGGCATCACATTGTTAAAGGGCGCTATTGGCTTACCCGAAGCAGCTGTTGGTTTGCTTGATCTACCCACGATGGGTTATGCCGGTAAGCTTCTTGAGCAGGCTGGCTTTAAACCCAAAGAAGCCAGAGAGATTCTCGACACATATTTGTCTGAGGCTCAACAAGCGGCTAATCGCAAGGTTAGAGAAGCCCAAGGTTTCTTACCCACAGCTAAAGCAGCTCTTCAAAACCCCAGCACTATCTTTACGACAGCTGGTGAGTCAATACCACAAATGCTTGGCGGTGCTGGTATTGCTCGAGGCTTATTGCAGGTAGCTCCTAAAATTGGCGCTGTAGCCGCTGGTGCCGCAGGCGAAGGCTTGATTGGTGCTGGCGCGGCTGCAGAGCAAATGCGTCAGGAATCCAAAGACAAGTTGTTGTCTGGTAAGCAGGTTATATCTGCCGTTGGTTCTGGCGTTGGTACAGCTGCATTTGGTGCGGCTGGCGGTAAGTTGGCTAACAAGCTTGGCCTTGATGACATTGATACATTGTTGGCTGGTGGTGCAAGTCAAGCTGCCGGACAAGCCAAGCAGGGCGTTGGCAAATCAGTAAGAGACTTTGCTCTGAAAGCTACGGGCTCTGGCATCTCTGAGGGTGTGTTTGAGGAGTTGCCACAGTCAGCGCAAGAGCAGATGTGGATGAACTACGCCATGGACAGGCCACTCATGGACGGCGTTGCTGAAGCATCCGCCATGGGCATGTTGGCTGGCTTTGGTATGGGTGCAGTCGGTGGAGGCTTTGGTAGCCTTCGTAAGACTGGACAAGCACCAAGCGGCCTTGAGAGCTTGCTTGCAGAAAACAAACAAATACTTGGAGTTCCCCCAGATGAAGGAGCTCCCGCTGGTATGGCGCCAGCACCCACAACTCCTCCGTCCACTAGCCCAGTTGTCGGCACTATGACAGTTGATGTTGATGGAAAGCCTGTTACAAAAGTTACTAGACAAGACGGCAGTGTAGACATTGATGGTGTGCAAGTTACACCGCCAACTGCAGTCGCAGAACCAGTAGTTACTGAACAACCACCAAGCACTGAATTAATCCAGCAAGTATTGGATGAGAGCCAAGACACAGGCCAGATGATGGGTGAGCTTGAGGGTAAACCCGTAGAGACTGGTGAGCAAGTAGCGCCTACTGGTGGTCCATCTGCACCTACAGTGACTAAGCCACAGGCTCCGGTAACAACGCCAGAAGCTGTAGTTACTACGCCAGAGTTTACTGTACCAACAGGATTTAAATACACGTTGTTGCAAAGCCCAGCTTACGAAGGCTTTGAACCACTATCTTTGGAAGATGCTGACTTTGAATTGGAGGCTTTAGAAGATAGCGCCAATAAAGGAAGAATGACTCCGGAGCGTTTTGCTCAATCTGAGATTGGCAAAAGGCTTGGCACCGCACAGATAATGCAGATCAATGAAGGGTTAAGAACTGATCCTATTGGAACGCTAAAAGCATTACGCAGTAATCTTGCGCCAATGGAAGCGCCGGCAGCTCCAGAAGCGCCAGCCACCTCTACCACTGGTAGTGTTACAGAACCGTTTGTTACTAACAGGCGTGTTGCTGTAGTTAAAGAGGTTAATGGCGTCAAGGTTCCGTTCTATATCAGCACTGGTAGTGGCGGTAAAAAGAATGTGCCTACAGGCCAGTGGTACCCATACTTTGGTAACGGTCCAGACGGTTGGTTTAACAAGGGTAGTGAAGAAGACATCAACAACTTTTACAACTCGCCCGAACTCAAGGCAGCTGCGGATGAGCTAAACACTACCATTGGAGACATTCATTCTCAAATGGGTCAACTGCCCACTGCACAGGCGCTAGGTATAAACCCTAACGAAGGTTTATCTCCTGCAGCCAATGGTGACGCAAAGGCCGTTGAGAACATTCGCAATACGATTGACAGGATCACCAAGGGTAGAACTGTAGAGAAGACTCCAGAGGCACCAGTCGAAGAGAAGCCACCAGAGGAAAAGCCCGCTGATGTTGTTGAACAGCCAGCCGAGGAAGCGCCAGCGGAAGAAAAACCCGCTGAAGAAAAGCCTGCGGAAGAGACACCTACAGAAGAGTTAGTAAAGCCTGCAGAAGAGAAACCTGCTGAAGGTGAACCCAAACCTACAGGCGGTCCATCTGCGCCCGCTGGAGGCCCATCTGAGCCTGCTGGTGAGGCTGCTCCTACTGGTGGTGCTAAAGAGCCCAAGCCACCCAAGGTAAAGCTTACTGAAGAAGAGAAGATTAAAGCTGCTGAAGAAAAAGCTAAAGCTGAAGAAGAAAAGAAAGCCGCTGACGAGCAAAAGAAAAAGCTCGAGGAATTTAACAAGCAGCCTATGAAGGTTGCTATGGAAGAGGGTAATGCTGATCAGGTTTCAACTTTGCTGTACGGCAACGCTGTAGCAGAAGACCTTTTCCCAATCATCTTCCCTGCAGAAGGTCTGTTGCGTATTCCTGTGGACTTGCCAAATGTTTCTAAGATTGAAGAGGCATTAACTAAGTTTGGTTTCCGCATTACTGATCGTTCTATCCCTTCTGCTACGGATGATCCATCCTACACAGGACCAGAGCGCGTCACTATATCAGCGTTATACAAGCCGGAGAAAATAAGTATTCAAGGTGGTGGTGCTGAGTTTGTAAAGAACCGCAAGGGTAAAGTTACAGCACCTCCAGCTCCTAAAGACGCTACAGACAGTCAGATCTCTAAGATGTTGGCAGCTGTTGCCAAGGACACGCTACTTGACATTGACTCAAACAAAGACAATTCGTTTGGTGCAATGATGTACAAAGAGGGCATCGTAAGCTTCGTCATGCCGGCGTCTGATTACCTGCTAAAGGCTATAAAAGAAAACAGAATAGTCCGTGTATCGGACAGGACTGGTAGCCGTCAAGCCATTAAACTGGCTCTGGAAGAGGGTAAGCAAGAGGAAATACAAAAGCTCTTGCAGAGTTATGTTGATGCACTTCAAGGCTTGCAGGCGGTCTTTGACTCACACGCCCGTGTTGGTGAATTAGATAAGGCACTAAGAGAAAAGTACATCAAAGATGCGGAAGCAAGTGGTTCATCTGCAAAGTACACCGAAGATGGATTAAATCTACGCAATAAGTTATCAGCAAATGCTTTAGTTAATCTATTTAACAAGATGGATGGCTTGTTTGCGGCTAATCAAGATTCAACCGATCAAACTAATCGTATCGTTAAGAAAGAAACCGAAGTACCACCAGAGCTTGGCAACATTGTTCGCCGTGGTATGCGTGATCACCGACAGGGTCGTGATGTTGATACAAACGATTTTGTAACTACGTTTGGTTTCTTCCCGGGTGGTATTGACTTTGGTAACTGGGTTAACCAGACTGAGCGAGCTGCTCACCTTAACGCCATCTATGACGCCATGTATGACTTGGCGGATGTCTCTGGTATCAATCCAAAGATGTTGGGCTTGGGCGAGAAGCTCAAGATGGCCATCGGAGCGCAAGGTCGTGGCGGCAAAACTGCAGCTCATTACTTCCCCAAGCTTAATGAAATCAACCTGACCAAAACCAAAGGTGATGGATCACTTGGACATGAGTGGCAGCACGGCTTGGATTGGAACCTTCAGCAGACGCCAAACGGCAAGTTATTAATGTCGGGCACAGTCTCGCGTCTTAAAAAGCAGATTGAGATTGAGACAGTAGAGAACTACCTAAAGGGTGTGTTACGTGATACAGCTGGTAGCACAGACAACCGTAATCTCCCTCCCAAGAAAGCATTCTTTGCGGCCATCTCAAATCAAGGCTACTGGGGTACAGCCCCTGTTATCAGAGATTCAGACAAAACAACGCAATACTTTAAAGACGCACAGCAATTAGACCAAGACGAAGGCAGAGAGCCTCGCTACTGGGGCACAGACGTAGAGCTGTTGTCTCGCGCGTTTGAGGCTATGCTGTTTGACGCATCTAAAGGTGGCAGCCCATACCTTGTTGGCCCTACCGTTGCTGATGGATACATTACCAAAAAGAATGGTTATGGCGGCACCATTTACCCACTAGGTAAAGAGCGTCCAAAGCTCAATGAAGTCTATAAGCAGATGCTCACCCAGATTGACCCAGAGACTCTGGAAGTCAAGACCTACAAGATGGACACCAAGATTGTTGAAATTGAAGATCTGGGTTATGCAGTCCTAGACCAATATAACTTGGATTCAGGTACTTCTGGTGGTTTGGTTTGGTTTAAAACTGAAGACGAAGCCAAACGTACTAAAGCAGCGCGTGATGGCCAAGAGCGAGTCTTGACGCCAACTGACATGCAGATGAGCAAGGTCAACCAGCACATCATTGACATGGCCAAGCGCATTGACGTTATTATGGAAGAGATGGGTCTGTTTAAGTGGCCTGAGATTAAGAACGGCTCAATGGCTGAGTCCATGTTCTATCACATGCGTCAGGGCTGGTGGCCAAAGAACAACCGTGAGCTGGCTGAGTATGGTATTAAGGCCTACTTACAAAATCCAGAGTTGCTTGGTTTTAACCCAGCTAAAGACCAACGTGAGATTGAAAGATACAAGATTGCTGACTTTGAAGGTGATCGCGTCAAGCTTAAGCAGACTCAGGAAGACTTTGAGGCGGCAGCTACACGTTACATTAGCCAAGTCATTACTGACATGCGAGCGCAGGGCTCAGATACAAAGGCCATCTACGAATACATCGTTAACCTGTATCAGAACCAACCTACATTAGACGTTCAGTCTGTACTGAGCAAGAGTAACAACGCCTACTCTACGCCACTCCCTATTGCTTTCTTAGCAGGTATGCTGGCGCGTGTTAAGTCCACTACAACAGTGTTAGACCCAACAGGTGGTAACGGCATGTTGGTGGTGGCGGCTAACCCACAGAACGTCACAACAATAGAGTTAGACCCACACCGTGCCGAGAACATGCGTCTAATGCAAATCGGTAACGTGATTGATGGTGATGTGTTTGAGAAATTAAAAGACCTAAGAGATCAAGAGGTTGATGTTGTCTTGGCAAATCCTCCGTTTGGAGCTTTGTCTACGCCTGATAACGTCCCGTCTTGGAATGGTCAGAACTATAAGATTGGTACGCTTGATCAAGCGATTGCTGCCAAGTCTTTGCGCGCCATGGCTAACAATGGCCGTGCTGTCTTGATCCTTGGAGCTCACCCCAAGCCCGGAACAATTACATCCACAGATCGGGTGTTCTTGAACTGGTTATATGGGAACTATAACGTAGCGGATCACTATGAAATTGCTGGTGGCTTGTATCGTAAACAAGGCGCGAATTGGCCGTTGCGCGTCTTAGTTATTGCCGGCAGAAACCAAACGGACAACGTTTATCCAATTGACTCAACCGTTGATCGGATAACTACATTTGATGAACTTTGGAGCAGATATGTTCAAACCAGTGATCGTAGCGAACAAGTCGTGGTGGGTACCGGAAAGAAACAGCCAGCTACTGGCGGTGCCAATCAACCAGCCGGAGGAGTACCAACAAGCGGTGCGGTGGAAGATGGAGGCACTGGCGCAGGAGTGGGGACTACAGAGGGCGGTGGAGTCGGCGAACAACTACCTAAAACAGGACGGGGCACTGGAACTACCGCTGGCGGAGGACGAGGAACAGCTGGTGGAGCTGGTACTGCTGAACAGCAGCCGGATAGCGGAAAAGGTAAACGAGGGGGACCCAGCGGTGTCGAAGCCGGCGGAACCCAAGGAGGCCAAGATGGCGGCGGAGGATCAGGAGATGAACTGGGAGGACTTTCTGACCTAGACCTAGAAGCATTATTTAAAGACATCAATGAGTCTTTAGAAGAGAAAGAAACAAAAGGTAAGCGAGAAAAGCCAACTGGCGGGGCTAGAAAACCAAGAGAAGCTAAAGAGCCGGGCGCTAAACGCGAACCCAAAGCGGCGGCTGTTGACGTTTCTCCAGAGATGCAAGCTTTGGTTGAAGAATTAAGAATTGCTTTAACTGGCAAAGCGCCACAAGTAACCAAAGAAACTACACCAGAAAACAGTCCAGAGCGTTTGGATAAGCAAGTTGGTGAAGCATTGGGACGTATTGCCCAAGATACAAAGAACACCAGTGATGACCCTAACAGTGGTCAATACTCACGCAAGGGTGATCAAGAGTACGCTAACGTACAGCCAATCATTCAAAAGGTATGGAACTTAGCTGGAGAAACAATAAGTGATTTTAGTGCGCGAGTTAAACACATTGTTAATGTGTTGGTTCCCCAGCTAGGAAAAGCAATCGTAGCCCACATCCAAACATTTATTGGAAGCCTACGCACTGTTGTACAAAAACGCCCCAAGAACCAAACCCCTGTTCAGTCTGAACCTATTGATACAGAGTCACGGGTTGTCTACCTTGGTAAGTCACGCTTTGCCAGCGATGGCATTTACTTACCACGCGCGCAGTCTCAGCATGCTTACTCTGCACTTGAGAACCTAGAAGCACAAGTTGGCAACATTGATGAGTTTGTTGCTAGTGAGCTGGGCTACCCATCGGTAGAGAAGATGGCCAAGGGATTGGCGGGCTATCAGATTGATGGCTTGGCTCTGGCTATTCAGGCTAACAAGCTTGGTAAAGGCTTCATCATTGGTGATGACACTGGCGTAGGTAAAGGCCGTGCAGCTGCTGCCATGATTGTCTGGGCTAAGAAGAACGGGAAGATCCCAATCTTTGTAACTGTTAACGATTCAATGTACACATCTATGTACGAAGATTTGATTAACATTGGACACGAAGAGTTCAAGATTGGCATGACCAATAACAATGCCATCATTCAGCGCAATATGGGTGGTGGCAAGATTAAGACTGTGTTCGAGAACAAAGGTAAGGCCGGTCCTGATTTGATGGCTTACATCAAAAAGAACGGTGAATTGCCAAAAGGCATGGACGTTTTGTTCACAGCCTACTCTCAACTGAACGGTGGTGCTGGCTCACCTCAACGTCAAGACGCTATTGCATCTTTGGTCGCCCAAGGCAAAGCTGTTTTGATTATGGACGAAGCCCATAACGCAGCTGGTATCCCTTCTGATTCAGACTCTAGGGGTCAGAACGCATTCTTTATGTCATTGCTGACGGGCATAGATTTGCTTGGCAAAGACGTTGAGACTCCAGAAGATTGGGTGCCACCACCAGCAGTTTATTTGTCTGCCACGTTTGCAAAACGCCCAGACAACATGCCTCTGTACATCCATACCAACTTGCGGTATGCGGCCAATACGCCTGAAGAGTTGACCAACTTGTTTGGTAAAGGCGTTAAGACTGACGTCCTGCAACAGGTTTCCTCTGAGATGTTGGTAGAGTCTGGCTCCATGTTACGCCGCGAGAGATCGTATGAAGGCGTCAAGATGGACTTTGTTACAGACGATGCAAACGCACCACGCGACATCCGTGAAGTTGACAAAGTTACAACCATTCTTAGAGCGTTAGTTAACGCTGACCGTGCACTTAAAGAGTGGTCAAAGGATCCTTCTAATCAAGCTTTGATCATTAACACGCTTGGCCCACCCGGCTCCATGCTGGGCAAAGAAGGCCCGACTGCCTTTGCTGAAGCCAAAGGTAATCCATTCACCTCTGTGGTCCACAACTACATTGGTACGCTACTGCTGTCTGCTAAGACTCAGACTGCCGTAGACATGGTGATCGACAAGATGAACAACGGCGAGAAGGTTGTTGTTGGTCTGCAGAATACCAATGGTAGTGCGCTAGATGACTTTGTTGCAAAGAACGGCATTAAGATAGGCGATGAGATCCCTAACTTTGGTTGGCAGACTTTGCTTCAGCGAGCGATTGATTCGACTAGAAAGATCACGCTGAAGTCTGCTACTGGGAATCCAAAAGACAACGTCAAGGTTGAGATCCCATACTCTTTGATGCCCCCGTCAATTAGGGCAGGCTACGACAATCTGGCAGACATGGTCAAAGACTTCCAGTCTGATTTGCCTGTGGCTCCTATTGACTACATGCGTACACAGCTTGAAGGCAAGTACGTGTGGACAGCTGACGGCAAGACTAACGTTGGTGACGCACCACCGCCCGGAGTTAAAGCCAGACGTCTGGTGGTCAAAGAGATTACTGGCCGTAACACAGCGGTAGATTACAGTGGCGATAAGCCCAAGTACATGGCTCTGAGCAATCCAGAGCGCACCGAGATGATCTCTTCATTCCAGAACGGTGAAGAGTCAGAGAACGGACCGATTGATGTATTGATCATTAACTCAGCTGGTGCAACTGGTATCTCGTTACACGCATCTACAGAAGCGTTTGATCAGCGCCCACGCCACATGGTGGTGCTCCAGCCTCATGGAGACATCAGCGTATTCATCCAGTTGCTGGGTCGTATCCACCGCACTGGTCAGGTTGAATGGCCTTCATTCACCATGTTGGCTACCGGCATTCCAGCCGAGCGCCGTATCTTGGCCATGCTTCGTAAGAAGTTGTCAAGCTTGAAGTCCAATACATCGGGTGGCTCTAGCAGTACCAAGGTGAACGGCGTTGACTTTATCAATAGGTATGGTGACGTTGCTACTGCCGAGTACCTGAACGAACATGCTGACATCCGTGCATTCTTAGCCCAGCAGTCATTTGCAGATCCCGCAGAAGCCGCTGGCTCTGACTTGGCACACAAAGCCTCTGGTACAGCTGGCCTTCTGTCCTCCTCAGACCAACAGGAGTTCTTTGACTCTATCGAAGCTAGTTACTTGGCCGAGATTGAGCTGCGTAATGCGACAGGAACAAACGCCCTTGAGCGCCGTGTTCTGCCGCTTAACGCTGAAATGATCAAAGAGAACCTGATCGAGGAAGGCTTAGATAGCACCAATCCGTTCTTGTCTGATGTGGTGATGGCTCAGTTCAACGTGGATGTGATTGGCTCAATCCCAACCCAGAAAAACATTGAAGATGATATTGCCCAAGCCTTGAATGGTCGCACTGCCCAACAAGTTGTAGAAGAGATTGATACCGATCTCAACACAGTTTTTGTTGAAGTGCGTAACCAAATCATTTTAAAACAGCAAGCTTTGAGTGCCGCCATTGCCGCACCCGGAGCTACTGAAAAAGATATTGCAGAGTTAACGAAGCAAAAAGAGGCTCTGGACGTACAGTTTGCTACTCTTGGTGAGCGCAGAGAAAAGACTTTAAGCGCCTTGAGGAATCAGTTTGCCATCGGTACTGGCTTTGATTCATTCATGATTAACAACGTGCCAGCAGCTGCTGTTGTGATCGGCGTTAAGGTAGACAAGTCAAGGATTGGTAAGTCAAAAACTGGCAACCCATACTCGCCATCCAACTTTCAGATCATCCTTAAGCGCAATATCCCAGAGGGGCGCGTTGCTCCTACGCTGGCTGCCCTTGAGGGACCAAGCATTGAACGAAGCCAGCCAATGCGTAGACCTCCGCTGGACGAATTTTTTGCTCTGTAGTCAGTGACGGGTGGTCGCACTACTCGTTACATTGCACTTGGCAATATCCTGAGAGCAGCTCAGTTGTTTGACAAAGATGGTGGCGAGATCGCTAAGTTCACCTTGCAGAATCAAACAGAGGAAGTCTCTGGCGTGATCATGCCTGTGAAGTACCAGCCTGTTGCCATCAGTGATCAGCCTGTGCGTATGCGTAACGCTAATGCTGCAGTGCAATATACGTTAGCTGCTTGGAATGAAATTCTACGGAAAAAGTATGACTCCACTCAGATGGAAGATTACAAAGACATAGCAGATAGTTTGGGACAGTACCTGCTGCCAAACTTGCCAAGCTTTGTGCCGTATGCAGAAAACTCAAAGAACTCTTACACAACCAAAGTTGTTCGTGGTGCCAATAACATTTGGACATTGACGCTAGACAGCTACAGGCCAACCGGCTTTAGGTTGTCTATCTCTGGTGATGCGCCTAAGAAGTTTGTAACGTCTATCAAAGGCGTTTCATTGGCCAAGAAAAAGGGTGGCCCTTATGAGATGTCCCCACGGGATGTTATTGCAGACCCAGTAAACCTCATTGCCCTAATTAAAAACTTGCACAAGCATTACCCTGCCACAGTGGAAGCTGACGCTGGTCAACTTGCCCGTGAGGTAATGAAGGTTGAGTTTGATGACTCTGAGTCTAAGAAAGGCATGTTCTCTCGCGCTATACCCGAGGGCGGTCAGAGCGTTGAGGATGTAGAAGCTCAGATCAAAGCAATCAAGGGTATCAATGTTAAAGTGGTTCAGTCTGCTGACAACTTGCCTGATGCAGCTGCTCCCGCTGATGTGGAAGGTGCTTGGTTCTCTGGTAACACTGTTTACTTGGTGGCTGATAACCTGCCAAACGCCCAGCGTGTTCAAGAAGTGCTGGCGCATGAGGCCATTGGTCACGCTGCATTAGAAGGCATGCTTGGCAAAGACTTGATGAAGGTCATGGTCCAGAATGTTCAGGAGCTGGAGAAAACCTCTAAGGTTGTTCAAGGGATTGCCGCACAAGTAGACCGCACACAACCCGGTCTATCACCCGAGCGCCGTGCTAAAGAAATCGTGGCCATGATGGCAGAGCGCGGAATGCAAAACAGCATCATCCAGCGCGTCATCAAAGCCGTGCGCGGTTGGTTAAGAAGCTCTGGATTTACTCTGCAGTTCTCTGACAACGACATCTTGGCGTTACTCCAAAATGCTGAAACGTTCTCTGGTGAGATGGCAGACGCCACAAGCGAAGCTTTGTACTCCAGAAACTTCAAAGGTGGGCCCGGTGCATTGTCTACGTGGGAAGCTGCTGACGATCTAAAGTTAACAGACACACTTGTTTACAAGTTCATTGATAAGCACATCGACACCAAACGTGTGATTGAAGCCATCAATAATGAGTCTGGCCGTATTGAGGATAATTGGAATCCCTACCTGAAAGAAGAGTTATTCCATGGCAGAACGGCCAAGCAGACTACAGACTTTCTGAAGAATGACTTGCGTCCTTTGCTTCAGGACATGGATAAGCGCGGGGTAACGCTTGAGGAGTTCAACAAGTACCTTCACGCTAGACATGCAAAAGCCCGTAACGCATTTATTCTTAAACGTGACCCAACCAATCCTGCAGGTTCTGGATTGTTTGATGACGAAGTAGATGCCTACATGGATGCTTTGGACAAAACTCCAGAGCTGAAGAAGAGTTACGAACAGCTTGCTAAGAAGATTGATGAGATCGTTACTGGCACTCAAGAGCTGTTAGTGTCCTCCGGCTTGGAAAAGCAAAGCACGATTGATACTTGGCGCGAGAGCCTTCCGTTCTATGTGCCTTTAAACCGTGAGCCTGACGAGCTTGATTTTATCAATGCAAGCAGTGGCATGGGTCAAGGCTTTGCTGTAAAGGGTTCATTTACTAAAGCCGCAGTAGGTTCGCTCAAGAGTGTCAGCGACATCATCGGAAGCTTGGCACTTGCGCGCGAACGTGCCATCGTCCGTGCAGAAAAGGTGCGCGTTGGACGGGCGCTGTATGCACTGGCCATTCAGAATCCTAATCCAAACTTCTGGAAGCCAATCAACCCTGACGCCATTAAGAACAAGGCCAAGTTGATTGATGAGATTGTTGCCTTGGGAATGAACCCCAATGACGCAAACAACATCTTCCAAGAGCCAAAGACCGGTGCGATTGATAAGAAGACTGGGCTTGTCAAGTACGAAATCAATCCAAACATGCGTAACTCGCCTAACGTATTGGCGTTGCGTATTAATGGTGAAGACCGCTATGTGTTCTTTAACCCGGGCAACCCAAGCGCCAAGCGCATGGTGGAAACCTTAAAGAACATTGGCATCAATGACCTAGACGAAGTACTTGGTAGCGTTGCTGAGATCACCCGCTTTATGGCGGCTGTGAATACCCAGTACAACCCTGTGTTTGGTGCGTGGAACTTTACACGCGACTTACAGGGTGCGGCCATCAACCTTTCTAGTACGCCTCTTGCAGATAAAAAGGGTCAGGTCATTGCTGACTCTATGACTGCTGTTAGAGCTATCTATCGCGTCCTGCGCGGTAAGCCAGCCACAAATCCAGAGATGCAGAAGTGGATGGATCTGTTTGAGAGGTTCCAAAAAGCTGGTGGCCAGACTGGATTCCGCGAGCAGTTTAGCCGTGGTCAGGGTAAAGATACGATTGTTGCCCGTGAGCTGGGACGTCTGAGCCGTAGCAACGTTAAACAAGCCGCCTATGCTGTCTTTGATTGGCTGTCTGACTATAACGATGCACTAGAGAATGCTGTCCGTTTGGCTTCGTTCAAAGCTGCGTTGGACAAAGAGATGTCTGAGGATCAGGCAGCAAGTTTAGCTAAGAACATCACTGTTAACTTTAACCGTAAGGGTGCAAGCACTCAGACGATTGCCGCCTTGTATGCGTTCTTTAACGCCGCTATTCAAGGTACAAAGCGTTTGGTTGAAACACTGTTCACAAAGGACAAGACTGGCAAGATCAAGTTAAGCTCCCTCGGTAAGAAGATCATTGCCGGCGGTATGTTCCTTGGCGTCATGCAGACCGCTATTTTGGCGATGGCTGGCCTCGGTGCAGATGAGCCTCCTGAGTGGGTGAAGTCCAAGAACTTGATCATCCCAGTAGGCGATGGTAAGTACTTGACCATCCCAATGCCGCTTGGATTTAACGTCTTCCCTAACGTTGGTAGACTGATCGCCGAGTACATGATGGTTCAAGCTGGCGCAATGAATGGTAGACGCGACCTTCAGACAACCATCACAAACATCTTTAATGCAATACTTGGTTCTGTTAACCCGCTGGGAACTAGCACGTTTGCTCAGACACTGGCACCAACCATTGTTGACCCATTCGTTGCGATTGCTGAGAACAGGGATGCCTTCGGACGTCCTATCTCAAGAGAAGACAAAGCTCTTGCTCCTTCGCCCGGATATGAGCGTAGCCGTGAGACTGCAAACTTTGTGTCCCAAGGCTTGGCTTACGCGCTGAACTTCATCACTGGTGGTGGCGACAAGGGCATAGGTTTGGTTAGTCCGACGGCAGATCAGATCAGTTATGTGGCTGGCCAGTATGCTGGTGGTGTGGGTAAGCTTGTCATTCAGACAGGCGAGTTCGTTAAGAGTCAATTCACTGGTGAAAAGGTAGAGACTTACCAAATA
>Ga0181350_1000120_pt1 | contig 23814 bp, 18 predicted proteins | sample Su13VDMM110DCMD_FD_130105 | JGI IMG/M metagenome (GOLD analysis project Ga0181350, IMG submission 130105) | Freshwater viral communities from Lake Michigan, USA - Su13.VD.MM110.DCM.D | ecosystem: Environmental > Aquatic > Freshwater > Lake | place: USA: Michigan | collected 2013-07-16
AAGGCGCTAAAGAAAAGATACGTAGTGTATATGAAGGTGCTAAAGAAAAGGTAAGTGCTACTAAAGAAAAAGTAGGTAGTGTATATGAAGGCGCTAAAGAAAAAGTAGGTAGTGTATATGAAGGTGCTAAAGAAAAAGTAGGTAGTGTATATGAAGGCGCTAAAGAAAAAGTAGGTAGTGTATATGAAGGTGCTAAAGAAAAAGTAGGTAGTGTATATGAAGGTGCTAAAGAAAAAGTAAGTGCTACTAAAGAAAAAGTCGGTAGTGTATATGAAGGTGCTAAAGAAAAGGTAAGTAGTGTATATGAAGGTGCTAAAGAAAAAATAGAAGGTGTTATTGAGTCATTAATATCTGTAGTAGGTAGTATATTTAATTGGATAGGTACGTTAAAAGATAAACTTAATAATGCACTAGAAAGCGCTAAAGAAAAAGTAGGTAGTGCTTACGAAGGCGCAAAGAAAAGCGTAAGCGGTAAATATACCGATACTAAAGCAGCTGTAGGTAGTGTATATGAAGGCGCAAAGAAAAGCGTAAGCGGTACATATACCGATACTAAAGCAGCTGTAGGTAGTGTATATGAAGGCGCAAAGAAAAGCGTAAGCGGTAAATATACCGATACTAAAGCAGCTGTAGGTAGTGTATATGAAGGCGCTAAAGAAAAAGTAAGTGATACTAAAGAAAAAGTAGGTAGTATATATGAAGGCGCAAAGAAAAGCGTAACTAATGAACCAACTATTGAAATGCAGCCACCTAAGACAGAAAAGTTGTCAGTTGAAGTACAAGTAGGTGCGGCTCCTGTTATTGCTAAAGAAAAAGCAAAAGAAGAAGATAACGTAGCGCAAAATGATCTTTTACTAACACAGAATGGTATTTTGTTGGAATTACTTAATACAGCGAAGCAGCAATTATTGGTATTACGTAAACCGTCTGAACCTGTTATAGTTAATGCCGGGGGATCTACATCAAATACAACTAATCTTAATAATGCATTCAGCACATCGAAGCGTGATAGTAGAAGTATGCTCGCTGATTCACCATATTCCTTTAATGCGAATATAAGTATTGCTTAAATAATATTATGGCTGAGACAAATATAGTAGAAAACTGTAAGTGGACACTATCTACAGAAAAGAGCTACTTAAAAAAAGCTCCACGTATATATGTTAGATCTAGCGAAATTAAAGATAATGACTTAATAAATGCGACGGAAGCATTCCTCAATAGTGTGGGAACCGGCAAAGGTATAGACTATTATAAGAAAATGCATAAGCTAGAAAACACAGAAGATTGGCAATTTCCGTTTTTTAGTGATGAAGTTCGTGGATTTACAAATAACTGGGCTGATACGTATGTAGGTTCAACAAACGGTAGTCAAATTGCTGGTGGTGAGCTATTAGGGAATATAAAAGATGTTGCCAGTAATATAGCTGCAACCGTTGGCGCCTTTAACGCTATTGCATCTAGACAAGCTGGTTCATTATTTGAACCACCTAAATTTTATCAGTATGCTGCTAACGATAATGCTGTAACATTAGAGTTTACTTTAATAAATACAGATGAAGAAGAAGATTATAAGAAGCACTACGAAGTCGTAAAAAAACTAATTACAGATAATAGATTTCAACGCGAATCTGGTATGATAGCCATACCACCTAGAGTACACGAGGTTCTTGTTCCAGGTTATAGATTTATACAATATGCGTCATGCAATGTTAGTGTTAATTTATTAGGTCGTAGAGAGTTAAAAGAAGGCCTGATTGTACCAGAAGGGTATAGGGTAAATCTTACATATACTTCACTCTATACCGAACCAGCGGAGTATAAAGACAAATACACACGTAACTAAAATATGAGTATCCAAGGATTATATCAAAATAATGTTCCAGGTCTTGCTAAGTTAAAACTACAGCATTATGAACGAATATTTAAAGTTTTTGATATAGAATCAACAGGTAAAAAGTTTTTCTTTTATAATATACTACGTAAAATAGAATTTCCTGATAATATCGATCCTAATATAATTAAATACCACAATATGGAAATTAGTAAGCCGTTGACTACAATATCATATGATATCTATGGTGATTTACGTCTGTGGTGGTTAATCTTTTTATTAAACAAAGCAGTTATAGGTAGTAATTTATTTATTATACCTGCTGGTGTTCAGTTAAAATTTATTAAACCGGAGTTTCTCGAAACTGTTTTCATTCAAATAACTAACCTTTCTATTTTAAATGGCAGACACTACTAGAATTAATGGTGCAGAGTATGAGTATGAGTACAAACTATTCAACGACGATAATGAACTTAAACTTAGAGATACTGCGGTAGTTGGTTTTGATATATGTGATAATATATTTAATCCATTTGCTGATGGTTATATAACCTTAATGAATTCTTATAATTACGTTGAAAAAGAATTCGCTATGCGTGGAGACGGAAGTGATAAATTTCAAATTAAGCTTAAACCTAAACAAGACGCTAACGGTGATGATCTTGAGTATATATTTAATATAGTATCTGAACAGAACTATATTGATGATGCTACACAATCAAAAAACAGAAAAACATATATATTACAACATGTAGATATGGTTTCTATGAAAGAAATGTTTCCACACGAGAGGAGATATCACGGCAAGGCAGGTAAAATTATTGAAGATATTTTAGTACAAGTCGGACTAAGTCCAGGTGAAATAGATCCTGGCGATTTAATAATTAAAGAATTTCCTGAGTATATTATACCTACACTATCGTATAGGTATATAGATGTATTGTTTTATGTTTTACAGTATTATTATAAAAGGACAGGCGAAATATACGAGCGTGGATTTTTATGCTATGATAGAAAAAAGAAAGTATACAATTTGAAGCTTTTATACTCAGACTTTTTTGGAAAATATAAAAGCTTGATTAAGGAAAGTTTTAATTGCGGAGACCTCGTGTCAGAACCAAACTCTAATCCTAACAATCCACCACCAAAGGGAGACGTAAAAACGTTTACAGGTAATGTAGTAAGTACAAACGTAACATCAGCAGGTACAGTTATATCTAACACTTTCTTCATAAATGCACTTATCACAGGCTACGATCACATACTTGGTACATCTCGCACGAAAAAGTTACGTGTTGATGAAGTACGTGAGCTTTGGGCTGAAAACTTCGTTCAAATTTTCTCTGCTGTCGGCGGACAGCCAGTTAAGCATGTATTATTAACTGATAGAAAAAAATCAGATGAATATAAGTTATTCAGATTACCATTTAGTTATAAAGATAATATAAATATAGTGTTTGCTGATTTAATTACTAATTTTACTTTATACAACTTACAATTAAATATCAACGTTGTCGGAGATGTTAGTAGGCAATCTGGCAGCTTTATAAATATATTTAAACTAAAAGAAGATGGAGAATCTAACGGTGACGCTATAATGTTAGGTAGTTGGTTTGTTACCTCTGTACGACATATCAAAATAGGAAATACTTATAGAAATGAAATTCTCGGTGTAAAGACTTATGCCGGTCCTGACTTTAGCGATTCAGATGCTACTATATAAACTAAAAAATAATGTTTAAACTAAAAAATGATATTGAAAAACTACGTGCAGTATTAACCACTGCGGCGCAAACTAACGATTTAATTCAAAATCTAAGTGATTTTTGTAGATCTGATGAAACAGATTTGTTGTTAATGGAAAATTTTAAAAAGATGTTCCAGTTTGGTTTAAATCAATTTAATAAATTCGTCAGCTTATTACCAACAGCAACTGAGGTATATACTAAATTGTACTTTGTAGCTCAGACTCTTAACGGACCATTTAGAGAATATGCATTAAATTTAGTCGACGAAGATAAACCTCTTTGGAAAAAAGCACCTGACATATTGGGAGTAAACGGCAATGTAAACAGATCCCAGCTTGCTACTCCTATCTGGGTCTCACCGGCGCCGCCAGACGGTTCATCCGGTCAGGACGAAACAGTTGATGGACAAGAGTTGCCCGTTAATATGAATATTGTTACACGTACTAAGCTTCCAAAGTTTATGCGTGATAATATAGAAGGTATTACTTATATTAGCGGTGTTATGAGTAGTTCTAGTGTTTACGGTACTATATATGTGGATCAGACTCTACCGTGTGTTGACAAAAGATCTGCTGAAAGAGGTGATGAATCTACTTTAAATCAGTGGAGTCCTCCTCATGGCCTATATATGGCTAGTGATGTAGCTCGTTGGCAAGCTTCGTCTTCTGCTAAGAGTAGTATAGAACGTAGTGTTCAAAGTTATAACGGTGGATTAGATCATGAACTATATGAGTTTAGGAAGTTTTATAATCCGTATAAGGATAATGAGAGTGAAGTTGATCGTTATGAAGTTCAGCGTAAGGTGGAGTATGAATACTATAAGCTTGATGAAGAGGCTCCTAGCGACGAAGATGTTATCGAACTAAGGACTAAGACTATTAAGACAGATTTATACGGTAATACATATGACAGCGACGAGGCAAAAAGTTGGAACTTTCTAACCGAGGATTTAGACGAGGAACCCGTGAACTTACAGCAATATACGGTCCGGGGTAGGTTGGGAGATACAGAGAAATTAGAAGATGATGATCAACCTGAATATGATAAGACAAAGCCTAGTCCAGATCAAGACTAAACGTCAATAGGCGTCTCAGCCTTATCAGCTTTACCCATTAATTCTTTCATTATTTCTTTACGAGATAATAAGTGAGTAATATTATCTTGTGTGTTCAGTTGCTCTCTAGATACAATATCCATTTGCTTAATATCTCTTGTAGTCTTATTTTTCTCGAGAGAAATATAGATCTTATTAAGGCATTCCATACTAGCTGATGAGGCTTTAAGTAATTCAGCAAAAGCAGCCACATCTTTAGCGTCAGGTGCTGAAGATATATATGCTTGAACATCATCAATAATATCAAGTGACTTCATTATAAGTTTACCAGAGTTTTTAATAATAAAGTCTTCTAGTTTTTCTTTAGTAAGCTCATCTTCCGGCTCTTTTTTAGATAAAGCTGTTGTACCTTTCAATTGGGTAATTATATCACCTACAATAAAGTCTAGATCTTCTTCCATTGTAGTTATTTAATCTTGATTTCAAGTTATCAAGTCATATAATTATAGTATGACCGTTAATATGAATAATAAAATTAATGATGCGACGCTTAAGTTTAAGCGTGTTCATCCAGCTGCTAAGCTACCCACTAAGAATAATTCTTCCGACACGGGATACGATGTCTCAGCAGTGGAAACCACGGTAATTCCAGCGCGTGGTAGTGCTGTTGTTGATGTAGGACTTGTTTTAGCATATATTACACCAGGTTTTTGGTTTCGAGTAGAAGGTAGAAGTGGTATGGGGTTCAAATACGGTATTCAACCGCACTTCGGCATTATTGATAACCAGTATCGCGGTGAGCTTGGTGTAAAATTGTATAATCAAACAGATACAGATTACACAGTAACGATTGGTGACCGTATTGCGCAGTTTGTAGTTTATAAAAACTACAAAACTCTTATTGAAGAAGGTGAAATTGAGGATACTATTAGAGGAGATAAGGGATTTGGCTCTTCCGGTAACTAATATATTATGATTGATTTTCAAAACAACGTGGAGTACGCATAATAGATATAAAAGAACATGGACGGTAATTTCGATATAAAAGGTATTTGGTGCGAACGGTATAGACCTCATAAACTCGATGATCTGATTCTATCAGATAGAACTCGTGAAATTGTACAGGGGTATACTGATGAGATTCCGAATCTACTGTTTGTGGGTACACCTGGCACAGGTAAAACGACTCTAGCTCGTATTATTGTAAATGATTTACTTAAATGTAACTTTTTGTACATTAATGCATCTGATGAGTCAGGTATTGATACTATTCGCCATAAAGTAACCAGCTTTTCTCAGACTAAGTCGTTTGACGGTAAGGTAAAAGTAGTTATTCTTGACGAGTGCGATGGATTAACTGCACAAGCACAAGCAGCTCTACGTAATACAATGGAGTCGTTTGCTAAGTATACACGGTTTATCTTAACTGCTAACCACAAGCATAAGATCATACCTGCTTTACAATCGAGATGTCAATCCTTGGATATTAAACCTACTATTGAAGATGCTGTAAAGAGATGTTACAATATTCTTAAGTCAGAGGGTATCGAGATTGATGAGCTTCAAAAGAAAAAGTTTGTCGAGCTTGTTAAAGCTAACTTCCCTGATCTTCGTAAGACTATTAACGAGATTCAGAAGAACTGTATCAATAATACCCTATGTATCACTAATATTAGTGTAGATAATGAGCTACTGACTCAAATATTCAACGATATTAGTAATAAGCGAACTCTAGAGCTTCGCAGATTCTTAATTGAAAATGAAGAGAGATTCTATGGTGATTATGATAGTCTCCTGCGCAGCTTTCTTAACTATATCTATACATCAAGTGTAAGCGATAACAAAAAGAAAGAGATGATTGCGGTTATCGCAGATCATCTCTATAAAAGTGTTTTCGTTTTAGATAAAGAAATTAACTTCTTTGCTTGTACGATTCAACTTGAACGTAACTAATTAGTTATTTATATTTTTGAAGACCTTTAAGGTACTCATGGGTTTGAGCATTTACAGCTGATGATGGTGAGGCTGACTTACTAGGTAAAGTGGTATTGGCTGTAGGTAAGCTAAGATTTGTATCAGATAGTTTACCATCACCTCTATCTGTTTTTCTTGAAATATTATCCTGCTTTTCGAGCTTTTTTGGCTTAATATTAATATTACTCTTTCTCTTAACACTATCAGGAATGGCAGCAAGACCTGGATATGGTGATTCAGGTTGACCGAGTGAAGGGGAAACCTTTATGTAGTGTGAGAATCTACCACCAGTATTATCTAGAGCTATCGTTAATTCAACATCAGAAGAAGCTGTTTCTGGCGCGCCTGGGTATCGTTGACCTGTGGTATCATTAATACCAACCACTCTGATATGTAGACCAGAGTCAAGCATATCATCAATCGCATCCTTTAGATTTTGTCCTAATTCTTTATAATCGTCAGAGGATTTGAAGTTTTTATTAAATTTAAAAATATCTCCTATTTGAAATCCACCACGTTCGAATCTTCGTAGATAATTTTCAACGAGCGTTAAATACTTATTTGCCATGTATTTATTTATGTCTCTAATAAATATTTACATGGAATTTGATATATTAGTTGAACAAATACTCGAGGAAGCTGGTGGTACTTGTACAAAAGTTACAGGTCAGCAGTCCTCGTCACGTAAAGATAAAAAGTATATGAGATGCGTAAAAACAAAAACAGGGTATAAGCGTGTACATTATGGCGATCCGAAGCTGCGTATTAAGAAATCAAATCCAAAGAAACGTAAAGCTTTTAGAGCTAGACATAAATGTTCTTCTGCTAAACCTGGAACTGCTCGTTATTTTTCTTGTAAGAATTGGTGACATTACTCTTTAATATAACATAATAAATAATTATATGCCTTATAAAAGAGTAGGAAAGTGTGTATACCTTAAAGATACAGGTAAAAAAGTGGGTTGCTCTAAAACAATTGAAAAGGCTAAGAAATATTTAACTACACTTAACATAAAGGCTTCAGAAGAAGAAACATTTAATGAATGTGTTAGGCAGGCGTTGCAGCTGTATAGTGTCATAGAAGAAACTAGTACATAAATAATTAATGTGATTAGTTTAAAGTTAACAGACATAGCTATAACAAAAGAGCAGGAAGCTAACTTAAAAAGAAGTTATCTTTATAAGGACGTTATACTCGATTTAAAACAAGATGTATGGCATACTAATGCGATTAATAGAAACATAGCACTTAACGATATTCAGGCGTTTTATGATATTGAAGCTGTTAAAAATAGTATTGCTAACTGCTTTCTTACATCACCTGGGCAACGAATATTATACCCTGAATATGGTATTGACTTACGACGATTTTTGTTTTCGCCTATATCAGACGGAACTGCATACTTTATAACACGTACAATAGAGGATTCGTTGCCTATTTTTGAACCAAGAATAGAGGTAGTTAATGTTAGAGTTGTACCTGATGAAGATAATAATCAATATGATGTATTTCTACAAATAAATGTACCTTCACTTGATATTTTTGGTCTAATACTTAAAAACTACTTAAATAGTAATGGATACTTTTAATTATGCCAACGCCCAGTAATTACATTGAATACAACTTACCTCAGGACGCATATATTGCTTTCGATGCTTTAACTCTAAAGGACTTTATCAATAAACGTCTTACAGATGAAGGCACATTTTCTGATCAGATATACGAAGGTAGTAACCTCGCATCCATAGTTGAAATAATAGCGTATTCATATCATGTATTAATGTTTTACTTGAATACAACTGCATCAGAATCTACCTTTAGTCAAGCATCACTGTATGAAAATATGAACAAGATTGTAAATCTTGTTGGGTATAAACCTACAGGTAGACAGACATCAATATGCTCAATAAATGCTACTGCTAATGCAGAACTAGGCACTGGTAGTTATCTTTTGCGGCGGTTTTCGTTTTTTAATGTTAATGATGTTCAATACACTACGTTAAGAGACTATGCTTTTTCAAAAACAACAGCAGAAACAGAAAGTATTGTAACTTTAAACAATAACGTTGTTCTTTATCAGGGTTTATTACAACAATATCCTGTATATACAGCAAGCGGCGAAGAATATGAGACACTACCTATTGTTGTTAAAAATACTGTAGATTTAACTACAGAAAAGTTTATATCAAGTGGATCTATTAGTGTATTTGTAAAAGAAGCAGCAAGTCAAAAATATTACGAATATAAAGAGTCAGCAAACTTATATTTAAATGAAGGAGCTGACAGGGTTTGTGATATAAGATTGAATGAAAACGGTAATTATGAGGTTAAGTTTGGTAATAATATCTTTGGTAAGCAGTTACAAGAAGGCGACGAGGTCGTAGTGTACTATATAATGAGTAGTAATATTGCTGGTATCATCTCTAGTGGTGCGATTGCAGGTAAACGTATTAACACTTATAATACTTTACTTTTTAACCAGATATACAATGATATAAAAGATATCAATGCACCGACAATTATTAGTTCAGTAAATAATCAATATTTATCATTTACAAATTTAAACAACTCTACCTTAATAGGTGATAGTGAATCAGTTGATAATATTCGTAAAAATACACCGCAATTCGTATCATCAAATTTAAGATTAGTAACTTCTAGAGATTATAAATCATTTCTACAAAAAAATCTTAATAAGATAGTGCAATCCATTTACATCGCTTCAAATGATGAATTTTTAAATGAATATATCGACTATTTTTACAGAATAAGTGTTGATCCGTATAAGGTTAATAGAATTTTATTAAATCAGGTTAATTTTGCAGATAGTTGCGACTTTAATAACGTTAATGTATTTTGTGTACCGTCATATCAACCTCTTTATGACGATCAAATACCTGAGTATGTACCCACAGCATTTAATAATCTTATCGTTGATTTAACTCGTGATAGTAAAATTATTGGTGCTGAAGTAGTGCCGCGTGATCCTGTATATATTGCTTTCAAGCTGGGTATCTCTAATAGAAAAGATCTTACTAATACCATAGCTAATGACTGTAAACTTGTTATTACGCGTGATAGAAATAATAATGTTCTACCTGAAACAATAAAAGGTAGAGTTTTACAGGTAATAATGAATTTCTTTAATCCTATAAATAACGAACTGGGACAACCTATAGGTATTAATAAACTAATATCTGACATTATTAGTGTAGTTGGTGTTAAAAGCATTAAAACGGTTAATACAATAGAAAATATTACTTATGAAGGAATCTCCTTTATCGCCTGGAATCCTCTCTTCCCTGAAGAAGATACCTCCATTATTAATCAAGATACAAATTTTTCTTTTTTTAAGTATCCATTCTTGATGTATCCGCAAAGCCTAAGTAACTTTATTGAAGTAATAGATGAGTAATAATTACCCCATTGATTTTAGTGTAACAGATTATCAAGGTAGTATTACAACATTATCCTCTTATAATCTACCTATAACACCGTTAACTTTTGCGGTAAGTGGCGTAGTACCTATTATAGGAGATAGAACAACACTTATATGGGATTTCGGTGATGGTACACGGCAAGAGAGCGCAAACCCCGACCATATCTACAGTATAGCGGGACTATATACAGTAAAATTAACTTTGTATGACTGTTATAATCAAGGTGTTATATCTTCTATAACTAAGGATATTCAAATAGTTAACTTTATTAATGATACGTTTAGTGTTACGATTTCCGGTACAGCATTATCAAGTTACTCTGGTAGTTTAACTCAACCCATAGTAATATCGCAGACCGTACCGTATAATTATACTAATAATACAATTAGATATTCAGTTACAAACTCTAATACCGTTAATTATTTTTACCTTCCCTCAGATAAATATAATCACTTAAGACGATATAATACTTTATTACAATTTACATATAGTGGTGGTTATATAAATAACCCGTTTGAAGTAGATACAATTAATCTGAGTCTTTCACCTATATATGTTAAACTAAGTGGTAGTAGTATAATACCAGCTAATATAGATGAACCAACGGCAACAATAGCTGGGTATTCTAGTTTACCGACGTCATTTTATTATAAAGACGATTCTACTAGCCTTTCCGCATATAAATTAACCTTTAATAGGGTAGTTTCAGACGTTAGTAACACCTTAAATATTACACTTACGGGTAGTGTGCAAACTAATTCTGTATTAAATCTTAGTGTTAGTTCTGGAGCTATTACGATTACATCAAATGGAGAAGATGGTGATATACAGACAATCGGCTACTTTAACGCTTTTAATATAAGCCCCTTTAAATTGGAAAACACATCAATTCCGTTCGTCGCGTGTGTTCGTGGTACATATAATTGTCGCCTAAAAAGTATACGCAATGTATCATTCGGTCTTAGCAGCAATAATGAAGATACCTTAGCTGTATCTATATACAAAGTTAATGAGGGAGGTGATCTATCCTTAATGAGCACTACTGACTACAATATATCTAGTATACCTCTACCAGATACAGCTGGATGTATTCGCTGCAGTGTGGAGTTTATCAATATTAAAGAACCTACTCAAGTTCAAATTTTTGTAAGTGGTAACAAGATCGGAATAGTATCTGAAAATATACAAGTTAGTGGCTACTCGAGTATTTTTACTGTTTATCCTAAAGATTACTATCAGGTTTATAAAAAGAATGAGAATTTTAACTCAGAAGAGATGTTTAAAAGTCTTAGACTACAAGAATCTCTTCAAGATAAAGATATTTTCTTCGAGAAGTTCCTTGGGACTATTTTTGGAGGCCACGACCCAGACTTAAACGCGCTAGGTAAGAAAGTTTATGAGCGTATAGCTAATTTTGTAGATAATAATACTAATATTAATACTTTAGAGATCTTAAAGCTTGTATCTACAAGTAATATGTTAGATGCAAGTCCTATAATTTACAGTAGCAGTCTATTTAACGTTCCTGATAAAATTCAACGTCTGCTAGGTTTAATATCTATTAATAAAAATACGTTGTTTGGTGTAAAGAATGCATTTGCAGAAAATTTCGATACAAAAGGACACATAGATAAGGATATATATGGTATTAATCTCGGCGATGAAATTGATCCGTATACCTATCTAATAAATAGGTATAGTGAGCCGTATCTGGTTGCGTATGAAAAGTTTAGTAAGCGTTATATATTACTTAATGCCTTTCAACCACCACATTTCTATGCAGAGTTATTAACAGAGGATAATATAATCTTACTCACGGAAGATGGTAATGAGCTTGTTGTCGAAATTCCGTATGTAGTAGCAGATTATGACGATACATGGGGCTGGCCTCTCGTCTTACCTAATGACTATACATCATCAGATATAACTAAATATTATAAATTTTACAGGTATAATAATACACTAGCCTCTAATATTGTTGGTAGTGTTATTGATTTTAATGTAGGTACTTTAAGCAGTAATACATCGCGATATGATTTAGTTATGGATAATGGTATTTACGAAAAAATAGTTCTAAACACACTATATCAATCACTGTCTTTAACTAAATAGATATGATGAATTCGCACTTTAACTCGAAGTATCCTCCTGTACCATACTCTATAACTAATTTAGAGTTTAGTAAGGATACCGTGAGAGACAATGCTTCGCCTTTTAGTTTACTTGAATTTATAAAAACTGTAAGTAAGTTAACAGATTCTGCTAATATTACAGACTTTTATAACGATTATATCATATTATGGAATAAAAAAAAGCAGCTAAATAATATTGATACAAAGATTTTTTTCGTTAACCAGTGTACTGAGTTTATAAAAGATATTGCACTTAAGTACAGTACGGAGGCAGAGCGAAAGTTCTTATCATCAGTTGACTATACTGATAAGTATGATTTGGATATTGTACTTTCCTTTATTAGTAGAAAGATAAAGGAAATTGCTATATATTATAGCAAGGTACGTGAGGATGTTAAGCATGAATCTACCCGAAAAAAGCTTAAATCATCTAGTAAAGGTATTGCTATTGCTATAAAAGAGAAAATAGTAGAGTTTTTCAAAAAGAAAGATGTAGTAGGTTACGATATTAATGAAAATATACAAAAAATTAATATAAATATTGACGAGCTGTATGACGCTGGAGCAGCATATTTAGATAAACCGCCGGCTCCTTATATTTATGATAACGCTGATAGAGACTATACTCTAGATATATTTCTCGAATCAAATGAAGACTTATTATCTCTAGTTTACCAAAATATACCTATAGCGTTACAACAGTATCGAGAGGAAGGTCAGATTTTTGATAACAAGCGAAGCCTTACAACAAAATATATGGGGTCAGATTTCTATTTTTTATCTGCCGTGCCTGTATATGGTCGAAAACCTACCAGTAGTGATGGAACGCTTGCACGTGGACAAATACAAGCACCTATTAAAACTATATCGAAGTTTGAACCGATTATAGGTTGGGATTGTATTACAAAAGATGGTAAAAAAGTATGTGTAGAAGCTGTTGGTGGAGTTTATACAACAGAACAGAAATGTAAAGCTGTTTGTAATACTACTCTAAAATATGGCTGGAATTGCGTTACTGTAAACGGAATAAAAGGTTGTACGAGGGTTATTAATGGTGTTCATGCAACAGAAAAAGCATGTAAAACTGCTTGTAAAACTACCATAAACTATGGCTGGAATTGTATTATAAGAGGTAGTTCACGACGATGTACTAGAGCTATTAACGGAACTTATGAAACAATAGAGCAGTGTCAGGCTGTCTGCCAACCACCGCCGACGACGAGACCACCGCCGACGACGAGACCACCGCCGACGACGCCACCGCCACCGCCTGGTTACGGCTACGATTGTATTAGAGGGCAATGTATTCTTCAACGAAATGGAAAATATAAAACACTAGAGGAGTGTGCGCCGACTTGTGGTACGACGAGACCACCACCGACGCCGCCGCCTAAGTTTGGCTTCAATTGTATTACAACCAATGGTTTACAGCGATGTATTAGAGCTATTAACGGAACTTATGAAACAATAGATCAGTGTCAGGCTGTTTGCAAGACACCGCCGCCGGGTTTTGGCTTCAATTGTATTAGAGGTAAATGTACCCTTCAGCGAAGCGGAAAATATTCCACAATAGAGGCGTGTCAAGAGAATTGTGTGTCGACGACGAGACCGCCGACGACGAGACCGCCGACGACGCCACCGCCGTTTGGCTACAGTTGTAAAACTCAATATCAGCCAGACGGGTTTATTAAAAAATCTTGTATATATGAGGAACGTGGACGATATAAAACGTCATCCGCGTGTGAAGCCTCGTGTAAAGACAACACCACGAGGCCTCCTACGACACCACCTGGCGGTTTTGGTTACAATTGTATCACCGCCGGAACCGTGGCGAGGTGCCAACGGGTTAAAGGTGGAGCATCTGCAACTTTAGAACAATGTCAGGAAAACTGTAAAGTGACGACGAGGCCGCCGACGACGACGAAAAAACCGCCATGTCGAAAGACTCCTTCATATGTCTGTTCATCTATAGGTACGTGTGTTGTGAAATTGTTGTGCTCGCCTCCTCTTTCTTCATTTGGAACTATGGAGGAGTGTATGGCAACTTGCACGACGCAACCACCCACGACGAGGCCGCCGGGCGATCCGCCGACGCCCCCGCCGGGCCGAACTTATGAATGCTTTGAAGGAAGATGTAGATCTTCTGAAGGTGGAGTATCTTTGAGGGTATGCGCAACAAATTGTAAACCGACGACGAGGCGGCCGCCAGACGACGATGATCCACCGCAGCCTCCGGACCCACCGGGCCCACCGACGACGAAGGAGCCTAAGCTAAGTTGGAGATGTATGAGAGGTGGCGAAGCACCTGTATGTACGGGCTTTAAATTTGGAGATCGTATACCTCTTGAAGCTGTAAGGTCTATATACAACTCAGAACAGAACTGCAAGAACAGCTGTCGTATGTATTGGGTTTGCCGCGGTACGAATAACCGACGGGTAGATCGAATAATAGATTCAGTTGAAGCAGTAGATCCGAGATCGTATAGAGGAGGTCGATATCAATCAGAAGAGGAGGCAGCGTTGACCTGTAAACTAGGGTCTTGGAAATGTGAGCAGCGGACGTCTACCGTCACCAACACGGTGCCGATAGACGAAGGCGCTGTACCTCCTAATCAAGATAACACTATCAGTACGATTAGTCAGATGGCAATACATACTATACCCCGTTGCTTTATGGTATTAAACGGTGAATTTAGTTCTGCCGGGGCGTGTATGCAGTCAAGTTGCTTTGGTTCTCCAGCTGATACAGAATATGAATATTTGCATTGCGGGGATGAGAACCAGGAGTGGCCGTATAACGATAGTGGCCTGTCGTGTACTACATGTAATCCTTGCGCTTTAAGAGTAAGAGCACAAATAAGTGAGATATTCGTATCTGACTTAGCCATTGAGTATGATACACTTATAGAATTAACCAATTACACTTCTCGAGGTGGTCCTTGCGGCGTCGCCGCAAACTGGTCCTATAATGGTGTAAGAGCTAATGGTTCGGGACAACTTGCACCTGGTGGGTCTAATCTAACACCTAATGGAGTTGGTAATTATCATATAAAAACCTGGTCGACGCGAGATGGAGGCGCCTTTGGCCTCGAGGGTAATGACAAAAACGTGAACGTAGTACCAACATCAATCACGGTTGACTGGCAAGGTGATGCCGGGGCTGGGTCTTGCGTGGTACCGTTACCACAAATGGAATATATTATACCATGGTCACCCAACACGTTTGACCAAGATCCTCTCGACGGGACCGCCGAAGACGTGGCGGATCTTAAAAACAAGTTAAGGTTTGGTTAAGGCTTTAACTATTATCAAATGTATGTTTTAACTTAAATATTATTAATGGACTCACCACCTTATTTACTCGTGGATTATGAACTATCTAAGTATAGTATAGTAACCTCTTCTCGAACCGTTGATTTTATAAGCGGTTATTTGTTTCCATATAACGGTGATATTGTTCTTGCTACTTTTGATTATGGAGACGGTACTGTTGAAACTGTTGAAGGCGGTGCATTAAAAGTTGATCAAACTTCTGAATTGATATCTAAGGTTCCTAATTTCTTTCCCAATTGGCGTAATAGTGAGTCAGAAAATGCAGGATGCTGCGTACCAAAATTTAAAGCAAGTCATACATATCTTAAAGATGGTATATATGTTATTAACACAACGCTAGTCAGTGAAGCTGGTGTACAGTATATTGGTCTGTCATATGAAATAGAAGTAATCGCAAGTAATTATGTTAATCTATACGATAACTTTGTTGACATAGATAGTCAATACAGTTATACCTCGGACGAGGATATAATAGGTTATGATAATGAGTTTTACCCTCCTTATGTAAGAGTAAATCCCCTCACGAACTTAACATCACTGCCACTATCTTTTTCTGTCAATTTATTCGGGGTTACTGGTAGAGTAATTGATTATGTACTATGGGACATGGGAGACGGTACCAAGCTATTTAAGGCAGGAGCTCAACCTTTTAATTATGATTTTTATAAATTACCAAAAGCTGATAATATTATCACTACTATCGCAACAGTATATTTTACTGGCGACGATGGTATAAAATATAAGTTTAATGTGACGGATTATAACATACTTAACTTTATTGCAGCAATTGGTAAGAGTGACGAGTTTACAGAATCAGATAACCTTCGCTCATTTACGATGTATCCTGCTTATAGTTATAGTTTACCTGTTATAACTTCATTTTATCATGAGGTTACGCCTAATTTAAAGTATATTATTAGCAATTATGATGATGGTAGTTATGATATCACCCCTGTTAATTATAATTATGCTCTGCCTAACGAAATACAAATACAGGCTATAGAACATGAATACACCTTTGTTGCTAACTATAGATTTCAACCACGATGCATTTATGTATATGAGAATACTGATGATGGCTCCATCTATTATAACTACGCAGCTCTTAAAACAAATTTATTTTATGATTTAGCAGTTATTAATAATGAGGCTAACTTTCTTTTGGAACCTATTGATAGTAGTACTAATTATAGAAAGTATAATAATCTATCGACTTTAGTTATATATCCATCTTTATCAACAGATACAGGTAGTGCGTACTTAACTACGTCGCTACATGTTGGTATAACAGAAAATAATATTCTAACGTTTGATAAAATAATCTGGTCTATAGGTGAAACAGAGATAGTACAGGATAAAAACACTTCCTTTAATTTTGGTACAATATCGTTTGAGATTATTACATCTATAACCGACCTTCAAATAAGAGCAGAGTTGTATTACGGATCATCAGTAGGTTTATCATTTTACGGTCAGTATACAACAGGAGGATTTGATATATTAGGTGTTGATGATAGTATACAATTTAACGTCGACCAATCACAGACTTTTACTCCGGTGCTGAATATTACATATAATAGCATACTACCCACAGCTATAACATATACTGGATTATTACCAACGGGACAACCGCTATCGAAGGAGATAGAAGAAGCAGAATATAATTTAGTTTTTGAAAGTGGTGATCTCTTCTTCTTAGAAAAAGTTGTCATTTTTGATAAACTATTTGAAGCTATAAATCCTGCAGCTAATTTTCTAAATCGAAATAATCCAACCACAGCTACTACATTTTCAAATGATTTAATAACAAAACAATCTATGGGATTCTTTAGAGCTTCGAAGACATCTCTTATTGTTGTTGATCCTGGTATATTTATTTTTCATATTAATAGCGACAACCTTGATTTTTTTACACCAACCTATTTACCTAACCCGTATATATATGGCAGTGAGACTGCAGGCATTGATTTTAAAGTTAATAACAATTACTTTAAGCGTGGCTTAAATTTAGGCTCTGCATCATCAGAACCTATAACCAATAATGCTTGTGTTACTTACAATGGTTATAATGCGAATAATATTTCGATCGATACTTCTGCTGAATCTATTAATCAAAGTGTATACGATTTAAAGCGTGATATATACGGTAACACATTTATTTTATTAGATACTAATTATTATTTTAGATCAAACGTATCAGTAGGCAATACTCAACTACCAACTAATCATTTAACTGCATATAGTATTAACACCTCTAACGACCCAGTAAAATTAACTACATATTCATCTCAACTTACTGCAACGAACAATATTGTTTTACGAAACAATGAGCTAAAGACGCTTTATGTATCTAATACTAATAAAACATTAATGACGTTTGCGTCAGCGTTTGCGTATGGCGCGAGTAAGTATTCAACAAGTGTATGGCGGGAGTTGTCTTCTAATCTAATTAGAAGGTGTGATATAGTATATAATACTATTTTTATCGAAACGCCATCATATTTTGTAATAGATCGAATTGAGAGTGAAAATAATATTTTTATAGATTCTGGTACACCTAACCTTTGGTTTGAGCATACCAGTGCACCGTTTAATAAGATATCAAATAGATATAAGAAGGACAATTTTGTTTATTTTGCTATCTTGAGTGCAGTAGGGGTAAATTCTGCATCAGATACACGCGACTTTACTGTGTTTCCCTTAATATATAAGTTTGACTCTAATACTTTTAGTATCTCACAAATATATCCACTTGAATCTAATACACTAGAATCGATATCTGAATCGTTCAGCTTTAATACAGCCGGTGTACAATATATTGAAGCGTGTACACCACGTATTACATATTTTAGTAAGACAAATACGTTTAATTTATCGTACCTTCTTAAAGATTTGAATAAATCGCCATATCTCGTTAGTGTAAATTTTGAGGTTAACGATGTAGTTACACTAAAGGAAATTAACGGTGTTAAAATTACTGCAGATAATTCAACAGTTATGTTCACTTCAAGTGCAGCATTTAACACTCTTACGTGGCTTTTAACATCAGCTACACCGACTGTAAATTCAGCAGGTTATCTACAATTATAACTATTTTACTACATGAACACTTTCTCTATAACCCTATCCTCTAATACTAGTTCTACCAGTATTACTACAAATGAGGTGTATTTAACGGACTTAACAACATTATATGTAAATCTTACTAATATTAGTATTGAAAATTTGCCTAAAGATATAAGTATCAGTTGGGGTGATGGTAGTATCGTCGAAACATATAGTACTAAATTAACTGATTTCAGTATATTAACTGGTAGTTCTTATAGTCATATATTTTACCCCTCCACAGATACCCTGACAAAAAATATTTCATGTCAGCTTACGGTATCGTATATTAAAAGTTTAGCCTCTTGCACTTTTACAATTCCTGTTACTATAATAGCACCCTCATATTATAATAAGATTAATGATTTAATCTTATTACAGTCAAATATAATAGACGAAAATAATAGTATTCTATTTACGTTTGGATCCGTATCAGATGGAAGCATTATCGAAACTGTTCTTTCTCCATCATAATCTTATATTTGCTAGTGTAATTATAGATTTAAATTAAATACATTTATATATGCTAACGCAACTACCATTATCTGCGATGAGATCAGATGACGTAACTTATAATCTATATAACACTACGCCCTTACAAAGTCGTCTCGTATTAACTGGTGGTGGATCTTTTAATTTTAACAGTTTACTTAAAAATGTTGTAGATGTAAAAACAAAAAATTATAGTATTTTTTACTTAACTGAAAAAAATAATATTAGTGATAAGACTGTCAACCGCACATCTAATATATCTGATAAACTAATATCGACGACGATTGGATATAATAATACTTATGTAACTCTGCTTTGCACGTTGTCAGGTGTGCCTCTACAATTTAAGATTAACCCTTTATATAACCGCTACACATCATATACACTGGCCCTCACAGCTAAATCTGATTTAAATCTGTCCTTTACGATTGATATGTTAGATAGTCAGACGTGTACTGTAAGTTATAATGATAGTGTAGGAACGTTTTATATGGTAGTTAGTAGTGGTGACCTTATAACACTCCAACGAAGTATAAATATAGCACCCGAGGCGAAGGTGTTTACTTATATTTTAGATGGTAATAATATAGTTCTTTTAAAGCAAGTAGGTAGCAATATATTGCAATTTGTAGGCACTGACACAGGAGAGCTTTCTGGTGTATTAATATCTGATTATAACTCTCTAAGTTCTCTTAATATACAAAATCCCTTTTATATAGATCAGTCTATAGCCCTACAAGACTCTAGCTTTGTAAGGTATGTACAGCCCACTACAAGTGTATCAGAATCAAATAAACTGTTTATTGATACTTCTTACAGCTTATCAGGATTACGTAACAATTATCTTTTATATAAGAATCTTTACTCTTTCGCGCAGGATAGCTACGACCTAATAGCTCTTAAAAATCAAGCTTCAGATGTAGGAATGTACACTAAAAGTAATAGCTTAGTATTGTCATCCAGTAACTCACCCTTCGCGTCAGACTTACGTAACTATACAGCTATTTGCAATAATATAGATACACAGGAAGATGAAGGCTTAGAACTATCTTATAATTTCTACAGCAAATCGGTGTTAGTTAGGCCAGGTACCACATACTTTAATACAGAAAAAACTTTTACACCGTTTACTCAATTAAATATTAACGATACAACATTTGTAAAACAAGGATCGTTTGCGGGTATGACTCCGAAGTACGCGGATCGCGTATATAATATAAATACGTCCAATATAGGTACAGAAAAAATTCTACTGTGTACGTGGCTGCATGGTGATATGTATAACGAGCATAAAGTATGGGTTGATAGATATTACTACCCAGATTTAATCTCTAAAGGTCAAGCGTTAACTGGTAAAGCTTTATATAACGAGACGTACAATTCTTTTATAGAGTCGCTTATATATTCTACTACTTCTAGTCTTAGTAATACTTCAAAGAGTCAATATTTTGATAAATTAAGTGATTTTGTATTTACACCAAATACAAGTTATAAGTATGAACGTACTGATTTTAAAGATGATTTATTATTTCTAAATAACGATATTGATAATGTAATAGAGGGATATTATAACGATATTAATAACACGGGGGGGTTTTTCTTAGCATTTGATATTAATAATTATAAGAGTGAAGCAGAATATAATATACGATCTAATTATAATGAGATACCAGGTGGGTTCAATATAACATTTAATTCAACAAATATTACTGTTAAATATAAGTTGTTTAATACTATCACGAGTACACTAAGTGTGTTATCTGCAACAACTGCACTACCACCATCGACCAAGTCTTCAGTATCACTCAACATAAATGCTATTACAGGTAATTTTAAATTTTTTGTTGATAGTAGATTAATAAGTAGTCAGGATTTTTATCCAGCGCAGTATAGGCGATTAGTGTACGGTGATTTTTTGGCTAACTCTACAGCCTTAACTAATGTAAATGCTCAATTTCAAGTAGATGCTACGACTGATAATTATGTAGATGGTGTGTATTTACATATTGGTCCGTTATCAGAGGATGATGTAATTGCATACACGTTAAGACAAAATAGAGTCGATACCGAAGCTTTTTATATATCGTTACCAGGTGGATTGAGAAGTAATTCTGAGTTATTAACTCAACTTAACTCATTTACTAATAATCAGATGAGTAAATCTAATTATATAGATATAAATATTAATAATATGGGCAATTTAGACGACACTGTAGTGACTGAGCTACAGCGGTATATTAGAGATAGTATTGAAGATATTATACCTGTTTCAACTAACATACAAACAATAAATGTTTTATAATGATAAGTTACTTTAAATATACTGATGGTAGTTCGTTTACTCTAAACGGCCTTGATTATAAGGGCATGTTTAATAATACAGGTGGTGAAGTTTTTACGGGTACCATGCGTAGTTCAAGTTCGAAAATACTATCCAGTAAGGGAGGATTTTTAAATCGGATTTATGATTATGAGGTAGACTTCGATTTTACTTTTGAGAATATAGTTAGTATGGATGTACCTCTTTTATTTCCTAGGTCAATCTTAACCATAGATAACTTAACAGATGTTTTGAACCGGTTAGATCAGAACAATATTACATTACTTTCAAAAATGGTAACGTATGATAGTAACTTATTAAATGTTTTCACTAAATCGTCGGATAACGTATCGACAGTATTTTGTTTAACGAGTATAGGTGATAGTTTATCAGGTAAAAAGTTACCACTTACTAGGATTTCTGTGGCATCAGGTTCTGACTATGCATTACTACGCAATGATATTCTTAAGTCTAATTTACGTTCAACTTTTTTTGTGACATCGCCAAATAATACCTTTAAGTATTATAGTAGTAATTACATGCTTAGTGGGTCACTTTCAAGTACAGATGTACAACCTATAACAGCATTAAGGGTTATAAATAATTTATCTGCTGCTTATGTTGACTATAATAGGTATCAAAATATAGCTTATAGTACTGTATTAGGTTCTAATGTATACGACCTATACTACCTTGATACTAGCACATCATGTAATACTTCTGTATTTTTTGATGCGGTTGATGTTTCTGCTTTTAATACAAGTAGTACAACACCTGGTTTATTTTCATACGGTAAGAATTACAGAACAGCATTAACATTTGATCAGGGCACTCAAGTTGTAGAAATATCTAAAGTTAATACAGCTGATCAACTCATACTTCTTACACCGTCGGATGTTAATATGGATAGTATACTTTCAGTATGTCAACGATTTGAGGATGATATACTTGCGGTTTACGGATTGTTACAAGGTATACCTACTCTTAATATTTTTGATATTGAATCATTACTTGGAGGATCCTTTTCTACTAAATATAGTAATGATGTATATGATATTAGTTCAAGCGAACGACTTCATTTTGCTCCTTTTGATTCTAACATATTAATTTTTACAAGACACGATCAAGACAACACTATTAGTAATATTGAGTTTAGATCTATTTCAAATCCCACTTACCCTCTTGTACGTATTAGTGGGTTTGATAATTTAGGATTTTTACAACCAAACATTGAAACTATTGATCAAGTTGATATAAATGTAGAAACTTTGCGTATAAGTTTAGGAGTTGACGATTCGTCTCAGCACAGAATTTACGATATTCAGTTTGATGTTACTGATAAACTTAATATAATAGTATTTTACGAGAGTAGTTATGAAATATACAGTACTGCTGCAATATTTAAATCTTTGATACCTTTTGATACTACAGCATACTTTACACCTACTTATGTATTAGGTAATGGCAGCGTTGGTATTATATTTAATGATATTATCAAAAGTATACTCAAGGATACACTTACTTTATGTAATATAGCAAAGGTACGCTTTAGTACAAATAATTATAATATTATTAATGATATTAGTTCTACCTCTTTGAGTACACTTCTTGGAGATGAAATAATAAAATTAAATAGACTATCTGATATTAATTTACGTATAAATGAGAATGAAAGCTTCAATGTAGGAGTGTTGAATCGTATTATAGCTGGAATAAGTACGATACAAACTAATATAGCTAGTTCTTTTAACTCTGTAACATAAATATATTCATATGCCCGCTGACTTAACAGGTAATTATCTTTCCTCTATATATCAAACCCTACTACACACAACGACACTAGTTTCACCTGTTAGTACGTATGTGTATGATGGCTTAGGTAATAAAACAGCATTAGCAGTATCTATCTCTGCAGTAAGTATCGATAGGCTGATTGTTAATAATATACCTTTTAACTTTGCTACAGTCTCACCCTTCTCATCTAATGTTTTAACATACGATCCTGTAACTCTAGGCGTTGAAATGCGATCTTTTAATGATCTGCTGAGTACTGCTAATAGTGCTTACGCTTTGTCTGATGGTATATATACTACACCTTCTGTTACAGTATCAGGAGGTGTAATTGTATCTTTATCGGCCAATCCTATACAAAAGTTTGGCTTTCCTGCGTTGACTCAGTATGTTTTATCAGGTGATACTGTTGACGGTGGAACAGCCAATAGTAAGTTTACTACATTAATTGGCGGGTCACCATTGTTAGCAGATTTAGCTTTTCAACCTATACTCGGTGATTCAATCATATATACTTTAAAGTTTGCAACATCTGGTGCCTGGTTACCTGCTAATATTTTTAGAGGCATTCTTCCCCAGATCGGAAGAGC
>Ga0181350_1000122_pt1 | contig 23792 bp, 55 predicted proteins | sample Su13VDMM110DCMD_FD_130105 | JGI IMG/M metagenome (GOLD analysis project Ga0181350, IMG submission 130105) | Freshwater viral communities from Lake Michigan, USA - Su13.VD.MM110.DCM.D | ecosystem: Environmental > Aquatic > Freshwater > Lake | place: USA: Michigan | collected 2013-07-16
CAACCAATGCTACTAATAATCAAAGAAGCAGAACAGTAAACGTATCTTAATATAATGGAGTTTGTTAATGTCGATTTTGCCTAAAATTGAATATCCTATTTTCAATATCAAAGTACCTTCTTCCGGAGTTGCTTGTCGGTTCCGTCCATTCTTAGTCAAGGAAGAAAAGCTTCTTCTGATGGCAAAGGAAAGTGCTAATCCAGCAGACATTCTTACATCTATTAAGCAAGTTGTTAACAACTGTAATGTTGACAGTAAGTTGGATGTTGATAAAATTTCACTGTTTGATCTTGAGTACCTATTCCTAAAAATCCGAGCGGTATCGGTAGACAACGTTATCAAAGTTTCTTTCAAAGATAATGAAGATGAAAAAGTTTACGACTTTGAAATTGATCTGAATAAGGTAGAGGTTACATTCCCACCAAAGGTTGATAGCAATATTAAAATTAGTGAAACTGCAGGCATTGTGATGAGACATCCATCTGCAGCATTGTACGATGACAAAGAATTCCTTGAGTTAGATAAGGATTATATGTTCGAACTTATCATACGATGCATCGACAAAATTTACGATGGTGATGAAGTGTACGAATGTAAAGATTACAAAAAATCCGAACTGTCGGAGTTTCTTGAAGGTCTCAGTGTTAAAACATTCGAATCAATTCAAAATTTCCTGATCAACACTCCCAAAATGGAACACAAAATCCAATACAAAAACGAACTTGGGAATGACAGGGAGATAGTTCTATCCTCGTTAAATGATTTTTTTACCTGGCGTTAACTCACAATTCTCTTCAGAACTATTATGCTATGATATTTTCTCTTGTTCAACATCATAAATATTCGATTACAGAACTAGAAAACATGTTGCCATTTGAAAGAGACATTTACGTTGATATGCTCGTGACCTATCTAAATGATTTAGAAGCAGCAAAAAAAAGGCAAAATAGGTAATCCATGGCAGAAGCAGCAGGCATCTCACAAATAGCAAGATCGGTAAAGGGTGTTGAACAATCAACAACCTCTTTCAAACAGGCTGCTTCTGAAGGTAACAGAAACGTTACTAAGGTCGTCAAAGATATTGGCAGTATGTTTTCTTCTCTTAGAAGAGAGCTAAATTCTTTAACAAACTCATTGTCAGATTCTTCAGGCGATGGAGCACAAACTGCATCAAAAGTTGACAACAGCAATAGTTTACTACAAGAAGTAGTTGCTCTTCAAGGCAGTATGTTAGCTGAACTAAAAAATATCCGAGTCGGCATCAGAGATTTAATAGCTACTACTGCAGCTGGCGGAAGTCAGGAATCTGCTGGTGGTTTACCAGGAGCTCTTTCAAGAGGAGGCAAGGCGGCACTAGGTATAGGTGGCGCAGCGCTGGGCGCTGCAGCAGCAGGAGCTGGTTACCTTGTAGGTGGTGGCCAAAATATTCCTCCTCCTGTTAATTTCGCTGGAACTGAAGAACAAAAAGTTGATGCTATTCTCCAGACTATCAAGGGTAAAGAATCCGGCGGAAACTACGGAACAACTAGCTTTGCCGAAGGTAAAGGTTCCTCAGCATCAGGTGGTTACCAGTTTACCGATTCTACCTGGAAAAGATACGCCGAAAAGTTTGGTGTTGATACAAAGCAATATCCAAGAGCTAAAGACGCTCCACCAGAGTTGCAAGATGAAGTAGCTCGAAGAGCTGTTAAAGAAATTCTGGTGCAAGTTAAGGGTGATGTTTCAAAAGTTCCTCTGGTATGGTACACTGGAAATGCACAAGGTCAAATGAGCCCTCAAGCTCTTGCTGTAAATAGAGGTTATACAGCTGAACGTTACCAAAAAAACTGGACTGAACGATATAACAAAACCGTAACGGGTATGGGATTAGCAGGTGGCACTGCCGCTGCTAGTCAGGTTGATACTACGCCTACTCAAACCCCTCCAGGAGCTTCTCCATCTGGTTCTACAGGTTCTGCTACAAGTGAACCAACTGGTAGCTCTGGTGGTGCACCAGCACCTAATGGTGGTAATTCTGGTTCGGGGCATGCTGAAGCTGTTAAAAAAGGTGTGCAGCCTGGAATAGCTAGTAAGCTGAAAGAAATTGAATCAGCTTTTGGTGGCAGTTTAAGTGTTTCAAGTGGCCATCGCGATCAAGCTCATAATGCCAGAGTAGGTGGAGCAGAAAACTCTGCTCATACTCGTGGTAATGCTGTTGACGTTACATTCAATGGTGGTATTCCGGAAACTCTTAAACTTATTGAAGCTGCTTCTAAAGCTGGTATCGGTGGTATCGGTGTGTATCGACCTGGAAGTGTTCACTTAGACACTGAAAATCGCAGGGCTTGGGGTGGTAACTATAAAAGAGAAAGCGTTCCACAATGGGCAGAAAATGCTATTCGTGCTCATGAGACAGGTCAGTGGGGTAACTATGATCCTTCTGCACGTGGTGGTGATGCTACTCAGGTCGGAGCCCAAGGTCGTAATTTAGAAACTATGGGTATGATGTCTGGAGCAATGTACAATCCACAAACTGGATCTATGGGTGCTGGTGGATCTATGGGTGGCAATCCATTAATGGATCTAGGTATGATGATGGGTGGTCGTGGTGGTGCTATGCTTGGTATGGCTGGCATGCTGTTACCAGCTATAACTGGAATACTAGGATCAATGGGCGGCGAACCACAACCTCAAGCCCAAACTGCTGCTGTTGGTGGCGCAACTATGAGAGAAGGTCCCAGAACATCTCCGGCTGCTGTACAACCTGCTATGGTAAGAGATGGTGTAACTGATCGTCGTGCAGAAGTAACAAGAGAAATTTCTCAAACTGCAGTTAGAACTGAAGCAACTAGACAAGCTGCGGAAGCTGCAGGCGCTACTCAAACTAATGCTACTATGCCAGAGAATCCTCCTATGCCACCACCAAGACCTCAGAGCTTTGCTGATAATGATCAGAAGGGCGTGTATTCAGATGATGGTAATAATAGTTGGGTGGCGGCTATTAGGAATTATGTTCTTAACACAAGTACTGCATAATGAAAAAGGGAGCCTCGCGGCTCCCTTAAACTTACTTAGTAGCGAGATTCTTGAAGAACTCAAGAGACTCATCTTCGTCATCGTCAGCAACAGCAGCAGGTTTTGGAGCTGCAGCCTTAAACTTCGGAGCGGCTGAAGTTTCCTCGGGTGTCCAAGGAAGATCAGTATCTTCCGCCGTAGCAGCTGCAGCCTTAGCACGTTTTGCTGGCGCACTGTTCTCATCAAGAACCTTGAGCAAACGCTCTTGAAGCTCTTCAAAAGGCTTGAACTTGCTCGGATCAAGGAAAGCCTTGAGCGAATACTGCTTTTCGTAAATAGCCTGAAGACCAGCGTCATCATCAAGCAATGGACCTGAACGATCAAACTCAGAACGGTCGTAGTTACGATAACCCTCTACTTTACGAATCTTGAGCTTAAAGTTTGCACCAGCCCAAAAATCGAAAGGATTTACAGCCTCTTCGTCAGCAAATTGAGGATTCATAGCCTCATTAAGCTTGTCGAAAATTTTCTTACCATACTTGTAAAGGAAAACCTTACCCTCGTTGTCAGGGTTAGATGGGTCAGAAACGATGTAAATATTAGAGATAAAGTGAAGGCGTCTCTTCTGCTTACGAACCTGCTTACGCTCAGGAGCCTCATCGTCAGTGGTTGAGTTCCACAGCTTTGAGTTATATTCCGTAACCGGATCCTGCTTACCAATCGTAGTCAGTGAGCTTTCAATATACCAAAGACCTGTCGGACCCTGGAAACCATGATCGAAAACACGAACGAACGGAACGTCTTCGCCATCAGCGGGCGGAAGGAAACGAATAACTGCATAACCGTTGCCAGCCTTGTCAACAGCAGGCGACCAGAAACGATCATCAGCACTATTCTTTTCTTGGGGAGCGTTAAGCTTCTGGAGTTCAGCATTGAGAGCCTCGAGAGACTTCTTACCAGACATAGCTTTGAGTTTAGCAAAATCTACCATATGTATTTCTCCGTATAAAATGTATGTTGTTATATTAATGTATTGAGCTGTATATTCGCTCAATACTATTTAGTATACTACTATTCAACAAAATAGTCAAGCACAACTTTTTTTAATTTATCGCGATCGCATTTGATGAAGGGAGTATACTTTTCTAGCTTGATTTTGAAGTTATCATAAACCAAGTCATACTTCATCTGTTTATCCCAGTATTTTTTAGCACCAGTAAATTCTAACAGAAGGCAAATTGTTTCAAGAGATATGTCATTCGCTAAAAACTTTTTCAAAAGCAAAGGATGTTCGTTATCTTTACAGATGAAGTTATTGTTGAAGTTCTCATCCAGTTTACCTAACTCCTGTTTAAACACATAGCTAAGAGACTGCTGGCGCTTCAACCAATCCTTATAAATCTTGTCGGCATTTTGATTGTACGCTAAATCACGAATCCATAGCTTTTCATTGACAGACAGATTAGCCACCAGGAAGTTATGAACGTCTTCGTGCTTAGCTAACTTCTGAAAAAACACTCGATCATTACGTTTTTCAAAACCAGCTACCGAAGCACTGGTCTTACCATTATATTTAAAATAATCGTAAGAAGGTTTGCTGAAGTGATTCTTCAGAGCTACATATTCACGATAACATTCAAACGCTGACATCATCGCACGTTAATATCGAGTTCTGCGCTGAAAAACTCTTTAAGAGCCTTTTCAAAATGTTCTGGCGAACAAGTTAACCAAGTGCTATACAAATGACTCACATTAGAGTTTTCAGTTTTTTCAGTAACAATAAACCCCTTTTCTTCAAGGTGGTCGATAATATCTTCTACATCAAAATCATCAAGATTGATGTTTACTTCTGTTTCGACGTACGCAATGGCCATTTTTTCACAATCCTCGAGTAATCTTGAAACTTAAAATAGAGACCTTTTTCGCGCCCATGGGCTTCTATTTCCCATGGACATTCCCAATAGTCGATTGTATCTAAATCGTATGGGACACCCTGCCATTTGGTCTTATTAACACGAACGTAATCTGTTAATTCACCTTTGGCATATTGCTTAACGTGCACCATCTCATGAGCCAATGCTAACAACATTTCTTTTTTAGAAAGATCTTTTTTAAGAGTTATGATGAAGTTCTTAGCTCTATGAGATTTATCTTCCCACTCACAGTAGGCGTAGTCCGAGCAATTTTTATCAAACTGCTCGAACTTAATTGTCACTGTTATCTTATGATAAAGGTTTTCTGTTAACAGATATTTTCCATAAAATTTTACAGCGTCTTTACATATTCCAATGGGAAGCTTGTTAGGTTTGCCTGATGTTTCTAGAAGCATATTACCCTCCCCAATTTTGGAATATTTATAGGGGAAGACGAGCGCTCTTCTTTATATAATTTAGGTTCTCAGCTTCGGATTGAATTTTAGAACGCATAGTTGGATCTTTCTTAATCCAGTATGCAGCAGTTTCAATTTCAAGCTTGTTACGATCGCACCAAAGAACAACAGCGTCAATATAATCAATGTTCTTTTCTCGACAAATATTTTCTACGTCTACAATAAAATTATTGTTCTTTAGCATTTTCTTCTTTCTTTGGAAAAAACAATCTCCAAGCCACATTGAACATAACGTCAAAGACCCAAAGACTCAAGATAATTCCACCCCAAATCCAAAAGCTAGGAGATCCTGCCAACGAATGAGCATAACCCAATGGGAACAGAGCAATCAAAAATATGATAATGCCGATGAGTCTTTGCTGCGTCATTACTTCACCTGAATTAGAGGCGTGGTGTTCTGAGGCAGGATAACAGTATGAGTGCCCTGCTTCGCAAAAGCAGTCATAGACTCAATCCGACGAAGTTCAATCAGTGAGGGTGTAATGGAGTCAGCAATGATTCGGTTAGCAACTGCTTCACCTTCTGCTTCAACCTTTTTACGATCAGCCTCTGCCTGAGCAAGAGCTAGTTCCTGCTGCTTCTTACGTACAGCAAACTCAACTTCGGCACTCTGCTTGATGGCTTCTTCAAGACGAGGATCGGTTACGATATTACGGATGAGAACATTGGTGATCTCAAACATACCCTTGCCAGCATCCGCATCAACTTCCTTCTGAAGGATTTCACGAATGTTTGAAGCAATATCGGCGCGCCGAAGATGCATATCAGAGGCAATATGTTTAGTAAATGATGTGTATACAGCTTCACGGCTCATACGAGCAATCAAACCATATCCAACAAGGTATGCATCAGACTGCTTGTTCCAAGTCATATCACCTGCATACTTGGTCATGATCTTAGCGACCTGAGCAGGATTTGTGCGGTAATAGATCGTAATGTCAACGTCTGTCATCGTGACGTTGTCCTTGGCCTTCGGCTGCATATCATTCAATTCAAGACCAATTTCCTTAGTATTGATTTCATGGATAGTCTTGAACATAGAGAAATAAATGCCAGGAGGTAGAGTCTGTTCCTTTACCTGACCAAACGTAGATTCGACACCAGTGTTACCAGTATCAATCTGAGAACAACCAGCAAGAGCAGAGGCAGCGAGTAGAGTAGCGATAAGCTTCTTCATGATATAGTGTTCCTTTCTTAGAACAGTTTGATAGAGGTTGTAGAACCAAAAATAGCAATTGTAAACAGCGTAAACAATGTGATTGCCATGATCACAATGACAAACTTGAAAAACTTGATTACTTCTTTAGTCTCTTCATCTTTTGGCAATTTGATGTATGCAACGATTGCAGCACCCAATATCAATGCACCAATAACAAATCCAAACATCTTCAAATCTCCACTCCATGTTTCTCACGAAGAACTTGTCTATCCTTCATGAGCATATCGATTATTACTCCCATCGTATCATACTCTTCCTGATACTCTTTCAAATTACGAAGCCGAAAGAAACCACGATACATCTCACCGACCGATTGTTCAATAAGAAGATTTGTTTTTTCTAGCTCAGTCAATTCCATTTTCAACATCTTACACCATCCAGATTAAAGCTAAGACAAAAAAGAATAAACCACCAAGCCAACATAACGCAAGTCTCCTAAGAATTTTTTGGAGTTTGTTGTTATCTATTGTAGCTATTCCAATAAAAGGAATCAAAAAACCAATCACACCATAAGTCAGAAGCAGTTTAATCAACAATGCACCTGTTGTCATGGCGCAATTCCTACTTCCCAGTCGTAAGTGTCGCCTTCCTTGTACGCTTCAATCAAATATTTGATTGCAATCAAATCATTGTAGTAAGCTCCAGCAAGAGCGCGAATAGCCTGATCGATAACCCACTGCTTGTGGTCAGCACCATCAGCCATTCCATGATCGATCAACACGCGCAAAGCTTTTTCTGCATCACCAATACCAGTCTCGAATATATTATCGTAAATGTTTTCTAACATTCATATTCCCATGATAAAAAATTGGTAGGCGTGCTAGGATTTGAACCTAGTCAAGAACACCCATCTAGTGCTAAAGGGTTTATAAGACCCTCCCGTGTACCAACACCCACGCCCAAAATTTGGCGGTCACGGTAGGACTCGAACCTACATATGACAGTTTAGAAGACTGTTGCCTTTTCCTGTTAGACTACGTGACCAAATTAGTGGTGGGCTTCTGTTTCCACGTGCCCACCGAACGCATGTTAGGCTGCTAGAGCCATAACTAGAGGTGCATTATCGTTTGCATCTAAACGTTGCTTTTGGTCTCCACGCACTTTTACTACGTCCGTCGATCCTATTTCGCCCCCATCAAAAGCAGATTCGAGGTCGTCAGCCCCAATTAAGTGTGACGCAATCTGCTTATGGTGGAGGCGTCGGGTACTGCCCCCGAGTCCGAACCGTTTATTCTGAACGTCTCAACAACCTCAGCATATTATTTATAATACGCTCGAATAATATTTTAGTCAAGCGTATTATTTGATTTAAACGACTCGTAGTAGGATTGTATTTTCGTTCATCCTAAATGCCAGAGGAGCATCCTTCAATTCGTCCATAACCTTACGCAGCACAAGCTTGCCGCCATCAAGAACTTTCTTAACATGTTCTTCAGGTTTACGACCAGTTCTCTTAGTGAAAGAACTCTTTTCATCGTAATTAATGAGCGATGTACCCTTAACTTGAATACCACCACGATCGATCGCTCGAAACACACTCAATGTTTTGTACTTGGTGTTGAAGGTCCAAAGCTCCTGACAACCGATAATTTTTTCCGGATTAACAGAAGCGATCTTATAGGTGTTATCTTCCTTCTGATATTTGAAGTTCTTCAGCTTCTTTTCATTAGAAACTGTTCGAGGTTTACGGGGAGCACGAGTTTTCTTAGTTACCGATCCATACTTCTCAGCATCTTCAATAAGCTTGTTGAAGAACATAACACGGTCCCTCAGCTGCTTCTTAGTCAGGTGTGAGTAGGCTTCCTTCAACTGGTCGTCAGCGCCCTCCAGAGCCTCAAGCAGCTCATCAAGCCATGGGGCGTAGTAGTTGGCTATCATACCTGAATAAGCGGCTGGAACCTCATTGGACTTGAGCCAGTCGTAAAGCGAAAATTGTGCGCCGCTGTCAATCAATTCCTCAATATCACCAATAAGCTCGGAGGCTTTATCACGCATGCGCTGTTGAACAGATACAGCAACTCTGTTTTCGTCCTTAACTTCCTTGGGCTCTTCGCTCGCCTTCGAAATACAATGAGCGAGCTTAGTCTCAAAAAACTCTACGCTTTCGGGTTTGATTTTATTTCCACGAGTCAGCATACGAGCGATCCAGGCTGCTGTGGTCGGCACCCAAGTATCAGGGACACGGCTGAACCTTTTGAGCTCAACGGTCCGCCCGTTTGCCTTTAGATAGTCCTTGATGTAGTCTCTAGCGTCCCCAGTGGTACACATGTAATTGTACCAGGTAAGAGCGTTCGCATAGTCGCCACCACTGAATCCTTCCTTCAGCATAGGCTCGTCACCGAGATACTTCTTATTGACGATGTACTGTTCAGTCCTGGTCGAACGGACAGCCTTAGTTTTCTTTTGAATCAATTTCGGTCTACGAGCCATTAATTTCTCCTTCAAACATCACGTTCATTTTCATAGAAAGCCACAGCGATAGGAAAGCGAAGCGATCCATCTGGTGTGACGTTCTGGTATCGAATAGTTACAGTCTTAGGTACAGGCGTCCTAGTCAGAAGCTCTTTAGCGAACTCCTGATTTCCCTTAATACCTGCATTAAACAACACACCCTGCTTGGTCTTGCATTGAACACTCTTAGCATATCCTGCCCAGTTTCCCTGACCCTCGAGAATAGCAAGTATTTCAAACTCATCGTCAATGAACTCCTTACGTTTCATCAGCGCCTTGGTACGCTTCTGTTCATAGGGTGTATCTAGGCGAACCATCTGCCCTTCATACCCATCCTGAAGGAATCCAGCGTAGATGTCGTCGAGCTGCTCAGAGTTAGAAACAAGGATAGTTGGTACACAAACGATGTAGTTAGAATTCAACAACTCAACTACTTCACTAATATACGTTGAACGGATTGAAAAGTCAAATTCGCCAACCATGTCGTAAACATGATACTGAATAGAAGCTTCTGCTTTAATAAAGTCATCAGTTGTCGGCTTAGACTGACGAGCCAGAGAAATAAGCTCATTGAAATTATCGCGAAGATCGTGATTGTACAGTTCGCCATCAAGTACGAGATCAGGAAACACTTCAAAGGTAGTCTTCAGGGTTTCGACAATGTGGGGAACGGAAATGATCGGCTTACCTTGACGTGAAAACAACCCATCCTTAGTAGCGATGCATCGCATGCCATCGAGCTTCGGTTGAACATACACCGAAGTCCAGCTCTTGTCCCATCCCTTAAACTTATCGGCGAGCATAGGCTCGATAATGTTGGAACCACCAGCAGCTGCTTCAAGATTGTCGTGATACTTACGATCGCGCTTTTTCGTGTATTGGGATGCGATCTCAGCTGCAGCCTGTTCCTCGCCTGTAGTAGCGTTTACTTTACCAATGTTTTTCGGTTTGGCAAGCTTCCACTCAGAGGTTACCATTTTTCCATTGTTGACGCCAGATACAGCACGGTACTTATCACCATCCTGTTCCATCCACCAAACACGTGTGTTTTCATTAGAGTCAACTTGGTACAGCGTATCATACTTCTTAATCATGGTAACCTCATTATTGTTACGAAAGAGAAAGCGACTTACGCCGCCTCCGCCATTTCGACTGCGAGCTCAAGAGCCTTGGTCTTGATACCCTTATGATAACCATACCAAGCAGAAGTTAGACGAGTGTCCGTAGAGCGTCCTGCAAGGTGATCCGTAACAAAGGTTACAGCGTTGAACGGCTGCCACCAAGAGCCTTCAGCGAACTCCGCACCAGGCTGGGTATGAAGAATATCATGAGCCAGCTGAGCATTCTTGCTCATGTCCTTCTGCTTCTTATCATTAGCACCAGAGACAGGGAACACACGCTTGAAGTATTCGACGATATTCTCTTCCTTAGCCTTCTTAGAACCAAGGAAAGCTGCCATATCCTTATACTTGGCCAGCTTCTCAGTAGCAATACCCAGCATGTCCTTGACATTCTCAGGATTAAACTGCTTACGGTGAGAGATTTTAACCATGCGCTCGACCTTGCTGTTGAGCGAAAGAGTCAGAGTGTTATTGCAAACCACACGGATCGGAGTAAAGCGAACGTCCGTAGAGAAACCATACTTGTGGAAGTTAGAGAACAGCAGGTACGAGTCAATCTTGTCGCCCTTAAAGAGCTCAAAGCTTTCCTTTACCTTAGCCAGACCCCAGATAATCTGACCATCGCGGAGCGAGCCAGCCGTGTGCATTTCCATGTCACCAGCCATCACGAACTCGTTGAAGAACTCGAACGCTTCAGCGTTCTGCACAGGATTCCAGTCATCAGAAACAACGTCGAGGATCGAGTTATCATTCTTGCGTACAAGAGCTGATTGACCAATCTTAACGTTTTTACCACCAACCTGAGCGTAGGCAGGAATCTTTTCGACTTCCCAATTAAGACCAGCCGCATCGAGCATCTGCTCCGGAGTCAAGTCTGCAGGAACTGCGACACCCAGACCGTGCCACGGGACAGTTCCCGCATACGCCATCTGAGCCTTACCATTAACCATTTCAATCATATGAGCCATTTTGTAGATCCTTCATCAGTCAGTAGCTCCGTTCGCTACCATATTATTATAATACCCTATCCAGTATTTAAAGCAAGCGGTATTTTATTACAAGAGTAGGATTTTGTCTCTTTTCTAGAACATCAGTCCTGCAGCTTCTCTTTCATCCTCAGAGAAACGTGACCGTATTTCTTCCTTCATAGACTCGAGCTTGTTCTTCATGCCAGGAACCTCAAGAATCTCACAAATACACATGAGTTCCTCGAGATAGTCGCGCATCGTCCAATTATCGCGCTTCGTCACGTAGCACCTCAATGTTAACAGGGCGATAATCTGTCTGCTCAACACAGACACAGCGATAGTTACCTTCCGGAGCAGCATTGCTATGAATGTGACCGAACACGTTTGTCATCGGAACACCACTGAACCGCCTCTCGCCCAGAACAGAAGCATGAACAGGAACATGTGTCAGCAGCAGGTTGAACTCTGTAAACATACGCCACATTTCAACCTTTTCAAACATGCGCTTCTCAGCAATATAGGAAATGTCATCATGGTTACCAACGATCAGACGTTTCTTACCGTTCAGCCGTTTCCAGTTCTGTTCAATCCAGCTTTTAGGACCAAAGAACACATCACCCAGATGATAAATCTTATCACAGACCTTGACGTTCTCGTTCCAGCGCTGGATCATGATTTCATTCATTTCCTCAACAGAGGCGAACTCCCTGACCTTTTTGCCGGCGAAATCGGTAAAAGTCAAGATGTTCGCATGATTGAAGTGTGTATCACTTGTTATCCAGATTTCCGACATTTTTACCTTTCCATTCTTCAAACTTAGAACACAAATCCTCATGAATTTGTTCGTTACAAGAAAAATTCCATTCCCTTGGATCGCCGTTCAATAGATACCCAATCACGGTGCAAGGAACATTGTGCTTAAATACTCTTTCTATAGAGAATACAGTGATAATATCAAAGTCGAATATAAAGGTACAAGATTGCTGTTCTTTACGAATATTTTCGATTCGTTCCTTTAGTGTATCAATTTCTTTCCTCAAAACATCATTATCAAGTTGTGTCTCGAAAAGCTTATGTTCAAGGCGATTAATCTTGCGCATATTATCAAACATATTAGTTCTCCATATATTTCTGCCACTCTTGGGCAAACGAACAGTTTTCAGCACCCTTAAACATAGGGGCGATCTGCTCATCGCGATAACCAGCCAAACCACAACCGACACGGGTAACAAACCATTCTCGGCTCACGTTATCCTTAGTAGCCTGAATAAACTCATCGACAAAATGCTTAATTACGTTAAGCGGAAGAGTATCTACCTTTTGGTCTTTTGTTGGGATAGCATAGCTAGGGCAGATAACAGGCTTACCGAAGCCCGAACCAACTCCCCATTCAGCCCCAAATTTCTCTAGTGCTACTTTCGCAGCACCAGCACCGTGAATGCCAGCAAAATTGGAGCCGAACACAAATACTTCGTCGTTTTGTGGGAGCGTCCCATCTTTATGAAAACGAATCATTGTCCTACCAATACAACAGGATTAACAATAAACTCCGGTGAGTCGTCAATCCAAACATCAACAAACCAACCAATCTTATTACAATGTGAACGTTTCTGAGTGAACTCCGTAAAAATGACTGGAATACCGATCGTCTCAAAGATAGGGTCTGTCATACGGCTCTTACGAAATGTTACAATACGAACGTCATGACCACGCGACTTAGCATTGGCAATGAACTGATCCCAAAACATCGGGTCTCTGGTATACGTGTCGTCAAAATCAAGTGCAATATTCATTCTTTCACCCTTTCCCAATACTCTTCAACAATTGTTCTGGTTTTCTTCTCAACACGGGTAAGTTCATAAATGTCACATTTATCCCAGCCGTATTCTGCATCCGTAACGAAGGTATTAGATTCCCAAAATCCAAAAAGTTCTGGATGATCTGGAAAAAATTCTTCATTCACTTCGAAAATTTGTTTAGTGTAGAAGTTAGAACCTCGACGGCGTTCATTATAGGATTCATCAATGGAATCATCAATGATGTTGTCGAATAGTTCTTTATCAATAGAATCACGATCAATCTTATTCATTTTCCACCTCCACAAAGGGCACGCATAAAGTTCAACTGAAATTGAACAATGAACTCACGCTCATCAAGATAACATTTAAGTTCTGCTTCAGTTCCTATCCGCTCATTACCAACCATAAGTTCTAAACATTCATAACAGGCTTCGATCCGTTCATCAAGAAGCCTTTTACGATTGGAAATAGAATCGAAGAGAACGATTGCTGCTTCGACGTTCATTAAAACTCTCTCCACGTATAAACAGAGTTACGAGTTTTGAACTCGACGGTCCAGTAACCCTCGTCATTGACATATTCTTTGATAATCTCGGTAATAGGAGACGTCTGCCACCAATCTTGACCTGAGTAGGATCGGGCATAATATGAACCAACACGAACACCACACCCAACTCGTGGATATGTTTCACCTTCGATGGGCTTGTAGCTTTCAGCGTCGAGGATTTGACACATAGGACCGGAATCACCGACCATTCCATCTTCACGATACAGCGAGTATCTCATACGATCTCTTGGATTACGTGCCACACGAGCATACCGCCAGCTTCAAAAACTGTACCGACATACGACCCATTATAAGGCATACCAGTGCCAACATACTTTACCTTTGACGGCGGAAGATTCTCGCCTTGCTCTGCCCATACATATATGTTGTTGCTCTGCAATCCAACATGGACGATACGTCCTTGAACTACACAATCGAAATTAGGTGTAATGGGACCATACTTATAAATTGACTTCATCTTCTCCATCCTCGTGATCTACAAAGCCAACCATCTCACAAACCTCGTGCATAAACATATATGCATTGCGAATAACACGATCGGATTGATAGACCGTTTCTGCACAGGTAATGTTATTGTCTTCGACAAATTTAGCACACAGTTTCCAAAGAGCCGCCATATCCTTGACGGAAGGTTCATGATCAACCATCAACAATCTCCATATAAACGATAGGAACGACCTTAGCGTATTCGTAGCCTGTAGGTTCTACAAATAGGATAAGGGGTTGAGTAGTTGATGGATAACCAATATCATCCCAACCATAACATAACCATGCAAGCTTCATCACTTAATTCCAAAATGTTTATCAATCATCAAGACACAATTGTATCGATTGATTTTTTCCATCATGCCACACAGATCATCAGTTGGATCGATTGCCTTCTTACATTCCTCGATAATCAGTTCAGCGAAATCGACCATATCTTCTTTGCTAAAGGCAACACCCTCGGAGTTAAATGCCACAAGAGCATTCTCCATTCCCGTTGCTTTGATCATAAGCTCTCTAATACGTTCGTTCATCACTCACTCCTGATCCAATAACCACCAGTACGGGCAGGAAGATGAATAGCACGCTTCTCTTCCTCAAGCTTTTCCTTTGTCTTACGAAAAAATTTGCGAGGACTACCACAAGCAGTGATAGCATTCTCGCGCTCGAACCGCTTACGTCTCTGTCGGTCAGCCCACTGCCTGTGCATCACTACCTCAATATCAACATCACATATATGATTATACTGCACTTTTATATAAATGTCAATCCATCACTCAACTCCGAACCGCTTACGAATTGCATTACGAGCATCCCAAATCCCAGCATTCTGCGGAGGGTTAGTCAGGAGATGTCCCATGTTACGCAGCTCCAACGTCATAAGACTGAGGCACTCTTGCACGACGAGCTCCGTATACTTCTCGAGCTCATCGGGTGTGAATGCGTAGGTGATGTTCGTGGGACCTACCACCGTGGACTTCGCTTCCCAGCGCATGTTTTCAATCAGTTCTTTATTCATCATCACTTGTTTTCCACACACCGTGTAATTATGTATCGCTCTGCGGTATTAAAATACACTCTTTTTTGCTTTGCTAAATCTTCGACCTGTGCAGCGATATTGTCACACTGTAGCTTTGAAGGATATTGCTGAAGTGTGACTGTTGCTCCTAATGCTTGTGCAAAAGAAGTCACGATAATTAAAGTCCACATTACTTGTTCCTACGAGTGATAGTTCACACCCATCCAAAACTTACCCCAGAACCCATCGACCTCTTTGATATCAAAGTGGCAAATCTTTTTCGATTCGCAGAAGAACTCAACGAGATTTCTGTTTTTTGATACTGTAACATAATCCCAATCGTCTGTGGAAAAATTATCTAGAAAAGCATCCCTGATTTCATTAGGCATATCACTAGTATCATTAAAACTGTACAGCAGCTTCTCTTTTCGCAGAACCTTGACGACGTTCTCGATCGATTCATAACTAACAATATTCATATCACTTACTCCACTTTACAGGACGGACACCATCAAACGTCCACTCAGAACCAACATCCTCATAGAGGTAGTGCCAAATCTCGTCGTTGACTCGATGATAATTTCCAAGATAATCCCACTCAGTATAGCCAGCGCGATCTTTCTCGGTGTCCTTATGATAACCGTAGCTGTCATAGCCTTCATCGTCATACCAAGTTTCCTCGGTCTGAAGTTTGCGATGCCACTCTTGATCTGCTCCGTATGCGGCACTCACAGTCGGGCTGTATTTTCCAACGCTCATCAGAGCTTCCTATGTTTCACGATATCCCAGCGATCGACCTTCCAGCCAAGCTCGGTTTCATCCACCACTACATGAGCGACCGATCCCTTGACAAAGGCATATCGCCAATCCTTACCATCCGGACCAACGAAAATTTTGTGTGGATAGCGAACGTTCCTGCCACCATGCGCGAGCGGGAACAAAGCCATCTCGTCAAGTGCAGTATACTCGAATTGACGTCCATGGCTCTTCTCTGTGAAGTAGCCAAGAACGTTCTCGCCGACTGGTGCGTTTGCCATCAGAACCTCTCCATCAACCATTATCATATTCTAGCTGATTTAATAAAATTGTCAAGCGACACGCCACTGAATATCGATATCAGTTACGATATCTTCAAACCCATCGTATTCCTCGATACGATAGAGAGTGCCTTTTTCCAGTTCTACGATCTTCAACTTCGAACACATTCCATTTGCCTCGTCACCGAGCTCTTCGACAACCTGCACAAGAACAGGATCGGTGCGATCTATTTCATAATCGCCGATCTTAACTCCATTCGAATCAATCACATAAGAGGTATAAAAATCTTTTACAGGAGCATTATACTCAAACCCCATCAACTCAGCATAACGCTTCATTGCAGCATTGGATACAGTGAACCCACCATAGCAGGCATTGATCACAATCTTCGTTTTCTCAGTCATCACAACACTTCCATATCTGAAATCCACGGGTCACAATCGATAAGCAATCGCTCTTCATCAGTAAACGCTTTGTATATGTCTTCCCACGTGTTATTACGGCTCTTCAATATCTCATCACGCTTCAGTTGCAGAAGCTCAATCCGAGTAACCTCAGTCTCAGCATCAGTGTGCTTGGCGTATATCTTATGCAGATCATCACAGTTCCATGTGCAACCATCGCCTCGAGAAAGCATCACACAGTATACAGTAGTCATCCCTTCACCTTACCTTGCAGCCACCATTTGTGGAGTTGTTTTAGACAGTCAGGGCATATATCTGGCTCTGGAACGTCACTCTCTGAAGTGATATGACGATTGTATTTTGGCCCATTGAGTTGAAAGTATTGCACCTTACCCCATTCATAAGAGTCTTTGTGGTTTCGCATCTCTTCAACTCTATTGCATCTGTCGCATACATATACACTAATTGTGGACTGTGCCATCACTTCACCTCAATCAACCATAGACATATCATACCTGATTTAATAATTATGTCAAGCTCAAATCAGTCTTTTTTGATTTTCTTACAGACTTCCTGGAGATTCCTCACACGATAAAGCTCGAGGTTGTTGGAATATGTGTCATTGACACGACTGTATGAAAACTTGGCAGTACCTCGGGTACCAGCAGCCTTTGAGAAGTAACACTTGACCTTGTGCTTTGGTGGAAGTAGAAAGAAGTCGATGTTGTTCTTAATGTGATTGTATATTGCCACACGTACGTATCCAGGCTTCCCATCAAGGTTTGTTATCTGACCAATGGGTGCGTAGTACGTATTACCATTCTTGTGCTTCGCATTCATATAGGTGGAGCCAGTCTTGGCTTCGGACCCATCTGAGAAGTCAAACCCTGCAGCATCGATGCTCTTCAGCCGAGCCTTATGGGAGATAATCTTTTCCCACAGCTTGCCAGAGAACTCGGAGGCGAAATCGTCCACAAGCTCCATAAAGAACATTCGCTTCTGCAGTGGGAGCTTGAGAGCATCAGCCGCGAGCTCGACGAAAGCGATTTCTTTACCACGATTCTGCATCTCAAGCTCCCCATCAACCTATAGACATATCATACCTGATTTAATAAAAACGTCAAGGATCACTTGCTCTCCTTGAACCATTTCTCAACAGTATCGTAGCCAGTGTATTTCTCATCATCCCAACCGATACCTTCGTTGATGATAATGCACACAGCATCGACGCAGTTATCGATCTCTGAGCCAGAAGCAGAGCTGCCCCAGCTATAGGCACTTGCCTCTTCCTCGCCACGGCGAATGCCAGCCTTGTAGATGTCTTTGATCTGTTCGATCGTGAACGTAAAGGTCTTGTCAGTCATGGACTAGTCCTCCTGAAGATCCTCGAAACCGAAAAACTCATACCGCTCGACAAACTCCTTCACAGAGCTCTCTGACATCCAGCAGAGCATGTCACGGATCAGCATGTCCTTATCGAATATGCCCTCTTCCAGAAGGTCGATCATACGATTTGTGAATTCACGTGTCATGGACTAGTCCTCCATCTCAACCGTAGCAAAGTGAACCAACTTGCCATTCTGCAGCTTATATGAGTCGACTATGCTATAGTCCACCAGCTGCGTAGTCACATCCCAGTAACCGATCATGTCTTCCACAATGGAACCAGGGAAGCTTTTCTGCAGGACCTCAGTGACTTCTTCGACAGTACTCCATACATAGGACATGATCATTCTCCCTCGTCGGTGTCAACTTCTTCCTTGAATGCTTTTTCCCAGCCAGAGAACCAGGCATCGTACAGCTCTGGCTCGGCATCACAATCATACTCGCAGTCGATGAGGGCGACACCCTCGAAGTAGTCATGATAGCCATCAGCTTGGGCTTGAGCGATTCGATCGACAACCATTTCGTTTCTCCGTTTCAACCTTATATAATCATCATACCTGATTTAATAAAATAGTCAAGCGACTAGTCGCGCCACCCGAACCAGCGAACCTGGACCTTAAGCGCAAGCAGCTTAAGCCACATAGGAGTCCAGCCAGCTATGGTCAAGACAGCGAGGGCATAGTTCACTTTATCGTAAATCATGGTCCAGCTCCTATTCGATAGACCTATGATACCTGATTTAATAAAAACGTCAAGTCCTCGGGCAATAAAAAACCATGGTCCAGCTCTAGTCGAAGTAAACGGTCAAAGCTCGATCTTGAGCATAAGAGAGGTTGATGTAGTTGTCTCCGATATCATCCTGACAGACCGTGTACGTCTCTGCCATCCTGATGAATCGTTTGAGCCGGAGATCGAACATGGGCTCTCCACGCTCCACATACTCCCCAGCGCATCCACAACGACAAATCCGGTCGCGACCCATATAGATCTTGGTGATCTTGTTCTTGTCGATAATCATTTCACATATCCCTTGTAGACTGCATAGCTGTAGCATCCAAATGCCAGAGCCACACCCAGCGCATAGGCGATCAATGGACCAAAGACGATGAAGAGATCAGCTGTGCTCATGATTACTCCTTGGCCAAGGCAACACGATGGAGCTTACCAGCGATCTGAGCAAGCTCATCATCAACATCAATATCATCTGTATCATCAGTATGCCCCAGCGCATACTCGAGTACATCGAGGTAGTCATTGATATCTAGTTCGCTATACAGGTGGTCCAGAAGATCATTTGTACGAGACAAAGCATCTTCGCTAACACACATAGCGAAAACATCACACTCGAGATTATGCTTCAAAGTTGCATCATACATCAGTTATCTCCTCATCGACTCATTATCACCATCATACCTGATTTAATAAAAACGTCAAGTCCTCAGGCGAAAAAAAGAGAGCTCAGCCATTGACCGAACTCTCCCACATTTGCAAATCCGACTTAGACCAGAGCCTTCACAGCATCCTTGGTGAGAAACTTGGGCGTATCGAAGCTCTCAAGATCCTTGTAGATCTGAGCAACCTCAGCCCGAGCACCCTCGGCAGTCCAACCAACAGGGGTCTCATGCTCAGCAGGAGCAGCAACCTGGCCAGGGAGATAGGTCTTCTTGCCATTAAGGCGAGCCGACACTTCCTTCATACGCTTGAGGTTAGCAGCCTTGATCTTGTCAAGATCCTCTGCCGATTTAGTAGAGTCCTCAGCCTTAACCTTCACAGCCTTGGCAGTGCGACCCTTGGCAGGAGCAGCCTTGGGCTCAGCCTTAACCTTCACAGGCTTGGGAGCTTTTTGCGCCTTGGGAGCACGAACAGCAGTTTCAGTATTGCCAGTCGCGAGCTTGTGCTGCACGATATAGCGATAATAAGACTTGGCATTGGGGATCGTAACGTTGATAGCATCAGCGATCAACTCAACTACCTGGGACATCGCCTTATCAGCGTTAGCGTTCATGATAGAGATAGCAGTAGCACGCTTAGAGTTAGCCATAATAAATTCTCCGTTTCACACCAGTCGGCTCATCCGACCTTACATACATCATACCGCGATCTATTATTTCTGTCAAGCCCTCAGGCGACTTTTATTTCACCGTCCTGGAGCTTGTACATGGGCTTTCGGTTGAAACGCTTACGCTTAAGTCCAAGAGCAACGCCAGTCCGAATAACCTTGACCGTATTCCCAGAGAGCTCGAACTGAGCAATAAGGTCGGCAGTGGCAGCGGTCTGGGCAGTTTTCGTAGCAGAAGGCTTCAACATTGGGTCGCTCCGTTTTTTCATCCTACAATCATCATACCTGATTTAATAAAATAGTCAAACGATTATCTCAGGGAAAACGTTTCAAAATCGCCTTCAGCGTACATGAACTGGACCGTGGAGCCGTCAATGATAATGACTAGATCGTCGCCGTAGTAGCCGATTCGGGCGTCCTCGGACTCAACGCCAGCGTAAACCTCACGGTCGGCTTGGGTGAGAAAATCAAAGTCACATTGGGCGACCAGCGCGAGGGCTTCATAGGCGTTCATGGTTTAGCTCCTGTTTCAACCTTATAGACCTATCATACCCGATTTAATAAAATAGTCAAGCGATCGTTTGGACGATTCTGGTAACTCGGGTGGGGAATTACCCGTTCACAGTCCACAAGTCGGTCCGTCCGTCGATCTAAGTCATTGATATCGTTCAACAAAGTCCCATTTCGAAATTTTATAGCCTCTCGAATTTATCTAATGATTTCAATATGTTGCACAACCACCAAATACAGCACCACCCACAAAACCAATCCAGTCAGATTATGGATTGACTATTAAATGCAAACCCAGTATAATCATTAATGTAGCTGTTGAATTAAGCAACCAATGCCTAAGCCCGACGAGCTACTGTATCCTGGCAACAATAGTCAAGTAGTTCATTAAATGCAGTCACAGCCATTCGACCATTACCACCAATATGCCAGTCGTAACCTTTGGTTGTACGTCCATTTGCTTTATAGTCATACACAGTTACAAGTACACCTTCAATGACTACTGCCCACTCATGGTATATCTTATCATGACCATCATAATAGGTGGGTTGACCTAGTATATCAACCAACTCATCAAAGCTCATATTAGTATAGCCTTGAATAGAAGAACCAGAACGGCGATCAGCCCGAGTAGCGTTGCGAATGTCCATAGTTTAGTCTCCTTATTCAGACGTAGCGGTCAAGAACAGTATTAGTATAGTATTGCGAGCCGTAACCACCCCAAGCTTTACGTTTACCAGTAACAGTATAGATACCAATTTTAGCAGCAGTAGCCCGAGACTTCAAAGTATTACGATCACGGTAGCCACGAGGACCCAAGTAGAACGTACGAATAGCATATTTCTCACCAGTAGAAGCCTCAAGCTTTTTAAGCTCAGCACGAACTCGCAGACGGATATAGTCAAGCTCAATCAGCGGGATTTTCGAAAAAGACTTATCAACCTTAACCATCAGATTTTTCCCTCAACCGATCATAGACTCAGTATGCCTGATTTAATAAAAATGTCAAGCGAGTTCCCGACGATTTTTGATTATTCATCAAAAACCGACCAAGCGCCACATTCCAAAATATAACGCTCATCACCATCAACTATAATAAAGTCATAGCCAGGCATAAAAGGTTTTTCCCAGTCATTGTCTTTTTCTTCTAGGTATTCAAAGGCGGATTCAAGAGTATAGTCACCGAGAAATACTTGGTTTTCATTAGGATTAGACTCAGGAACAGCGTACAACTTAGCCATCAAAATTCTCCCTTAACCGATCATAGATTCATTGTACCTGTTTTAATAAAAATGTCAAGCGAGTTTTCTAAACGTCACAGGTAGCTAGAAATTCACCAGATTCAGGGTCAGCAATAATATAGACCAGAACAGAGTTAGTAGAGTTAGAAACCTGATAAACTAGAGCCGAGTATTCATCAGAGTATTCAACGTATTCAACAGCTGTTATTTCACCGAGCGGAGTAATATCATAAAGTTCAACCGAGCGGGCGTAGAGAGCGTTTATTTCAGAAACGTTATAAGCCATTTTGAACCCCTTTTCAACCTTATAGATTCATTGTACCTGTTTTAATAAAAATGTCAAGGAGTTGACAATTATATTCAGGAGAGTATGATTAGGGTTCAATCAGATTTCAGACCCAGCGCCCAACAGGAGCTGAGCCATAGAGCACGACAGCCAGACCGTGTGGCTCTACTACTGTTGCTTTAGTTTGTCAAGTGGTGCTGCCCAAAAAAGTGGTGCAGACAACCACACGGTGCTATTGACTTTAATATAGAACAATGGTATACTATAGAATCAGAGCACAAACAGCGATAGGTGCTGCCTATGAATAGCTGTGTGCTGATTGGTGTGGCCAATTGATAGGCTGTGCCAATGGTGTGTGGCGGATTGATAGGTCTGAGCGTTAGATCGCTACGATTACAAAATGAGGATTTAATTAAACACCACACACAACGACACACAGCTACACACCAGAGGCAATCAGCGACACACACCTAACAAAAAACACTAAGCACGGCGACACGTTATTTTCCGACGGCAAGATGTCACTATGTACCAGCGGTAGACGCCAATCTATAGGTCACACGTTTGGTCAATCGATAGGTCAGCTCCTAGGTCAGAGCATAGGTCACACTCTAGGTCAGCTCCTAGGTCAGACGTTTGGTCAGTCACTTGTTCTTAATCATTAGCTCTTCCCATTCTTGGGGAGTTACACCAGTCATAATGAATTCTCTTTCATCATTGGTTAGCTCAGGGAATGCATCTTGTATCAGCACTGCATTGTTCAGATAATATGCCAATCGTTTTTCAAATTCATCCTGAGTGTATTGAGGAAAATACATACGATGAGTTCTTCCTGTAAACATCGATGTTTTAATCAGTTGGGCTGTCATCAATCATATTCCCTATTATGATAATCGAAATCAGGGATGGTGGTGTAATCTGTAATTTTGTTTTTGATCCAATCACGGCGGTATATAAGGTTGCCGATCGTAGCTTCATATTTGTCACGGCAATCGTAAATGCAAGACTCAATCATATTCTTATCTAGGATGGATGGGTGGTTTGCTTCATCTAATGCATCTTGCAGAGTTTCGGTGTTGATCCAATAATCCATATCAATGGCATCGTCGCCATCGGCAGAACGACCCCAATGAGTTATCTCAATGCGATAACGATCAGACATATTACGCTCCCTTAACGTGACTACAAGTTTTACGATACGAGAAACCAGTGCAGTTGCAGCTCCAGCGATTACCATTCTTCGTCAATACATACTTCTTACCGTTGCTGCCGTCAACCACCTTGGTTAGTGACGAGCGTCCGACATTGACACCAGCGGCAATAACATTAAGCTCGCCAGCCTTCACTCCCTGACTCTCTGGTAACTGCCACCCATGCATAATCTGTTCCTTGACAATAACACGGAAAGGAAACTGTGGGTCACCTGTCGTCAAACAAAAGCTATCGTCCTTGACCCACCTGGGATTGGGGATTACCTCACCCTCATACTCGTTGAACTCATTGAGTTGATAACCATACAGGTGGCGCTTATCATACAATGCGTTTTTAACGCAGACACGAAGGCGAGTCATATCACTTATCTCCTACCGTTGACGATACCATGACATTCATATTGCTTTTTACCATCAGCGAGACACTGTTCCATCAGCATACTATGGCTGATGAATATCGCTGTCATAACAAAGATAAGAAGCCCAACAAGAATTATCAGAGTGACTAATGATAACCAATGTTCTCTGATCACTGTGACATCCTACGCTTCAATTCACTGACGAGCTCTTCGTCGGTGTAGTCAGACAGGCTCTTGCTCGGAACCAGAGACTTAATCATATCTCTGATCTTACTCTTATTAATA
>Ga0181350_1000123_pt1 | contig 23740 bp, 14 predicted proteins | sample Su13VDMM110DCMD_FD_130105 | JGI IMG/M metagenome (GOLD analysis project Ga0181350, IMG submission 130105) | Freshwater viral communities from Lake Michigan, USA - Su13.VD.MM110.DCM.D | ecosystem: Environmental > Aquatic > Freshwater > Lake | place: USA: Michigan | collected 2013-07-16
TGCAAACTTTGCCAGAAATAAAACTGAAGCAGACAAAGCACCTAGAACAAAGAAGGATGGTATTATTAGCCGTATAATTAGAAAACTTAAGAAGATAACTATTGGGTTAATGATTGCGCTTTCCACATATACAGGTGTGACTGGATTTGACTTTAGTGGTAACACAGAGTCTGAGCCAGATACAGAGATGGCTGAAAAGCCAACCTGGGGTATAAACAATGTAGTAGATAATACTATGGCAATACTACCTATATCTGATTCTTACAAGCAAACCATGTATAGAGGTTTGATTAAGTATGGTATATATGATGCTACAGCTGTTAAAGAAGAAGCTATTAATAATGAAGAGATATCTGAAGCAAAATCAACTGTAGAAACAAATGATACACTTGAGTATGTAAGGCAAAATACCTACTTCCAAAACTTAGGAAAGGCTCGTGATGGTCAAGGCGCTAAAGGAGATAGTATCTTGATGTATCGCAACCAGTGGTTTAATGATGTGGGATTTGAGTATTTAACTGGAGCTAGTAATAGTACTAGGGATCGTGTTGGTCAAACAACATATGATAACACAGTTGGTGTAGCTCATTTCTACATAATGGATAATACAGGAGGTGACTTAAGTCGTTATACTACAGATGCTAAATTTTCTGAAGCAAAAAGAAACTTTAGTTCTCGTGTAGGTACATACGATATTAAACCCACAGATTATGTTCCGGTGTTTAAGTTTATGCCTAGAAATGAGACTGGAGAAAATGTTGTTAAGATGCAGTTTAAACTAGGCTCAGAATTAACAGCAGAAGATAATGCAATTACTAAATTAATTCAGTGGAAGTTTGGCGATATAGATTTTAACTCACAGGCTGATTTATACAAGGCAAGTTATTGTTTGACAACAAAAGGTGGAGATAAAGCTTATAGCTTCACCTTTAGTAAAAAAGCTAATGGTAAAGATTTGTATAGCCGCTTCTCTGGGTCAAGTGTTATCTTTATATTTAACGACCAAAAGGGTAATACAATTGTTAGAGAGTTTACTGGAAGTATTAATGGTATTAAGAAAGAGGGAGAAAGTATCATGAAGCAATTCCAGGTAAAACCGGAAGACCTTACAATTGGTGCATTTGATGCCGGCTCATTTAGTGCAAAACCCGCATCTAAAAATGGAGTACTTAAGAGTGACCAGTGGGATGGCTTCAATAAAATACATCCTAATGCAGGAAGTGCTTTGATTATTCCGGTATCTAGTACACAAAAGGTTATCCAGCTTTCTGATATTAATCCTTCTGAAGAAGAAATAAATAACGTAGCTCAAGAAAAAACAAAATCATGTCAGTAAACTGCGCCCTTATATATGATGATAATGGTAATCCTGTAAACTTTGCAGCACCAAACGGTAAACCATCTGAGCTTTATCTTGATTTGCTACGTGCATATGACAATAATGCACCTGCTGCAAAGCGCGATTACCTTAAAGTTTATACAGCTGCAGCTAATAATTTAACAAATGGGTGGACTGCTGTAAGACGTGTTTACTCAACAGATACTAAGTATAGCAATAGTGAGTTTAGTTACTTCACACAAGCTGCACCTGAGACTTTTTCTGAAGACTATGAATCAAGTCAGTTTGTTGATACACGAGGTAAATATCTTTTAGCAGGTTCTAAAGAATATCAAGAACTTGCTATAGATTTTGAGCGCGGTACAAAAACTAAAATAGACCTTAGGATACCTGCTACTCAGAGAACAATCCCAACTATATTTAATGTAACACCAGAAGAGTTTGTTAGGTCTCTTGAGTCTAACAATGGTACTATGGTTGGAAATATAAAAGTGTATAAAGAGGGCACGGAAAGATCAGCTGTACAAAGAGACATAGATTCATATAATGAGTATCGTGGTGGAACTTATATTACCCTAAATAAAACACAGGGAGAACTTAAAGATATTTATAGAACTAGGATACTTAAAAAAGTAGAGCCTTTAGATCCACGTATAGTTAAACAAGGTAATCTAGCAGCTATACAGAATGAGTTCTTTAAGTATGTTAAGAGTAAAGGTTATCTGGGTATCTATTCAGAAAGCCCCCAATCTGATGGGTTTGTGATAACTTTTGATCGTAGCCAAGTATTAAACCCATCACAGATAAACCGAGCATTAGATGCTCATGGAGAACCTGTTTTGATACAGAATAATGGGTCATTGGCTATTACTAAATTGCCCAGTCCTCGTGAGACCGCTCAGTCTAGAAGTGCTAATTCAGATGCGACAGCAACAAGATTATTAAAGTTAGAACAAGAGCAAAAAGCACAAGATACTGGAGTTCAACCAGTTGTATCTAAAACTAGATCACAAGTTGCTGTTGAAGGCCTATTTGATAAAGCTAAAACCTTTGATGAAACAAGTGGTACATATAACGGTTTGCTATTAGACTACTTTAATAATTTAAAAGAATACAAGGATAATGGTGTGACACTCCAGTTTTTAACTAACTTATATGAAACAAGAAGTACTCCATTTGATGAGGTAATAGGTAATGAGAATCTTACTGAAGGTTCTTACTTTGTATCAACTGATGGTGTAACAGGACTGGTTATAAAGGCTAATAGAGATAACTTTACCGTTATAACCAATGGTGGTGTTATGTCTATGAACAAAGAAGATATCCTGACTGAGTACTTCCCATTAAGAGATACTGCTCCTAGCTTTGTAAACGTTAGTGAGGAGTATGCTGAGATTATTGCTGAAAGTGATTCAGTAATGGATAAGTTCTTTAGCAATCCTGAGGCTGTTGCTAAAGCTGTTAAAGATGTTATGGAACACATGGATAATTTGCGTAAATTTGGATATGATTTTCTTAAAACCCTTAGATGTTAAACAATGAGTTGTCCGATACAAAAACCTGAAGATTTTTTTAAAAAGGTACAAGCTGATCTCCTTATAGTTAAGGAGGCTGGTCAACCTTTTAATTTGCGTAATTATATTGGGCAAGTCTATGATGAGGTAAGTAATGAGATTAAGGAAGATCCTAGTCTTGAGGGAAAGGCAGCTGACATTGTAAAGAACCTACCGAAAACAGTAGCAATGGCTGCTGGATCAAGTGTTCCTCTATTTGGTTACTTAGCCGCTAATGGATTGGATTTCATTGAGTTAGCTAAGCTGACTGAAACCTTTGGTTCAATTACTCCACAAGCAGGTGAGACAATGGGTGAGGCTGTTAGTCGTGTATTATCTGATGTAGTTTTACAGTCTAAACCAAAGCCGGATGTTGCAGCTATTAATGCTGCCGTTGAGCAAGTTGTAACTTTTCAGGAAGTAGGTCTTACTAATGACTATGTAGCTTTAATCAAAGCAGCAGTTACTTATGAGGCTAAGCCATTTACAGTACTTAGTACTATGATGAATAGTGAGCTGACCTATACGGATCCTGTTACAAATAAACCTGCTGAAAAAGAAGATATTAATAAAAGATTTTATACTGGTTTTATCAGCCACATTGCATCTTCAATACCTTATGCAAACACTGTAGATGGTAAAGTCTATTTGCCTGGTACATCAATACCTATTTATTTAACTACTAAATGGTTAGGTGCACTGCCTGAAGATTCAATTTATGAGAGATTTTCTTCACCGGAGTATCAAGAAAACTTTGATAAGGTTCAGGTGATTACCAATTCTTTAGGGGAGCCTCTTTTCTTTGATGATAAGTATAATGTAACATCTGAACAAAAAGGTAAAGCAATTTACTATAGATTCAGAAAGCGACAGACTAAATATAAAGGAGAGCTTAGACAGACATATCAGTCCATAGAAGAAGCTACAAAGAGCCATCTTAAAAGATATATCTATAATAAAGAGTTACAAGGACAAACGGTTACTGATGAGGAAATATCAGCAGAAGAAATATTGTTCAAGGATAGATATGCTTCTGAAACAGTTCTTGCTGAAAAGATAAATGATTATATCAACCAAAATCATAAAGAACATTTTATTGTAAATGAAATTACAGGAATATCTGAAGGTTTTATAGATACCAAGATTCAAAAGGTGACGTCGATCCGTGACATTAATTTAGATGGTCAGCCTTTTATTGTAAGAACTGTGGAGGTTCGTCAGGTAAATAGAGTTGCTAATGCTGAATTGGTATTAAGAAATAACAGAACTGTTGATCTATTTAATTATGGTGTGCCTGCAAAGTATGTTGATTTAATTGCAAGCACTCTAGTAGAGGATACATACTACCAGAATGATCCAGAGTCTGAGACTATTAAAACAAATGAGAAGCAGAAACTAATTAAGAACTTTATTTACACAATGCCTAATGAGTTTACTGTAACTAAAGTAGAAGATGATCAATACAATGTTACTCTTGGCAATACTGGAAGACAAACTCTTACTAAAGAGCAAACAATCGCGGCTATTAAGAATTACCTTACTACGCCTGTAAGAAATAATAAGAAAGTTATTCTCAATATAGATAAGAAGAAACTCGTAGATCCTGCTCAATTTTTTGATTACACTTTGCAAGATGATGGCAGTGGTCGCTATGAAATTATACCAACTAACTTAGATTATAGTGAGTGGATTAAAGATAACTTTAGTGTGCAGGCCGGTTTAGATGCTGAAGGAAAAATCAGAGGTAAGAATCCATATATTACTTTTTCTATTAAAGCTGATCAAAATATTAAAATTGGAGAACAACCTGCAGTAGAAACCAATAGTATTGACTTTGGTGCTATTCCTGATTTCTTTAGCCCGGCTGATGACAGCATTGAAGATGAGGATGACTTATTTAACCAAATCAAAAGCAAAGGTCTTGAGAAAGCATTTGCACAAAAGGTGCTTAACAAAAATGAGTTTGCATCAGAAGAAGAATTTAAAGAGCAAGTTGAACTAGTAGAAGAGTGGTACAAACAATCAGGTTTGAATAAACACTTTAAGATAAATGTATTGTTCAGTGTTGTTAACTCTAAAGCAGTTGCAACCTGGACAAGAAATGCTATTAATCTTTACGCCGGTTCTGATAAGATTGATATTTTCCACGAGGCCTATCACGGATTTACTCAAAAGTTCTTGACTCGTAATCAAAGAGATAGTTTATATAAAGAACTTGCTGTTAATAAAGCAACCGAGAAGTTTACTACATATAAAGGCCAGACTAAAACATTTGGAGAAGCTACAGAAAGAGAGTTAGATGAATACTTGGCAGAGGAATTTCGTGCTTATATGATCTCTAATGGTAAAATGGAGATTGAGCGCAGAGCTGCACGTAGCATATTTAAAAAGATATTTGATTTTATTCAGAAGCTATTTAGAAGAGGTGCAACCTACAAGGATGTACTTACTTATGATACATCATTACCGTTGATTAATGAGATCTTCCAAAAGCTTGCTCTTGGTGATATCTCTAAATACACTGCTGATAATGCCAATGTCTCATCTGAGATACTTGAAAAGAGTATTATTTCTGCGACGGGTGATGCTGTTTTAAATGATTCAGAGACAGAAATGGTTATGCTATCAGCTAACTCTGTTATATCAAGTCTTATTGATAAGCTTAATGCTGACTCTAACACAAGCGCTTATACACAAAAATTACTTATAGACTCTAAGAAAGAGACTTACAAGTTTATTAAAAATGCATTTACAAAAAGACTTAATGCTATTGCTAATGAGTACAAAGCAATAAAAGATCTTAATCTTGATGCATCTAATCCTAGGTATGATGAGTATCAGATGAAGCTTGCTACTCTTGAGCATCAGATTTATATTCTTAAAACAACAGTTGACAACTTCGGGGACGTAGATAATATGTCAGAGACCTATGGATTTGTTAAACACTATGAAGATAATGGATCATTCTTAGCTTATCAGAAGATGCTAGATCAAGAGGATGATCTAGATGAGACTGTGTTTGTTGCTGAAAAGAACAAGACATATGACCTTACTGGTAATGAGAATACCATCTATGAGCAAGCACATGCTAGAACTATTTACTTAGTAGAGAGTTTACTACAACCTAAGTATAACAGCAAGGCTCAGAAGTACGAAGATCCAAAAGTTAATAGTAAGACTGGAGAAACTGAGTATGAGTATGAAAAAGACTATTTAGGATTTCCTAAGCTTGTAGACTTTGACTATGTATGGAACAAGCTATCTCAAGTTTTAGATAACTTAGATCCAAGTGAGTCTGTATTTAGATCACAGTTAGCTAGTCAAGCCGGAGACTTTCCATTTTTATTCCAGCTTATAAAAAAGTTAGGTGACCCTGAGACTAGAAACCCTTGGGTATCTAAGATGTGGGCTAGCTTTGTAACTGACTTCAACTACATAAGAACTCCTATCGAGGCTCTTACTATTGAGTTAATTGGAACTAAGGAAGAAGAAACTAAAAAAGAAACATTTAAATCTGGTGGTGCTACCTTTGGTGTAGCATCAAGTAGCTCTAAAGCTGCAGCTAGAGACTGGGATGATTACTTCCAACAGGTTAAAAATCATCCTTATATTAAAGAAACTATTGGAGCACCTAACCAACTTGATGTTCAAGCTGTATTAGATGAGTTCCAAAATAATTATCTTGGACGTGAGATTGAGTTTTTCCATGCTTTAGGAATTAATATTATTAACAAACCTCAAGTAAGAGAAAGACTCCAAAGCAATGGCCGCTTTAATACCGGTCGTGTTAAAGACTTTTTAAACAATTTAGAATTCTTAATTGAGAATAATGTAAATTTTGTTTCAAGTATAGATGCTGTTGTTAATCCTAAACAAAAGGATGGTAAAAGCCTTGCCACTATATATAGTAATATTCAAGGACTGCATCTTAAATACACAGAGGACAGATCTGACTTCATGGCTTTACGCCCAGATGGAAATGCTCAATCTGAGTTTATGAGAAACAGTACACTTACTGTTAAAATAAGAGGTCTGAATAGCTTTGATACCTATGGTGAGACTATAGCTCAACCACATCTTAGTGAGTTTGACTATAGAAGAAACCCGTGGGTTAAGAGATTAGTTCTTATGAATGATCTCTTTAACTTTAATAGCATTGAGGGTGAGAGAAAGCGTGCATCGGCATTTGTAGATACAAAAGCTAGACTTGATATTACTCTTTTAGGGGGAACTGCTGTTATTAAAGATGGTATTGGTGAGGGTCTTGCTAACATTGATCTTGATGATTACAGTAAAGTTCAACAAGACTTTATCACTGTAATTTTAAAAGGTGTTAGTGAAGGTACTCGTTCTGCAGGTAAGCCTACATCTGTTATTCTAAAATCAAATACTAGAAAGTTTTATGTTTCACCTGCTGAGTTTATCAGCAATTCAGCTGTTAAAGGAAGAGGCTTAGATAAAGTTGTTCAAATTTTTATAGGTTATGCTGCTGCAGAATTAGATAGAATCAACTGGTTAAAAGAAAATCCTAACTCACCTGAAGCACTAGCAAATGATGGTAAAAATACCTTCTATGATAGAGGTACTGTATTTACTTTATTTGATGACATCTTCACTGAAGAAACAAAGAATAAACTATACAGCATATCTGGCGAAAGTCTAGATACTCTTATGAGTGATTTAGCCTTTAGAGAATCTGAAGAAGGCGGCGACATTGCAGACAATGTATTAAAAGATATTAGAAGCTATTTAATCAGACAATACTCAAATACGCAGAATGCTCTTATTGGTGACATAGCAAAACTATATCCTAATGAGAATCCTTTTATTGATCCTAATGTTATTAATACAGTTAGGAATGAGGCCTTGTCTAATGGTATAAGATCAGAAGTTAGTGATCAAGATGCTTACCAAGCTGCATTAATGGCTTATGTGGCAAACTCACTCATACATAATATAGAAACTACTGTTATTATACACGGTGATGCTGCACAATTTAACAATGCATCAGATGAATTCCATAAGCGTAATGCTCCAGCACAATCATCTGGTAAATTCCCAATACTTAGTAAGGAGCGTCTTGACTATTTAAATGATTTCTTAAGTAAGCCATACGTTGATTCACCATGGTTTGCTGACTATACTTATAATGGTGTAAAGTATGTAGGTGTTGAGCCAACATTTATTAAACCATTCAGTCAACAAGCAACTTTTGCTGTTTTTAAAGAAGCTAAGATTAAGTCAATATACTATGGTATGATATTGAATAGTATTTTGGGTGATGACATGGCAGCACTTGAAGCACTGGATATGTATAAGGATGCAAGTGAAGAGGAGCAAGCAGCTTTGAGAGAACAACTTACCAAAGATGTTACTGAGATGGTTGATGAAGCCTATGGTAGTATGAAAGAGGGAGATGGTCAAGGTTGGGGAGCCTTTGACTTCTATAGAGGTCTATGTGATCAACTTGATCAATGGAGCCCTGAGCAAGAAGCACTTTATAAAAAGATACTTAAAAAGGAGTACATTACAGAATCTAGATCAGATCTTTTACAGATATTCCCTATCCTTAAGATGCAATATGATGGTCCTTTATCAGGAACCGGATTACCTTTAAATGCACTTCTTAAGTTTGAGATCTTCCCATTGATCCCTAATGTTATTGAAGGTACAGAATTAAATGTACTTCATAACAAAATGGTAGAGCAGAATATGGATATTGCTACATATGAATCAGGTAGCAAGCTTATGCACTTCACTAACAATGGTAAAACAGATCTTTTCTATTCTGATATAGAAAATAGAGAGTTAGCTCTTGTTGACGAGAACTATAGATTTACACCTAACACTTTATTCTTACAGTACTTTAAGAAGCAAGCTGAAATCTCAGACAAGTACAAAGGCAAGACAAACCTTGCTACACAGATGAGAAAAGCTATTATTAATAACATGGATGAGTATGGTGTACCTACTGACTTTGCGTTTGAGGGTGCACCTGTTGATAGAATTAAAGCTTGGAGTGAATTAACAGGAGATCAAAAAGAGAAGGAGTCACCAAAGTATGTAGCAGTTAATCGCTACAAAAAAGCATTGTTATCTCTTGTTGCTGCTAATACTGAAAAGCTATATAAAAGATTTGGTGTATTAGACGAGGATGGCAAACAAACTAATAATGCCAAAGGCATGGTTGAGTTTTTGAGAAATCAATTAGCTGTTCTAGGTTTACCAAGTCATATTATAAATGACATATCTTATGATCCAAAGACTGGTAAAATCAATAGTGATTTAAGTTTGAGTTTTGGTGCAGATGATATAGAAAAGCTTTTAATGAGCATGATTAATAAGTCACTCATTAAACCTAAGATCAAGGGTGATCAGTTGGTACAAGTAAGTAACTCAGGTTTCACTAGAAACTACGCAGAGAAGAAACTTAGATATGCTACTGAAGAAGAAAGACTAAAGTACCTAGGTACTGGTGACTTACCATTCTATAATATTACAGAGGATGGGCGTGTTACAAAAGCGGGAACTAAGATAAGCATGCATGGTGACTTTAAGAAGTTACTCATGATGGATGAAACTAAAAAGAGAATAGACGATAGTGAAGTACCTCTTACTCCAATTCAAGCTATTAATCAATTAATAAGAGAAAAAGATTGGTTAGAAAAGTATGAGGATCTTATTACTATAGTTACTGTGCGTATCCCGACTGCCAAAGAAAACTTTATTGAGTACTTACAAGTATATGAGTTCCTTGATGAAAGTGCAGGACCTATTATAGTTTTGCCTATGGAGGTTGTTGGTAAATCAGGTACTGACTTTGATACCGATAAGCAGGTTAGTTATTTCCCTAATATTACATTCCGAAAAAGTTATAATAAGGAATATATAGAGGAGATGAAAAAACTCTCACCAGACCTTAAACTTGATATTAAGTATTTAAATAAAATACTTAACAAAGTTGACGAAGATGGTATTGAGTCTCTTAAACCTAAGCAAAGACAAGTATATGCTGTTGCAATACAAGCTGTCGATAAAAAAGTCTATATGGCTGATACAGGTATAAGAGGTGTAGAGAATGAGTTCTTAAACTCTGTTAAAGGTTTACTTGACCTGATGTCTTATTCTGACTTTGTTAGACCTGTTACAACTCAAACGGCATTACCAATTGCTAAAAAATATGAGCAACATGTTATGACTTATAATCATAAGTTGCGTGCAGATGGTACTATTGGTAAGACTACTAGCCCTACTCGTATTTTTGAAATCTTACATAACATTAAAAAGTTAAGTGAGAATAGTGTAGGTTTTCAATCTTTGGGTATTGGTGCTGTAAGTATTGTCGGGGATGCTATGATGAACCAAGCCAACCTCTACCTAAATAGAGAGTACAAGACTGAAGGTAAGTCATCACAAAAGCGCATGTTTACTATTGAGTTTGACCACAACTACTTAATACTAGACGGTGTTCCTGTAGTATCATTAGCAGCATTACGTGGTAAAAACAGCTACAAGAAGATTGTAAACCAGCTTGAACAATTGCTTAATGGTTGGCTAGACGTTGAGAAAGATGCATGGATCTTTTATTTAAATGGTGTTAAGACTGTGGCGCCGGTTATGATTGCAATGCTTCAAGCAGGTGTTGCTCTTGAGGATGTTGCAGCCTTTGTTAATCAGCCTATTATACGTGAGTATGTAAGACGCATGTCCATACTTAAGAGTCCATTTGCATTCCTTAGTAATATTGCACCTGAGAATGCTAACTTCTTCCGTGTAAAGTCTCGTAAAGACATGTTGATTTCTGAGAATGCAAAAAATACACTCGACTATCCTGTAGATCTGCTTAAAGCTTTAGAATTAGAGCCATTAAGTATTGATCCTAAAACTGGAAAAAGCGAGAGTGCTGGTAAATATAGCTTAGCGAACTTGACATATGCTTTTGGTCGTGAGCTTATAGATAACTACAATACAGAGAGTCTATTTAACGAGGATACTCTAAATTCAAAAATCTTCTATAACAGTTCTGAATATGGACCGGAGGACTATGCTGTATTATTCCATTTTTTTGAGATGGAGGACGTTGGTAAAGCGCTAGCAGAACTTAAAAGAAATACAAACTTTGACGTTAAGAAAGAGTCTAGACTTTTTACAACTATGCAAAAAGATTTGTTAGCTCAGGGCATGCTTGAGGATAACAGATTTAATTCTGAAGGTCTTGAGCACATGATTAATAACTCTGTTGTGTCTTCATTCCGTATTGCAGATGTTGCTAAAGACTTAATAGGTGGTTTATTTGGAGTAAGAGAGGATAAAGATTTCAATGACATACTCATAGCCGAGTGGTCTTCAATCAAAAGCATTGACAAGAACACCTATGATGACATGGAGGTTACTCTCAATGAACTTAAAAATCAATATATTCAATTCTTATTGCAGAACTATTTAAATGATGTAGACATTGATACTATAAAAGAATTCAAAGGACTTGCAGTAAATAATAAATTACCTGTAGCTGAGGCAGCTGGTCTTAAATCATTTGGTGCTTATGTGTTAAATGGTATTCTTTACGTATCAAAGGAGTCTATAAAGAATAACTATGCAACTCTTGTAGCTAACCATCAAGACGTAAGTAATGAGCAGGTACGTACCGCTAAAATAGATACTAATCTTTTCTCTACTGAGAAGGAGTATCAAAACTTTATTCTAAACAGAGAGATCTTAAGATCAATTACAGATGTTGATCAATTAATCACTACTCCTGAGTTTAAAACTAGACTTATTCAAAAGAAGAAAGAGTTGCGTGCTCAGAACTCACTTACATTAAATGCTCCACTTGAGGTTAAGCAATTAATCACAGATGGTAGTGCTGGTATAGGTAGGCTTACAATGGACCTTGCTGATAAATTTGGTTATACGCTTGATGGTTATACGGGAACTGGTGAAAATCTAAATGATCTTGCTGGATTTAACATTAAGGGAACCGATCCTAAAAATGTATTACGTTTAAACATTGAGCTTGCTGATGCCTGTGTTATATATGGTGTGGCTGATGCTACTAAGACTAAAAGAGCAATTGAGATAATTAACTCAAGAAAAATACCTTACTTGCTTAACCCTAGTGCTCAGCAACTAAGAACTTTCTTATCACAAGGAGCTCATAAAAAAGTTAATATAATAAGTGCAGCAGCTGCTACAGCTAATGAACTAGAGCAACTAAACAAAGTTTTAGGTCCAGCACTTATTCCTGCAGAAAAAGAAGGCGCCGCAGCTATGCGTGAGGTGTATGAAGAAATTTTAAGAGATAGAACTTTAGATCAAGTATTTAATATTTCTAAGTTATTTAGAGGTATCCCTAATGGAGAAGCTAGCTATGCTATGCAATTTGAAGCACTTAAGTTAAAGTACCCTACTCTTCAGGAAATGTACCCATTAGTAGATTTGCTAAGAGCCTCTTCAATCAGTAAAGGTTTATTTTCAGGAGCTAATGTTCTTATCTTAAAGACTCGTAGACCTTCAAAGCCACTTAAAGAAAAGCTTTATCAGAACTTTAAAGAGTTATCTAACCCTACAAGCATAAGATTAAACATTCCTTACCAAGAGAAAGAAGCTATTGCTAAATTCTTCAGCCGTTTACCGACAGTTGTTTTACTTGCAACTGGTATTTCTGGTAAGGGTGAGAATGCATTATGGCAATTTGTAGACAAAGGAAATTTAAACCCTGTATTAGAGGAAGCTGTTAAGGCTGCTAGCGGTAAGACTAAGAAAAATATTATACGAGAATATATAACTAGGTTCCAACAGGCTAACAGTAAATCTAGCTTTAAGTCTCGCCGTCAATTTAGATCTTACATGGTAGACGGTACCTTCAACAAAATGGGTGCGCAGACTAACTCTAAAGCAACGGGTGTAAAAGAAAGTGCAGTCACCTTCTCTGCCGGAAACAAGTATAGTATCAATAATTTAACTACTACTGATATTAAGAAAGTATTTGATAGCCAGGAAGAAGGAAACATATTCCTATATAACGGTACCACAAACCCAGCGTGGAGTTTGTCTACCTATAGTAATGTTGTTGGTATCCTAAATTCTATTAAAAGTAATAATCTCATACCAATGAGAACTTATAATATGACATACAACAATGATGCGTCTTTCACAGATGCCAGTTATGATACCAATGTTATGATGATTAATGAGGACATAGCCATCATTAAAAACAAGATACAAGAGTTAGTTGACAAAGGTGTTAAAAGAGAATCTATTAGAATCTTTACTCCTAAAAACGGACTAGGTCAAGGTATGATTGGGGCAAGTGATTTCACAGGTGGGGCCATGAATAAAATTAAGGCTAAGGGCACTAAAACTTTCTTATATTTGTCTGAAGCTCTAGCTCAACTTGGAGTTGTAAATACAAACTCTGATAATGTATTAAAGGCTGATGAGTCAGATGTTAAATCAGCTGTTAATATTACAGATCAGATGGTGCTTGACATTATAGAACAAAGAACGTGCTTTAAATCTTAATAAATATGTATTGCGGAGTAGATACCAGCAGCCCGGAATGGGCAAAATTAAAGTCTGAAACTGAGGGTGTAGGTCTGTTTGAGGCCGTAAAAGATGCTGTCTTCAGATCAGGAGGTGTAGCACGCCCAGTAGAAGATGTTGTTAGATCTATTATGAAGGAGGATCTTTCTAAGGTCCTTCAATACCAAAGCCGCTTTCCTGAGATTGCATCTGAGTTTATTACCCCAGTTAGGACGGTGTCAATGTTCCAAGGTTTTAATGAACTTGATAACCGCAGTGTAAATTACTTTACAATGGATGCGGCTGAGGCGCAGGATTATGGAAGTAATGTTAGAAGAGTTACTATTGATTTAGCGGGTACGCTTGCCGGTGATACTAAAACTTATCGTCAGTTAATGACTGATTTCCAAAATCAATCAGGTATTCAGTATGATCTTTATGATAATAGCACTGAAGGATTACAGAACCAAGAGAAGTTCTACAACTTTCTACGAGACAAAGAATATACTGGTATAGACTATACTATGTTTTCTGATAGTCCTTATGTGGTTTTGTTTGGTACAGACAATATATTAAGCGAAGGCATAACTCGTGATGGAAGTGGTGTTATGGTTAATGAGTTAGATCTATATCTAATGCATGAAAACTTTAAAGCTAATGAGTCAAGTTTACAAAATACAGCTGCAGAGTTTATAACTAATAAACCTAATCAGCAAGTCAAAGCTCTTATCGGTACCCTTATAGATAACCTTGGCGATACTGCTGAGGCTAACTTCATTACCGTGGAAGAGGCCAAGCAGATTCACAGGGACCTTAATCAACCTTACAATAACCAGCCCGCATTCTTTTGGAATGGTGCTGCATACTTTGTTAGTGACAATGTTACACCACAAATGGCATTTCACGAGTTCTCTCACCCGTTTGTAAAAGCATTGCGCGTAAAGAACCCTAAGTTATATAACACATTAATTGACGGCTTGCTTTCTTCACAAGAAGGGCAACTTATATACAATGAAGTTCTAGCAAGTAAGCCTAATGAGTCTGAGGATTCTCCCAAGGTTTATGATGAGGTTATAGTAAAAGCTATGACTGAAGCATTTCAGAATATAACAGAGGGTAACACAGAGACGCCGCAGTTTAAGACAGCAATTGGTAATATACTATACCGCATTAGACAGTTCTTACGTAAGCTGTTTAGCAAAGGTAATACTAAAGTAAGATTGGATAAGCTTGGTTTAGATACCACTATTAACGAGTTAGCAGAGATGCTCTTGAATAAAAAGATTGCTGACATTACAGCAGAAGATATTACAGAGCAAGATGTTATTGACTACATGGAAAACCGCAATGATGTTGTGGAAGACTTACTTAAATTAAATAGCAATACCATTGCCAAACAAGTAACCTTTACATATAACGCGGCAGCAGATTATTTGCGCAAGTTAAAAGACAACGGTTACACAAAAGAGATTGCTAATCTACTTAAAGATAGATTCAGTAACAACGAGCTTAGAGAAATTCAAAATAACTTATACGCTCAGTCTGATAAAATCTACCGAGAGGCAGCTACGGTTGAAGAAGAAATGCGCCAGGCTGCAGTAAGAGCTGAGGTATTTGCAACTAACCTATACAAGCTTCAGAATATCGTAACAAGAATTAATGAAGATGCTAGAAACAAAGCAGCTGATGCAGTTACTCCTGAGAAGTCAGTAGAGGCAATGTATGCTCTTACATTCTACAAAGGATTTGCAAACTACTGGACTGGTTATATACGAGTAATTAAAGAGGAGTTAGATAATCCTGAGATTGCCGGCACATACATTAAGACTAATTCCCCACTATACTCACTTATATCAAACATCCAAGATGAAGTTGATCAGCTGAATAAGACAATTAACCGTGTAGATAGAGCAGCTATTGGACCTGTGTTGTATGAGCAACTTATGCCTATGGCTGCCGAGATTGATGAGAAGTATACTAATATCATTGATATTCTCCAAAAGAGAATTGATGCTTCTGACGGTAAGAAAAAAGATGGTTACATCAGACAGCAAGAAGATTGGAAAGCAAAGTATGAAGCTATCCGTTTAACACCAGAGAAGTTTGAAATGATCTTATCAGGTAAACTAGGAGACGGTAGCCAAGCAAATAGTTTCTTAGAGAGTTACCTTCACAACCAAGATCCGGTTGTGTCAAGTATTGCAATGTTTGTTAAAAATAGATTGACAGATGTAGACTTGCGTACTGCAAAGTTCCAAAATAAATTCAATAAGATAATAGGACCTAAGCTCCGTGAAAATGGACTAGACAAATCATTAAATCCTGCGGCGTATGGAGAAGCTGTTACATTTTTAGATGAGTCTTATGAGAATGATAAAAATGGTAACTTAGTTAAGTTTCCTGTATGGACTATACTTTCTCCACATAAAAATTATAGATACTTCAGAGCACTTCAAGATAAAAATATTAAAGAGCTTACTGACATTGCTGAAAAAAGCGGTACACAGGCAGACAAGGATAACCTTAGACAAGCTAAAGCTGATAAATTTAACTATGAGCTTAAGTATTTCTACATGGATTTTGATGTTCGAGTATATGCTCCAGACATCAAAATAGATAGTACACCTGAAGGACGTGAAGCAAGAGAGGAGTATAGTAAGAAGTGGCAAGAGATTAACTCTTTAGATAAGTCATTCTACAATGATCCTAATGCATACACGGAAGTTCTCACTAGAAAGAAACAATTATTAAGAGAGATATCAGAGTTAACATCAGATAAATATATCAATGGTGACCCTAAGGTAGATACAGATACTAACAAACCGCTTACTAAAGCTAAGTTGCTTAGAGAGTGGATGAATGAGAAGAGGCAGTATAAAATTAAAGTAAAGAATGAGGGAGCCTTCCAAACTGCTATTACGGACTATATGCAGAGATTAATCAATAAAAATATTGATCCGGCAAGTGATGAGTTTAAGCAATCTGTAGATCAGTTCCTTACAGAAAATACAAAGAAAAGAACTACCAAAGAGTTTGACGATTTAATAAAGGAATTACTTGAGCAGAGAAAAGCAATCTTTGATAAAATTCCTGAGGAGAAACGCTCAACCATGAGTGATGATGAGATATTCCTCCGTAATGTAAACAAGGCATACAGAGATCCAGACACTGGAGAGTTACTTGGATTAGATGTACCTGATGATATTTTAGATGAGGTAAGACAAGCTCAGCAAAGAATAAATGAAGAAAAATACGGAGGTGGTAAAAGATATGATGGTCTGACTACTGAAGAAGCTGACTTCTATGCTGATATAGTTTCTAAGTTACAGCATAACAAAAATAATCCTAAGGATAGACTTTTTATTAGTAAGGAAGACATGGATAAGAAGGTAGCTTTAGATGCTAAAAAACAGGCGGGTGATCCGCTTAGCAAAGCAGATAAGTTAGCTCTTAGAATGATACGTCAGCAGCTTGAGCAATTACGAGTAAAGCAAGCTACTGATCAGTACCTTAATACTTTTAATGCATTATTAGAAGGACTTGATACAGATAGTGTTGTAGCTCTGATAAATAGCACAACGGTAAATAGAAAAAATATTGAGATTCTTTTAGAAAGAAAAGATATAATAGATGAGTTAGCTTATCAAGGTAAAAAAGATGGTACTCTAGAAGAGCAGGAGCTCTATAAAAACTCTAAAAAGTTTGCGGCATTCTTTGCAAAGAACCACGTAAATGGAGTTAAAAGAGATGAGACTACCAAAGCAAATTATGAAGTTTGGGAACCTCTAAATGTTTGGCGTGAAGTAATGCCCACAGAAGAAAAGTACTATGAGACCCTTACCTATGTAAACGCAGAAGGTGTAGATGTTACAATTCCATTTGCACCTAGTGATGCTTACTATAGTAGTTATATAGATCCTAAATGGAGAACTGAAAAGATTGTAGGTAAAACCGTAGATAACAAATACAAGTGGTTACCACGTGTTAAAGAAGATGCGCCGGCTGATAGTCCTTTCATCAATGAGCAGTACTATGAGATTAAGAAAAACAACCCAGCTTTATTTGAATTAATACAAGCTACTACAGAGTTGTATCTTGACGCACAAAACAAAAAACCTAAAGGTTCTAAGATGTATCTTGATGCACCTAGATTTAGAATTGAAGGTGGGTTAGTTGGAGGTTCTGTTGAGACATTCCGTACTGGTAAAGATGAAAATCTTATTAAGAGATGGTACCAGAATGCACGAGATTTCTTTAAGGATGCTAAAGATGACTATGATCAAGGAATAGTATCAACAACACAAAGAAGATTATCCGTAGGAGATTTCTTTGATGATGACCGTGATGGAATTCCTGTACACGGTATTTCTAACTTAGAGCATCAAAATGTATCTCTTGAGCTTAGTTCTACTATCTTAAGATATGCTTACTCACTAGAAGTACAGAAGGAGTTACTGGACATGAACCCTATTCTGAAAGCAGTTAAAAATGCAATGCGGGATCCACTTACTGGACAATATAACGCTATTCAGCCTATTGAGGATATGAATAAGAAGATGCGTAGTGCAAGAAGTAAATGGTTTAACAGAGGCGGTAAGCGTGAAAACATTAGAGCTAAAACTATAGATAACTTCTATGACTGGATGTTCTTAGGACAAAACAACACGGGAGTATTATCTCAGAAATGGATTGTCAATCTTACTAATAAACTATTTAAGAGAGCATCATTAGGATTCTTTGGATTAAATATAGATAGTGCCCTTGTCAATTACTTTGACGCCGTGTTGCAAAATAATATTGAAGCAGCTGCAGGTAAGTATCTTAACTTAGTTAGTTACCAAAGAGGTTTAGCAAGATCTGGTGGTGTAATGGCTAGTATCAGTTTTTCTTTATATGCTGATGAGAAAGACAAATCTCTTGATGTTCAAGTTTCTATGGCATTTGATCCTACTCAAGGATACTTCCAAAAAACATTAGGCAGATCATTAACTCGATCACTTGCACGTGATGCAGCTGAGATGACTTGGTTAACAAGCACTCGCCAATGGCTTGATATGCAGGCTTCTTTGTCTGTATTATGGGGAATGATGGAGCATAAGAAAATCACAAGAACTATAGATGGTGTTGATATAACCATCAATTATGCTGATGCTTGGGAGAAAGTAGATGGTCAACTTAAATTAAAAGATGGCGTTAATCTAGAATACTCACACGAGAAGGTAACCCATGATGTATTACCTGGAGAAACACTAGATCAAATTGCTAAGAAGTATGATGTTACAGTAGATAGAATTAAAGAACTTAACCGTCTAAAGTCTAATGACTTAGATGAAATAGAGCAGCTTAAGATATCTAACTCTGAGGAATTCAAAAAATTCAGAAACCGAGTACAAGGAGTTATTACAAACATCCAAGGAGCATTTGCTAAGTTTGACCAGCCTGAAGCTAACCGTTATGTTGCATATCGCTATATCACATTCTTACAAAAGTATTTTACTAGAGGTTTATTAAAACGTTTTGCTCATAGAGGTAAGTTCTGGAGCCCAGAAGAGAGATATGATATTGGAACAGGAGACAGTGAAATGGGATTCTATGTTCAAGCTCTATCCGGTATTTTGCGTAATGTTAGAAATGTAGGCAATGGTGCTATGTTTATGACTGATGAAGAGAAAAAATCTACTATGCGTATGGTGGCAGAGGCAGCTACGATTCTTATCAACTCTATCTTAATTAGATTACTGTTTGGTTTTGATATGGGGGATGATGATAAGTTCAATAAGATCAGAGAGCGCAGTGGCCCATTACCTGGTTTATTTACAGATGAGGATAACCCTGACTTTGACTTTGGTGGATGGCTAGGCAATCACGCCCTATACATTTTATTAAAAACAAAAGCAGATGCTGAAGCTTGGATTCCAATCCCAGGTTTAGGTTTAGATGACTACACTCAGAAGTTAGCATTAACATCTGCAGTATACGGTACCACCTTTGAAGCATATAGTAAAATCTTAGGTATGTTACCTGCTACAATTGCAGGAGATGATGCAGCATTCTATAGAAGAGATATTGGTCCTTACAGCTGGCAGAAAGAAGGGGGATCTAAAATGATCAACTATACCATGAAAGCTATAGGTATTACTGGTAACAACGTAGAGCCTGGTTTAGCTATCAAAAACTTTGTACAAATTGAGAAGAAGAAAGCTCAGCAAAGTATTTTTGATATTTTACTTAGCAACCTTACATTTGGTAATTCTTATGAGAAAGGAATAGAAAACAAAAGAAATTAATTAATATATTATTACTATGAAAAAGTATTCTTACACAGAACTAGAAGCAGAATTTGCTGGATTCGGTTATCAATGGCCAACCCTACATGTTGTAGGTATCAGGTCTAAAGCTAATGAGAAGAACAAGTTTGATGATCAGATGTATTTGATCAATGGTCCAATGCAACAGATATTCTCTTGCACAACTAATCCAGGTACACACTGGTTGAAGAACTTACTGAACCCAAAAGGTACAGCAGTATTGAAACCAGGACAATATGTTGATGCTTACCAATTAGGATTACACCAAGGTAAGTATGAAGCGTTAGTACAACGTAAACCTGTAACTGTATACCGTGATGGTGACAAAGATGATACTGCTGAAGAGCAAGGTAAAGAAGATACAGGATTATTTGGTATTAACATACATCGCGCTAATCCATCAGCTATAAGCTCTATCATAGATAAGTGGTCAGCAGGATGTCAAGTACTTAATGATTTTAAGCAATATGCTACATTGATTGCAGCTTGTAAAGCATCCGGTAAGAAGACATTTACTTATACTCTATTAAGGGAATTCTAATGAAGAAGTGGATCATATCCATACTAAGTGCTGATGGAGACCAGAGTTCTAAAAGACTAATAGGTCTCTACTGTATTGCTACAGGATCAATTATGGCATGGATTGGTACATTCACAGATTATAAGACTCCTGAGTATATGTACAATACTATAATGTTTACAGGTGCAGGAGCTTTTATAGGAACAGTTGTTGAGTCAGTATTTTTACAAAGATTAAATAAACCTAAACAAGATGCCAATGACACCCCGCCAGCTGAAGAAACTGTATAAAGACATAGCTGTAGCAGTAGCTCTTGTATCAATTGTTACCTTTATCGCAATATTGCAATATAAGAATAAGGTAAAGGATCTTAAGATAGAAGATCTTAAGCGTCAGGCATATGCTGGTGATGTACGAGATAGTATCTTAGTAGACTCTTTAAAGCTTAAGATACTACAAGACAGCTTGGAGATTGTTGATATTCAACGAGTTAACAGTATAAACACTATAAACAAACAAGATGGCAAAGACAAAGGTGATCGGGATATTCTTATTGCTATTATCCCTAACGCAAATGATGAGCAGCGTGACCGTATATGGACAGCTTACTCCCCAAAGAATTAACTACAATGGTAACAAAGGTATCTTCTTCACAGATAAACAAGAGGAGCTCTTGCTTAAATCTATTGTGGACTACGACTACTTGCAGAAAAGTATTGCAAGAAAAGACGAGGTCATTAAAATCTATGAACTCCGCTTTCTTGATAAGGAATTTGAGATCAAAAAGATGGCTGGATACCTGGATGCAGCAAACCAGAGAACAACAGAGTGCCTTGATAGAAACTTTATTTTACAATCAAACTTGGTAGTAGCAAGAGACTCAATAGAGATAACTCAGGGTAAATTGCATACTTCTAGAAGAAATAATTGGATCTTTGGAGGAATCTCCGTATTTTTATTAGGTATCTTTATAATAACAAACTAAATTATATATACAATGGCAAAGGTAAAGAAAAACACAGCAGCATTTGTAATGCCTGCTAAATCAAGTAACTCTCGCGTATTAGCAGGAGCACACTTTAGTAAAGGTGGTACAGCAAAAGCAAAACCAACAATGAAAAGAGGTGGGGGTATGAAGAAAGGATGTTGATGGATAACAAGTATCAATTTCTTAAAGCTCAAGTAAAAGCATTTCATCCTGAGTGGCCTGAGGAACAAATAGATGCTGAGTGCAAAAACATATTAGCCGGCAAAAGCGAAGACGCAGATGATGGCTGTTTATACTGCGGATCTTAATTAAAAAAATATAAAGCAATGGTAAAGAAAGTAATAAAAAAGTATCAAGGGAATGATGGTTCTTCTGAAACAAAGAGGCGTAATCCACCCAAAGTAAAAACAAGAACTGTAACAACTAATCCTGGAGGTTACTCTAAGACTATTGTTAAAACTAAGACTGTTGACAGACCTGGTAAACAAGCTAGTGTTACAACTACAAAGACAAGACCTACTATTAAAGGTGTTGCTTCTGATTATGCTAGTGGAGTTCGCAAGTCTGTTTATGATATTAAAGAGAAAGTAAGTAATAAGCGCACTGAAATAAAAAACAGACGCAAAAAAAATGGTATCCCTGATCCTCCCATTCCAAAGCCTGGAGATACCCTACAGAAGTCTCAACAAGAAAATATGAAGATTGCTAATGAGAAGATGTCTAATGAGGAGAGAAGAAGAGTGTTAGATTCTCTTCAGGGTATTCCCACACCTTCCCGCGACTATTCCCCTAACATTAAAAGACCTTCTAAAGGAGATGCAGCACCGGGTCCTACAACACCTGGTCCTAGGATAAATCCTAACACAATGGAAATACAAACTGCACCAGGTGAAGCTAAAATAGGTGGTACTATTAAAAAGAAAGGCGGTACTGTTAAAAAAACTACTAAAAAGAAAAAGTAATGGCAAAGAAAAAAGTTATAAAATCGGCCAGTGGTAACTATAGAGCTACACAAAGGCCTCTAAAAGGTCCAGCAGGTGATCGCGGTGTAATGAATACATCAAATACTAGAAGAACTATAAAAGGAGTTTTATCAGGAGCACCTACAGTTAATGAAGTAAATAAAGAACGTAACACTCTAGAAAAAGCAAAGTTGCTTAAACCAGAATATACTAATAGTGGTGGAGGACTTAAGTATCTTATGACAAAAAAGAGAGGTGGTGTAATTAAAAATAAAAAATAATGGCTAAGAAACTTACAAAATATCAAGCTAAAAATAGTCAGGTAAAAGCTACTACAGACTCAAGAACTCCAAAAGGTTTAGCTGATGGTAAACTAAGTAAAAGTGTTATAGACTACAGTCTTCGTGAAATAGCTGAAGGTATTATAAATACAGAAAAAGCTAATTTTAAGGGTGCTTCCGATGCTATATCAAAAGTAGGGAACTCTGTATACAACTTGCTATTTAAAAAGAAAGGTGGTCCTATTACAGCTATGGACAAGGTTCAGAATATGTATAAAAACAAAAAGAGATAATGGCTAAAAAAATTTTAAAAAAGGCACAAACAGAAGGTCCTGTTACTAAAAGTAGAACTGTAACTAAAGGTCCATTGGGATTAACTAAAACTATTGTTAAAACAAAAACCTATGCCGATAAAGATCCTGTTGTTACTACAAAGACAAGAAATACGGTTAAAGGAGCTTTAAACAATGTTGGCGCAAAATTTAGACGTCCTCCTGTTGGTGATTATCCGTTTACTCCTGCAGATAGTAAAATGAATTACCTCAATACAAAAAAAGTAGGTGGTGCTATTAAAAAGAAGAAGTAATGGCTAAGAAAATTTTAAAAACTGCTCAACTCACAAGACCTATCACAGCTCTTGACCAAGTAGATAGAATGGAAAAAGCAAAGTACGGAACCAATGTTACAGATCCTCCTGTTGCCTTGCCACCTACTCGTGTTCAGGTTGATACTGTTGACAAGACGAATAATAATAAGAAGAACTTCAAAGAGTTTGTTAAGACATCATCTGCTGATGGCGAGACAAGTTCGTTATCAGTTTCAAATAATAAGAAGGACAAGAATTATTTTTTGAGTACTGACAAGAGTGGTTCTTCATTGAGTACAAGAAAAAATGGGAAAGAAAAAATAACCACAGGTCCTGCAGCTGAAAGAAGATTTCATCGCGCAGTACGTAGAAACAGTTAAAGATAATGGCTAAAGTAATCACAGCAAAAAGCAATTCTCCTAAGCGTACTAAAGTTAGCCGCCCAGGAATAATTGCTAAAACAAAAACTAGTCGATCAAAGACTAGTAAGTTGTATAAGAAAAGTTATAGAGGTCAGGGTTAAACTCCTAGTATCTTTAGGATGTTAGGCTTAAAATAGCTTTTGCCTTTTAGGATCTTCCCATCTTCTCTGAGGATGGGTTTTCCATTTTCATCAAGCTTGCTCATGTTGGACCTATGGATTTCTGTGAAGACTTCTTCAATCCTATTTTGTAGGCCA
>Ga0181350_1000126_pt1 | contig 23302 bp, 36 predicted proteins | sample Su13VDMM110DCMD_FD_130105 | JGI IMG/M metagenome (GOLD analysis project Ga0181350, IMG submission 130105) | Freshwater viral communities from Lake Michigan, USA - Su13.VD.MM110.DCM.D | ecosystem: Environmental > Aquatic > Freshwater > Lake | place: USA: Michigan | collected 2013-07-16
ATATTTCCAAGAACAATGATATTTTTGGCAATTATCGGCATTATTACATGCCCTTCAGGTTATCAGCGCTGTTGTGCATTTTATTGACAGCAGCCTGACGATCAGCTGGCTTCATATCACCGAGGTGATCAATAATTTTACGACCCATAGCAGGTCCGATAGTTGTTTTAGAACCATCGTTATGATTGAACTCAATCTGTCTACCACCAGCAGCCTGACCAGCAATTACCTGAATATGCTGACGAGGGTCACGACCATTGGTTTCAGTACCAGCGCCTACGGCTGCAGCAGTGCCTTCCTTTGGCTTATTCTTAGCGCCTTTGGGACGACCACGACCTTCAATAACTAAGTTGATATGATCGAGTTCTTCGTCAGAAAAAAGTTCTTCAAATTCTTCCTTAGCAACTTCCTTAAACTTATTATCAAGCGCCTTTTTATCAGCCTTTGATGGACCGTCCTTAGAAACTTGCATGTTAGGGTTTTTACCAACAGAGTCAGGAACATAATCTTTACCGTCTTTCTTAACCATGCCAGTACCAACTTCTTCTGCACGAAGCTTTTCAAAGTCATCACCATCAAGCTTACCGTTTTTGTTCTTATCAAGCTTGTGCTGATCGCCCTTAAGCTTTTTAGCAGCTTCAAACATATTACCAGTTTTAGTTTCCTGAAGCTTCAGGAAGGCTGCAATCATTGGGCTGTATGAATTATTGATAGACTGAGTTGTAGCTCTTTTTCTTCCGGCTGCTGTTTGTGGTGCAGCGCCTGCAGGTTCAGCAGCAGGAGCAGGAGTAGCAGCAGGAGTTTCGGGTTTCTTTTGAGCAGCTAAGTTTTTAGCACGTTCAGCGGCTTGCACGTCTGGATCAGCGAAAGTACCAACAGCCGTTGGGTCTGTTCCATCAGTTCTACCTGTTTTAGCATTATTTTCTGCGCCACGTGCACGATCAACTGCATTAGGCTGAATTTGAGCAGCACTTGGCGTAACTGCACCGCCGAATTCTTTTGCAGCTGCAGCAGGAGTTGCTCCACCGGCAATAGCGCCCTGTTTCTTAGCAATTTGATCAGCGCGGTCAATACCAGCCTGACCTGATGAAGCAGGAGCAACAGGAGCAGCAGGAACATCTTTATCAACTGTTACTTTACGATCGCCATCGGAAGTTTGTGAGTTGCCAGTTGTAGCAGTAGCAGCTGCAGCAGGAGCATCACCCTTATACTCACCGCCCTTTTTGCCTGTGGTGTAAGAACGTTCATTACCCTGAGCATCTTTCCATTTGAATGTACCAGCTCCAGATTCCGAAGCTTTTTTATAAGTATCACGAAAACTTGCAGCTGTTTCTGAACCTTTTTTGTAAACGTTGTAGTCGCCGCCTTTTGTTTTAACTGTTTTTACAGCCTTATCTGTTGGATTTGCCATTTTTGATGATCCTGTATTTGGTTGAGTAGTTGTTGGTGTTGTTTTGGCGGCGTCTGCTTTCGGAGCAGGAGATGCAGCCGGAGTTGAACCGCCAGCAGAAGAAGCAGGCGTCGATCCACCAGAAGAAGCGGCGGGTGCATTTTCGGTATCATTTGAAGATTTTGCAGCATCGCGAGCCATATTAATGCCAACGGCTCCAAGCGCAGCTGCTGTGCCAATTTTAGGAACGAAAGAAGCTAAACCACCACCTGCTGAAATAGCAGCACCAGTGTAATCGCCTTTTTTAACTCGGTCATACGCATCCATAGCACCAAGCGCTGCGCCTGCTACAGGAAGCGCACGCCCAAGAGCACGTCGAGCTGAACCTGCAGGGGCTGGAGCTGCTCCGGAAGTTGTTACTGCTGTGCTTGATGGAGTAGTTGTCGCAGGTTTAGCACCACCAGTATTTGGTGGTGCTGGTGTAGTTGTAGGCTTAACTTCCTTAACCTTTTGATCAATTTTTTCAGCAGCGCCTGGATTGCTCTTCTTAAGATCAGCAATTTGTTCAGGAGTCATCTTTTTTAGAGCATCACCAGCTCGTTCTTCAAGTTGACGACGCTTTATTTCTGCTAGTGCTTCTTGAATATTCATATTACTTTCCCTGATCTAATTCTTGGTCTTTTAATTTAGGTTCTAAATCAATGAATGGATTTTTACCGCCTTCTTTTTCTTTTTTCTTTTTAGCAGCTTCTTCAATAACTTTAAGAACTGTGTTAACCGATTCACCTACAGCTTTTCTTCTACTCTTAGGTTTAGATTTAGAAGTAGTCAGAGTTCTAGAATTTCCAGCTGTTCTAGCTTCACTATCAAACTTACCAGAAGAAGTATTGTTTTTTTCAGGTGTAGCAGGTGCAGATTTAGTTGGTGTTGGTGTTGGTGGAACAGTAGCTGTTTGAGTTTGAGTCTGTGGAACGGTTGCTGTCTGAGTTTGTGTTTTTGGAGCAGTAGCTAACATTGTTGCGCCTGCAGCGCCTGCGATAGCGGCTGGTAAAGCAGCTGCTAGAGGAGAAGTAGAAGACGCGGTTGCAACAGCAGGTGGTGCAATTGCAGCGGAAGGAGCTACAGCAGGAACAGGAATCGCAGTAACAGGAACGGTCGGTGTAGTTTTTACTGCAGAAGGAACAGCTTTGGTAGTTGCTGCAGCTGGGAGATTAGTAGTTGGTGGCATCTTCATTTTAAAAATTGTTTTAGCGGCAGGTATAGCATATTGCAAATACTCGTTTACTTGCTTAGGAGCAGTAACGACAGATCTTATTGTATGCTCTAAACTAGTATACTTCTCGGACATTTTTTATACCTTTGAAATTGCTCTTAACATCCAACCATGTTTTTCATGAGCTTGAATGCGATCTTGGATAAAATTTGATACGCCTAACTTACCAGCTTCTTCGGCAGACTTGTAAGCCGTAGTTAAAGAAGCAATTACTTTTACGTTGTCAGCCTGTAGTTTCTTAATCATATTTAACGCTGTTGGAATAGAGCTTTCGTCTTCAACAGAAGATAGCTCTTTAAATCTACCTAAGCTACCAGGAACATAAGCATCCAGTGTGCGAATCTGTTCTGCTATTCCGTCAACAGCGCCCCATACTTCATTATATAATCCATTTAGGAAATCATGATATTGAGCAAAATCAGCTCCCTCTACATTCCAATGATAATAGTGTGCCTTCAGATAGAAAGCAAATGTATCTGCTAAAGCTACTTTTAATTCGTCAACGAGTTTCATATTATACCTTTTTTTCTTTAGGTTTACGTGGCTTACGTGGCTTCTTTGGCTTAGGTTGTTCTACAGCAATTTGCTCGATAAACGAAGGAGTTGGCACATCTTTCGGACGATCAACAACAGTAGGCGCTACGTTGGCTACGGGAACAGCCTCAGGCTCTTTATTTTTATTGAAAAATTCTCTGAGTTTATTAAACATAGTTACCTCACCAAGCTTTGCACGACCAGTAGCGTGCTTTTGTTTTAGGACCAGGATTGTCACAGTTGTGACGTGCACGGAATGACTTACGACGAGCAGGAATATTTTTCTTGATAGTCATATTTTTATCTCCGAAGTTTACCTTCTGAGCTTTACCATCGCCATCAGGATCAACGAATACTTTTGACTTCTTAACGTCGCCAGGAAGTCGCTTGTTCAAAGTAACCTTCTTACCTTGATATGTAGCTTCCTTCATGGTTTTTACAGCCTCGAGTTCATCTTCAGAACGAAAATCAATTTCCTTCTTGAAAGCTGACATTCTCTTTTCCTTGCTGATCTCTTTTCCTTCGATTACAGCACGATACTGCTTGAGCTTCTTGTTATAACTTTTTTTAGCATCACAACCACAATTTTCAGCAACTACTTTTCTGATGGTTGTTAGTAGTGCACTTTCTTTAATTGGTTTTTTTCCAATTTTAAACATTTCAGGAGCGCCATCATCTACATGAGGTAGCTTCTTATCTTTAGAAGACATATTTTTTAAATTTTTACTGATCTGATTGACCTTATCTAAATCAGAATTTTCTTTTACTGGTACACAGTTAGGAACTGATTTACCGTTCTTTTTCTTCATGCCAATAGCTTCATAGCCTTTCCAGCATGCTTTTTTAAGATCTTCGTCTAGTTCCATCGCGAATCCTCCTGCTATAAATGAATTGACACGATCAAATGCGAACTGCTCTTGCGTTCCAGCAAATGATTCTTCGTTAAATGTGATGAATCCACGACGATATACTTCTTCTAGAATATCGACTGGGATTCCTGAATTTTGAGATTTTTTATAGAGTGAAAGCTTCTGCTTGTCAGTGAGTGCTACGACAGACTCGCTCAGGCGCTTCGCGGTTTCTAGCTGAGAATCAAGTATGCTGTGTAACTGTTTTACCATTGGAGTTTCCCCTTGGGCTTATCCGATATTGAGCAGGTCTGCCGTAGCCTTACTGCACTAACATTAGTATTTATATTTTTTTATCTTGTGACTTCTTCCCAATCGATTGAAGCCAGAACTTTATCATTATTTGCTTTTGCTGATACAGCTAATGTAAAGGTTGTTGGTGTAGATGTTAATCCATTTCTTTCTAATTGGTATCTAAAGATGCCATCTTCAAGTTTAGCCGTAATGCTTTGACTACCCGTTGAAATTAGATATGAGGAGAAAAGTTCTTTTCCACCTGATTGCGAAGTAGCATTTATATTAAACTCGACTGAAGAATCGCTACCAGCAGAAACCCAAGTACCGCCTGTAATAGATGCACCGACTATTATCTTATATCTATAATCACTGGCGGTCGTACCAATAAGAGATATATTTTTGGGAATTACTACAGCATCTAATCTATCGGATTTTAATCGAATAGAGCAAACAGGATAATATGTATTCAATGAAGTTAACGTGTAGTTGTTTGAAGTTGGTGTATCCATACCAACTGTTTTCTGTTCGCCACGGAGTTCATATCCCCCTTCTGAGATAACAGTTGAACACACTTGCTTCATTGTAGAATTGCTTGCAGTCACCCCTGTATTTCTAATCTCATAACGAAGCGGAAGGGAAGCAGTTGTCATATATGTAGTAGTAATATAATTAGCATGATGGAATGAATGACAGTGAACTAACTTACCGTCAATAACAAACCCACAACGAACCGTTCCTAAACCAAGCCATTCAATATCATAAAAAACAATTTGAGCTTTAGACAAATCTAAAGTAGCTTTGGATGGGCTAGACGAAACGGTACCTAAAAGAGTGTCAATATTCCAATTAGCTTGTTCTGCTCTTGTTTCAACAACTGAACCATTTGAATACGAACGTTCTACCCAAGCAATACTTGTACCATTTGCTTCAAGATAAATTCCATTGTTTTCGCCAAAATAACCAACTCTTTGTCTAAGATTTGCTTTTGGTGGTTCCATAACAAAAGTGCTTAAAACTTGTAATGATTTACCAGGCTGGTAAGAAAACACCTTTGTTGTTTCTCTGATAATTTCAGCACCTGATGTGGTGTCAAGATTCAACTCCATCAAACCAGCATTAGGATTGAATGTATATGTTGCTGTTGATGTGTTGGATGTTGCCCATAATCCATTATCTCTAAAACGATGTGATGAGTCAAACAAAGTTAATGGAGTTGACACTCTCGCTCGACCAAATGCATCTACAGCCATACCTGATGGATTGGCAGGACCAACCAATGAACCATATTGATCTGCGAGCATCATAACTTCGAATATAGTTTTACTATCATTTATATATTGGTGTGTATCTTTACGAAACTGCGCCATTATTGCATACCTTTCTGAACATCTCTAAACATAGACTGAGCATGTTCCTCAGCCATTTTCTTGGGCAAACCTTGACGGAATGAAGCATAATCATTAGCACTAGCGTGTGCTCTCATTTTAGAAGCAGACATACCTTCAACACCCTCAGCATCTGGATCTCTGGCTCCTGCAGAAACAACATCAACCTTTTTAAAGTTGAATAGCTGCTTACCACTTTTGTCAGGTGTAGTGTTATAATGGTTAATTAGCTTGGTAAATTCAGGCACACGGTCATCACCAGCAACAATTATAGCATGATCATGACCAGCTTTATGTAAACGTGCTAAGTGATGTAACAATGTAGGTTGCTCTGGTGATGCTGCTGAAATATTTGTGTTAGGAAACATACGGCGAGCATGTGTAAGTTTCTGAGCAGGTGTCAGTGGATTCTTTTTTGGATCAACAGAATGTGAAAGCACGATCTCGTGATGAGCTTCGTGCTGATCTGCCAGTTCTTTAACTTTATCAACTAATGCACCATGACCAACTGTTGGTGGATTCATTCGACCAAAGGCGAATACCACAGGATTGGTTGGTTTGTTAGCTTTTGGTTTTGCTGCTTCTAATAGAAAATTAACGAATCTCATTGGAAACCTCCTTCATTTCTATTAAAGTTCTGACGCGAAAACTCTTCTCTATCAACAAACTTAGCAGAATTACCTTTTTTATCAACAGCAACAGCGCCTTCTGGAGCTGTTGGAATTCCTCTAATGCTATGTTCAAAAGGATTACTCTTGGCCATAACTCTGGTCAATACATTTTTAGCAGCTTGTAAATGGCCATGTAGCTGTAACGCTTTTTCGAAATGGTCACGGTTGTTCATAATGTGTTCAATGTTAGCACTATGCGCCCTTGCTTTTTTATCTTTAGATGATGGTGTTTTAACCGACTCAATGTCTTTAGTAGCTCTCTTAGATAAATGAGCAACGTATCCGTCCACGCTGGGCGTTCCGCCGTTACGAATCATATCATTAACATGAGCTTCAAGTGTTGTACCATGACCTGCTAATGCATCAAGAGCTTCAGGCTTCATACGCTTATATACCATTTCGGCTTTTTGCTTATGAGTGTGAAACTCAGCACGCTCTTCAGGAGTATAGTTACTAGCATCAGGTTTAACAGTCGGATCAATGTTAGCCACATCTGAATGACTGGCAAATGTTGCTCTAGTTTTATCATTTAGTGGACCAGCAGTCATACTACCTAAATCGCCACCACCCTTATACTCAGTGTGAACAACCATGCCCAATTTAGCCTTGCCGATTGCTCTTCCTTCTGGGCTGTCTTTATCAGTTGAATATGTGATGGTGTTGGGTGTAAAGCTGTGCTTACCACCCTTTGATTGTACATCACCCTGACCAAACATAAGATCGCCCTGATAAACACCGCCTTGCTTCGGCATAACTTTAGGTAGATGCTGAAGAGCTTCTTTCAACTTAGCAGCAAGACCAGGAGCATGACCGTGATTGGCGTCAATATCTTCAGGAGTGTAGTTGATCTTTGGTGTTTTGTTAAATGCTGACTTAGTAGCAACAAAAAACTGACCTGTTTTCGGATGTTTACCAAATACAACGGATGGTGCACCATCATACTTTGTTGATAAATGAGTAGTCGATTTTTTTCCAGATAGGCTGTTATGTACACTGTCCAAAAAATCTGCTGCGGTCGACGCTCCTTCATTACCACCATGAATAGGAAGATCTTCTAAGTGAGTTAAGTGTTTGAGAGCCTTACCTTCTGATGGTTGTTCCGCTGCTTCTGAAAGATATTCATAGAACTTATACATTAGCCGTTACCTCTTTTCATCATTTCTTGTTCAGCAGGCGTATGAAATGTAGCACCACCTACACTTGATGACATGTGATGCTCAACGGGATTATACCCTCTGCTTCCGATAGCGCCACCCATACCTTCATTAGCTGCTACGTCTTCACCACCTGGATCTGGTCGATTTGCAGTTCTAACGCTAGATAATGGTTTAGCTGCTTGAGGTGCTACTGTTGGATTAATACGACCTGCTGTTGTGCTAGGCGCAGGTTGAACTGCTGTTCCCTTTGTTTTTTTATAATCAGCTTTGATTCTAGCTTTGTCAGCTACGTCTTGTTTTCTTTCAACATCTTTACCGATAACGACTAAGTTACTCATCGGGTCTGACTGAGAACCAACCTTAGCTGTCTGCATAGCAAAGGGAATAGTTTTACCAGTTTTATCATCATAATAATGATAATTGATACTAGCGCCCGATTTAGTAACAGAAAGATTTTCTGGCTTGGATAGGTAATGTTCGTAGTCTTCGCCAGGTCTTTTAGTTTCTAAAACAGGATCATTACCACCACCTGTAAAATGCCTTATATGTGTATGACCGAATTCTTCTTTAGGAGTTTTATAAGCATGAAGAACTGAATTTCTAATATGATCTGACAATTCTTGTGGCGAAAGTTTTTGAAGTTCTCCATGCATGTTATCTACAACGGAGCGAAGCATTGTAGTAGTTCTCTTTTTAAGATCTTCTTTAGCTCCAGGCGTTGTTTCAAGCCATGTTTTTCTAAGATCGTCAGCTCCAAGTTTAACCTTATCAGGGGATATAGGTTTTCCTTTGCCTGCAGCTTTTTTCATTACACGTTCTACAGCTGCCTGTTTAACTTTCGGATTATCTTTCAAATTAGCCAGTTCGGGGTATTGCTGATTAATTCCATTTTTGTGGTTTTCAAAAATTTTATCACCACCGAATGTAGATTTAGCACCATTATTAGACAAAGTAATAGGTTTTGAATCATCAGATACTTTAAGAGATAATCCGTGATGAGTACCATTTTTATGAGTTAACATAACATCAGAATCGTCTTCGCTTTGACTCGAGTCAATGCCAGTAGCTCTCTTAATGTCTCCTGATTTTGAAGTCCATTGGACGTTTCCTACGTCTGAAGGCGACATATTATGTTCTTTAAGAATATCGTCGGCAGCTTTTTTTGCTCTGTCGCTAAAATTTTTGTATTGATCAGGAGTTAGAGACTCGGTTAGTTCATCATGTACTTCTTTTGGTGATTTACCATTAATGTCTTTATGTTTATCCATGTGTTGACCGCCAGATAGGTGATAACCAACCATCAATTCATGTAAAACACCCTTAGAATTTTTATCTAAACTACCAAAATCTTTTGGATCCGCTTTTTCTTCTGATAAATGTTTAATTAAATAGGAACCAAAACTATCCATTATTTTTCTCCTAAATGACAATACGTTTAAATATATTTATAAAATGAAAAAGGGCGAGCTTTTCAGCTCGCCCCAAGTGCAAAAGTATGGTTGGGCGGAACCCCACCGTTATTCCCAACTATTCCGTGTCTCCTTCGACTCGTGCCACTGCTCGATCGAGCATTACATACTTCGCTTATTATTATTTATACGACAAATCGAACTTTGTGAAAAATATTTTTACTTTTTTTGCTTAATAATATGAGGAGTCATTGACTTTAACATAAAAGAAGGCGACCAGCCATCAAATGCACCGCCTAAGTTAAGATGTCGCATAAACTTACGGGCAGAATCCAGATTATCAAATTTCTTGATAATTTGTTCAGTTGCTGTTTCAATAACGGAAACACCATTTTCAACTTTAAGCTTGTAATTCATATTAAAAACTCCTAAAAGCAGTGGCAATCATAACGTTAGCAATATCAACAGCGACCTTATCGCGAATGATACAGGCTACTTGTGGGATTGAAAGGTTTTGATAAAGATCAACCCTCACAATTACATTTTGTTTAATACCATTCATGCTGTAATGAATAGAATAAACATCCTGATCTGACATAGCATCATATATCTTTTGAATTTTACACTGAAAAGAAGTATCAGCTACAACGATTGTTTCCTCTACCCTTTTAGGGGCAGCTTCTTCCATTTCCTTAAGCAACCGACCCGATTCATCTGTCGGCGCTCGTTTTTCAACAATGGTAGATGGACCACCATATCTGTATTCATTATTAGTATCAACCATTTACCACCCCGGAGCTGTATAATCAGTATGTTTCTTGTACATCGCGTGTCCATCTAATCCATAAGTTGGACATATCAAAATATATTCAGGTAGTTTGTCCTCACAAGTTTTACCAGCAACACCACAGATAAACATAGCACCTGTGCGTTCAGGATCAGAAGTTGTAATTATATTAGCGATACGCTCAGCAGCTTTTTTGATATTGCTGTTCTCTTTTTCAAGCTCAGCAATTTTATTGTTTAACTCATCAATCTCCAAAGACATCTTATGGCAAGAGGATTCAAGTTCATCAATGTAATGATCCATGCTATCGTAAATCATTCTGTCACAACTCTCTTCCATACATCATCTTTTGATTTGAGCCAAAGACGACCGTCATTACCAACAGCCATTGAAACATGTTTTGACAAATCCATTTCGGGTTGCATAAACCATCCAGGTACCTGGCCAGGTTTAGGCTGCATTGGTTTACGTGCTGTGAGTTGTAAAGACACAGGCGATTCGTTTGGAGCCTGATCAGCAGTAACAGCCCTAGCACCTTCAGCAACAAGAATAACTGGTGCTACAGGCAGAAACTTGAAAAACGATCTACGATTCATCACTTAAATCCCACAAAAGCAGAACGATCAAACTTTTTCCGAGGAAGGTTCCGCTCCATATCCTCAGTCATAAACTTAGAATTATCAAACACTGACTTATCTTCTTTTTCTTTGGCACGAGTTTTTGACTTAGGACCATCAAGAATATCGTCCTGAGCATCCTGCTCTACATCATAAAGCCGCATTTTAGCGCGATCCACGCCAAGAACAAACCGACGAATATACCCAGGATCATTGTATCGATTCTTAAGCTGCTTAACCATAATTTGACCCAGGTCTTGAAGCTCTTCGGTTGAGATGAGGGCAAACATAAAATCAGCTGTGGCTGGGAGTCCGAAGGATTCTGACGTATCTTCCAAACCCACGTCGCTGCTCGAATATCCGCTTCTAGTTGTTTGAGTCGCAGAGACGATTGGAACATCGAATTCAACTGCCAACCCGCGCAACTCTTCTGCGATTGCTTTGACAAGGGTATAAGAATTGACGTTGGCTCCATTTTTAATCCTCGACGACATACAGATGTTTAGATAATCGATATAGATAATATCGGGCTTGAAGTTTTTCTTGAGCTTTAACTCATTGAGCAAGTGACGGAAGTTAGCAGAACCAGCACAAGCTGTAGGATATTCTTTGATGATCAATTTCCCAGTAGTTTTTTTATTGATACGATCCATTTTACGATCATACATTTCTTTGGGAATAGTTTTCAGTTCATCAAGGGGAATGTCGAGCAAATTAGCATCGATACGCTCAGCGATGCGTTCCTCAGCCATTTCAAGAGTAATGTAAAGAACGTTCAAACCTGCTGACATATTACCAGCTGCGCAATGACACATGAATAGCGATTTACCAACGCCTGTACCAGCAAGAGCAATGTTCAGTGTTTTCTTGGGCATCCCACCCTGAGTAATCTTGTTGAAATACTCAAGATCAAAAGGAATGCGTTCTTCCTTAGTATGATAGAACTCATAACGGCTCTCAGAGTCTTCAATAAAATCATGACCAATATGTGTATCAAAAGAAACACCTAGAGCATCAGAGAGAACCTGCGGTATCGCCCCTTTCGAGGTTTTACCCGTTTTATCGTCAAGTATCTGAATAGAGTGCATGATAGCATTGTAGACTGCTTTCTCTTGACAGAACTTTTCCGTTTGATCAAGCAGCCATTCAATTTGCGAATCATCGGTATTTTTGACACTCTCAATAACATTTACTGACGCCTTGAATGTATTTTCGCTTACACCTTCCATATTAGAAAGATCAATCACCATAGCTTCGATAGTAGGGAACGAGTTATACTTTTTCACATATCCATCAATCAGCTTGAATACAACCTTGTCTTCTTGATTAGAAAAGTACTCTTCTTTCAGGAATGGAATAACCTTACGACCATATTCTTCATTTTTGATAATATTAGAAAATATAACTTGTTCGATATTCATACAGCCCTCAGTGAAAATCTTTGATGTTTTTAAAGATACCTAGAACATAATTTTCAGCGGCATCTTCTACATAACGTAGAGAGTTTCCAGCATACATTATAGTATGATTATAGCTCTCATTTACATAAAAGTCAATGGAGTAGCTGTCGTCAATTTTGACGACGACAGCCTTCTTAACTCCATTATCAGAAATAAACTCTGATATATTAAGCTTCATCTGCAAATTCCTCATCAGTGTCCATAATGGAACCCATAGCCATTTTATATTTGTTCTGAATATACTCAGCAAATTTAGTTTCATTAAACATCTTCATCCAGAATTCCTTGTTATCGATAATATCGCTCGCTCTCATGGAAGGTGTACGTACTTCACCAGTTTCCATATCAACAGTGGCGTACCAACCGACTTTAGGTTTAACAATAAAATTACCTTCAAGAGCAACTTCAAGCAAGCCAGACCAACGATTAATTCCGCCATTGAAAGAGACTGTGATGGGGATCTTTGACTTTTCTTTAACGTAACGAGACTTTTCCACGTTGATAACGAAGTGGTATCCAGCGATTTCTGTACCATCCTTATCTTGCTGACGACCAAGAATCCAAATATTATCAGAACCATAGTAAGAGCCAGTACCACCACCGACGATATCCTTCGGGAACATACCAATTTCCTTATAGGTGTGATTGATCACAACCATAGGAATATCCTTGAGCGATAAATGAGGCGTAATCATTCGGAACAATGACTTAAGTTGCTTGGCACGTGTCATATCAGCAACTGACTTACCATCAAGAGCATCATCAACTTCCTTTTTGGAAGCGAGATTACCGATTGAGTCAATAACAATCATAACATGTTCACCACGCTCCAGAGTTTTCATCTGCTGCATAATGTCAAACTTCAGTTCCTCAACGTCAGTGATAGGCGTATGAACCACTGAGTCAAAAGGAATACCGAAAGTTTGAAAATATGACTGAGGTGTACCAAACTCAGAATCATAGAACAAGATGATACCGTCCTTATACTTCTTAAGGAAAGAAGAAGCGAGCAGCAGAGCAAAGCCTGTTTTAAAATGCTTTGATGGTCCGGCTAACATAGTCAGACCAGGAGTAATACCTCCATCAACTGAGCCAGAAAGAGCAACGTTAATCATTGGTACCGAAGTAGGAATCATATCCTTTTTCGTAAAAATTTTGCTATCGGTCAGAGTAGCAGTAAGCGAAATCGTGCTGTTCTTGATAAGCTTATCTTTTAGTGACATATATGTTCTCCGTTATATTGATAGTATATTGTATATTGATTATATTAGCAAGTGTTATTATCCGTCGACTAACTTATTCATTTTCTTGATGAACCCGTCAATCTTTTCTACTCGATTGGGCCAATGTATAATCTCCTTTTCAGGATTTTTTTTAAGATTATTCAGTAGCGGCATAATCATATCACGTAACATTTCCAGCTTCGCTTGTGCTTCGGGCTGAGCTAGATCTTCAGCCGTAACCATGGTAAATCCAAAATCGTCATCTTCATTTAAGTCAAGTTTCATGAAAAGAAATCCTCCAACGTTGATCTTTCCTCCACATCCCAACCAATTACCGACGTAATCGAACGAAGAGGTTCCAGGAATGATTTATTAAACTGTGTATCACGATCAATATACTTATCAAGGTTAAATTCAATCGGCAGTTCATCAGGCGTAGCGATAACCGTGTCCTGAATAGGATTAGGCATTTTGAGATAAGCAAAGCGGATTTTATCACCATCCTGAATAGGAGGAATGTTAGTCAATCCTTTTTCCTTCAGCATATAATTAAATAGCAAAGCTCCCTTGACTTGGATAGGTGTACCCAACTTATAGATGGAGCCTTCCTTTTTACCATCATACTTACCCATGCCCTTAACACCACGGGGAAAGGCTACCTCTTCAAATGGCAGGGTCATAAAGCGTTCACGAAAATCAGCCACATACTTTTGAAGTTCCGGTTGTTCCTTATTCATAAGGATTTTCAAAGCTTCCTTGATGCTTTCGCGACACGCGTGTGGTGTTGATGAACGAACAGCCTCAATGCCCGATACCTTTAGCTTAGGTTCGGCATACTGCACACCTTCAACGTTCCAGGCGTTGAGGATATACATCTTTTTACCACGCCAGATACCCTTGTTAGCGATAGTTTCACGCTTCATCTGCATCTTCTGCTGATAAGCATTCATCATATCGGCTAGCTCTTGATACCACTCATCCAGCTTAGGCTGGATAATTTTCTCGCAGAATGAATCAATTGTATTTACAATGACCAACTCGTCGTTAGTAGCAAGTGTTTCTACCATCCCTTCCATAGTGACATAGATAGAGTCTGTGTCAGAAGCAACAACATAATCAACAGCGTTGGTCTTCAGCACCTTATTCATAAATTCATTTATCTTCCGCTCAACCCAACGGATAGACAACTGACCAGAGGTGGTGATAGCCTCAGCATGATCAAAGTTGAACCAACGGAAGTATTCGTTGCCAAGAGCACCGTAAGCTGAGTTCAACTGAATTTTCTTGGCCATCTGGAAGTTATGATAACGAGCCACAAGCTTTTCATCATCAAAGCTCTTGGTCTGCTCGAACCTCTTCTTAGACTCGATCATCAACTGCTTATACTTGGTACGGTCATTGTACATCTTTTCCATCAAAGCAGGAAGGAATCCCTGCTTATCCTTACGATATGTACAACCATTAGCTGCGTAAGCTACTGATGCATCACGGTATTCCCAAGTACCCTTGAGCAGATAATCAATGGTGGGAAAATCTTTACGACCACCAAACATTTCAGGGCTGATGTTATACTGCATAATAAGATGAGGATACAGGGAGTTCAAGTCAAAAGAAACAACCCACTTACTCAAGCCAATCTTAGGTTCCTTAACATAGCCACCAACCAGAGAATCAGGCATAGACTGTCTCTTAAACTGAGGGATAACGATATTCTGTTCAAGCAGATAGTTATGAATGATAATGTCCCATGGCAACACCGTGGTCATAGTGTCACCATAGTTTACCTTAGCATCATAAGCCAAAGCCATGACCTGTTCAAGAAACTTCAGTTTATCATCGAGACGCTCAACAAGCACACAGTCATGAATGTTATATTCGATAAACTTTTGGTAGTTGTTTTTATACAACTCTAGCAGGTTGCCATACTCTGAATAGTCAATCTTTTTTTCACCCAATTCAACCTGTGCGATGTAGTCCAGCTTGTAGCTCTCTTGGTTACCGAAGGAGAACTTACGATACAACTGGTAGTAATCCAGAACTGCTACCCCGACAGGGGTAAACGACTGATTCTCTTTACCACGGAACTCAACTGTTTTCTCATTGAGAATGCCCCACGGCGAAAGCTTCTTAGCTTCCTTATCATTGAACAGATTACGTATACGATTTACGATGTAGGGAATATCGAAAAACTCAATGTTCCAACCAGTAACAATATCAAGATCAATGTTTTGCCAGAACTGCAGAAACTTTTGAAGAAGCTCATACTCATTGGCGCACTGAAGATAATGAGTGTTAGGATCAGTCGTGTTGAATCGACCACAGCCGAACACATAGTTTCGACCACGGCTTCTTACAGTGATAGCAGTAATTTCTTTATCAGCTTTCTGAATATCAGGGAAGCCTTCATCGGCAGCGCACTCGATATCGATAGTGCCAATCTTGACCATCTTTGGGTCGTAATTTAGTTCGCCCTTGAACTTATCAAAAATGTATAGGTAGGTCCACTTGTCCAACCCATACACATTCATATTGTCAACATCTTTGTAACGCTCAACAAAATCACGAGCATCAGTAATGCTATCAAAGTCCAACCGTTCCGCTGGCTTATCGTCTAGAGTACGGTATTTACCGTTTGGCTTTTGTAAAAACATGTAAGGACGGTAGTGTACCACATCCTTAACTCGCATACCCTTATCGTAACCACGAACATATACCTTGTCGCCACGTGCGAATACCGACGTGTAGAAATCCATTCAAACACTCCTCATAAATATAATCAATTATATAATAGTTTTATAGTTTGGTCAAGCTTTAATTATCTGGTCGAGTTGGTGGTATGCTTGGATCTTTAGGATCAAAGGTTGTAGGTGTTGGCTGGGGTCTAGCTCTTCTAGTTTCTTCTGCTTTAATAGAAGTAACCTTTTCTTGACCTCTTGTCCAAGCAACAACACCAACGATAGCAGCCATTGCCATGTGATAGAAACCACCTTCGCCCAGCGTGATTGGTTTCCAAGCTTCATAAGGTACCTTGGCAAACCAAGAGTACCATCCTGTTAGGATAGGTGCGAATAGGAAATCAAATAGACATACGACAAGATACTGCCATCCCATGGCTGGTCGCCAATAGGTTTTGATCCAGTTATCGTCTTTGTCTATTAGGTCTGGCTTGTTGTCATCAGACATTAGCGCCATGCCGCCTGAAAATGCATAGCGTCATAGTTTTTTTCAAGACCGAGTGAGTACCATCCTTCTTGTTTAAAACATTCAACGAAATCGCGGCACTCTGGCTTACCTAGATAAGCATCATCCCAGCTATCATTTAATCCGTTGCGAGCAGGGTCGATATCAATAGCGATACCCCATGAATGAGTAGACCAGCGATTACCACCACGAATTTTACGGACGTTTAATGAACCACCAAATAGATAAAATCCGTGTTTGATAATATCTTTCTCGCTGTAAAGATAACTGACATTTTCTAGAGCTGAATAAAGAGATTCCGCTACTTTCTTATGACATGTAATTTTGCTGAGAACAACGTCAGTATCCCAAGCAAGAACCATGCGGTAAGGTGTATCAATTTTAACTTGATTTTCACCGACAGGTCCGTAGTATCTCATAAGTGTTTCAGTTGTTTCCTTTGGCCAAAAGGTGTAAGGTACAACATCTTCATCAACAAACAGCTCTGGGTTAGGCTTCAATTGACTTTCAAACTTATCAATCGTTGCTTCATCAATAATACCATTGGTTTTCAAACCGTTCATAGTTTGAAACTTAATCAAAGCAGCTTTAGATTTAGGACCAATGAACCCATCAATTACACCGTCATACAACTTTAAATCATAGAGGTATTGCTGGTATCTTTTGTCGATGTTGTTCATTGAATCCTCCTGAGCTTTTTATTATTTATTACACACCGTCTTATAAACAGTAGTAATAATTTCGCCACGAGTTAATCCAATATCATTGAGTTCTTCGTCACTGAGAGTATTCAACTCAGCAACGGCGCGATGGAAGTAAACATACTTTCTGGTATTATCAACCATCCAGTTTAAATAATTAAACAATTGTTCCTCCTATGAAAAAGAGGGGCATTGAGCCCCTCTGGTTACTTGGTAGTAATATCTACCTTCTTTGGCTTTTTATCTTCAGGAATGATATTTTCCAACCACAACTTCAACATACCGTTAATAAGTTCAGCGTTTTTAATTTCAACTGAGTCAGCCAACTGAAATTTACGAGTAAATGCTCGATCAGCAATTCCTTTGTAAATATATCCAACAGGATTTACTGTTTCTTCAGCCATATCGTCAACAGTCAAACCACCCTTAATTGTAAGTGTGCCATTGGCAACTTCAACATCAAGGTTGTTCTTACCAAAACCAGCAACTGCCATTTCAATACAGTACTTGTTTTCGCCAGTTTTAACAATATTGTATGGAGGATATCCAGGAATCGCCTTAGCATAGGCGTCATGTGCTTTCGCGAGATTCTGAATCAGTTTATCAGAGCCGACAAAAAACTTGTCAAAATTAGACGTGTTGAATGAAAAAATATCGTTCATAGTTTTCTCCTATAATTAGCGAGAGTTAAAAATACACTCCATCAGGCAGTGCACATATTATATAGTTGTGTAGAACTATAATTTAAAGGATCAATTCAACTTTTTCTCATATGTTTCTTCAATAACTACCACAATATCCATGTGGTATGGATCTAAAATATAATTTGGAGTTAAACCCATAGCTTTTACTTCTTCACCATATTTCAAAAGTCTGGCGAAACTATTGTTATCGTCATCAGAACAGGCTGCAGCTGAATCTCTGATAATTTCCTCAGGGATGTTAATGTACTCTTTTTCCATTAATCCCACAATCCTCTATAATACTTACCGAACAGAACAAGTCCGTTGCTGATTCGTTTATTAAAAGCATCAAGACCTTCGCGATCAAGTTTGAAAGTATCTTTTGGCCCTCTCTTCATTTCAAACAAACCGTTCTCTTGATTTTCCCAAAGAATATCAGATTTTCCTGAATAAAACTGAGAATCAGAGTCTTCATCAGCTAGCTGCTCGAAAGTCCAAATTAATTCGTCAAGCAACCACTCCCAACGCTTATGAAGATTTTCATCAGAAACACCACAAGACTTTTCTTGTTTAGTAAGAGGTGGTGCGGAAGTAGAACGCAAATGCTCTGGCACATCCTCATCATCAATGAGAGGAGAACCATGCTTAGTTTCTTTAAGTTGCTTGAGCATTGGCAGGGTAATCAAAGCAAGAGTATGATCCATATTCCAGGTATCATACCTGTCAATGCGAACCTTGATCTTGCGATTTCGCCAATGAAAATACTTGTTGATGGTAAGGTTTAAAACGTCTTCCCACCAGTCACTGACCTTGTCAATTACTCGATCAAAACGATCATATTTTTCCTCATCAATTTCCCAGTAATATTTTTTATACTTTTTATGGAGATACCAATGTTGAAATTTACGACCAGACCAATGGGATGCGTAAGGTCCAATATAAATCTTCACTCGGTTTCTCCTTTAAACTTTTCAGCTTGCTCAAGACCCTTGATCAAAGCACTCATAATACCAGCACGGATGAAAGCATACTTAGCTTCTTCATCCATATCAAATACTACAAGAGCAGATCCATCTTCTTGATCTTCAACGGATACAACTTCTATCTGCATGCTAAATACTCCTCGGAGGAATGTGTATGTTCGGGTTCAACAAGTATATAGTATACGCTATTTTAGCGGCAATAGCAATAGCTATTTTATCCACTTATGTAATAATGTGGAAATCAAGCATCCGTAAGCAAGCACTGTTAGAGTTTAATAACAAACAGTTAGAACAAACGATACGCGACCAAGAAACATTTATAACCAATATGAAAACGGTTAATGATTCTCAGCGAGCTATTATAGATGATACTCAAAAGAAAAATGAAGAGTTATCTAAACAACTGACTGATGTAGAAGAGTTTCTTAATTCAGAAGAGTCTCGTAAAAACGACAGACCAGCCTCATCTATTATAAAAGAAACTATCCGTAAACTATCAGGACAGAAACCATGAAGAAATTAATTGTTGTTCTACCTTTGTTTCTTGCTGCTTGTTCGCCAACATCTCAAGTTGTTTCAGCAACAAAACTTGAGGTAATAACACCTGATCGCTCAATGTACAAGTGTGATTCGATTAAGTATCCTAATCATAAGAACCTAACAGACTCACAAGTAGCACGTATTATAGCAGACTTACACAAGAAAAACTCAGAGTGTAAGAACTCGATTGAAGCTATTCGCAAATTCCTTGAGGAAGCGAAAACAACAATCGAGTCTAACTAATCAGTCTTCATCTTCGTATAGGTCGTCGATGTCTTCTTCTTTTTTACCAAAGTACTCCTGCTTGCTTTCAGCATATTCATCGGCAATAACCTGAGCTTCTGCCATAGAATAATTCTCAATCATATCTTCAGTATGCTTCTGAGGCAAATTGAATGACTTTTTACCGAAAACAAGAGGCAACGCTACAACGTCCCAACAGTTGTATTCAACTGAGATCTTTTTGCGGTAATCAATTGTGATACAAATAGAACGAATTTCCTTTTGCTTAACATAAGGAACAAACACCGTTTCAGAACGACGATAGGTTTCTCCGTCGATTTCTTTCTCAATGTAATTGGTCGCCATGCGACAACGAGGAACCCAAAACTTGTGACCGACTTCATATTTTGGAATAGGAATATTCATAACTCACCTAGTGTTTGGTTAGAGCTGCTAACTTAGAGTACAATTGCTTGCGTAGTTCTAATGAATCTTCTGCGTAAATGAGAAGTGATGGCATAAACTCAACAGCGACAATCGAGTAGCGAAGATATGCATCTTTGATCGCTTCCTTATCATCATCAGGCGTTTTCATATAAGCATCAAGGTATTGTCTGACAAAATAAATCATGTCTTCGAACTCAATGAATTCAAGACTACGAACATATTTCAAAAAGTCTTCCGGAGTGCTACCTTTCATGAAATGCGCTCGATAATAGGTTTACCAACCAAACGCCAGCCGTTGACGTTACCAGCCTGCAGGCTTTTGATGTAGATCAACGCAGTCTTCAATGTGCTGAAGTTGCGGCGTTCTTCAATGAGCAGGTTGTTAGCATTTTTAACATCGAATGTAACTTTGAAACGAATAGTCATAGTTGCCCTCTCAAACCCGACCAGAGTATCATTCTAGCCGTTTTAATTTAAATGTCAATGAAATTATTGCGCGAGTTAGTCGGTCTTTATCTTGTTCTTACGGCGATAGGAGCCTTTCCCTTTTTTAGGGCGGACGACCTTATGAGCGAACAGCTTATTGCTAAGAGCTTTCGCGTAGGGATTAACAGTTTTATCGCTCATCGGTGTCTCCTATTTCAACATCACATACCTGATTATACGCCCAACACATAAAATGTCAAGCGAATTATATAGGCGACAGCTTCACTATTTTAGCTACAGCTTAACCATAGGTAGGGCTTGACATAAAAATGAAAAAAGGGTATGATGTATATAATGAAAGGAAACGAAATGACTCGTGGCGAACTACTCGGTAAAATGCTTGTTATTGTAACAAATGCTCATGCTGGTCAGTTTGACCGTGGCGGTGCACCTTATATACTGCATCCGCTCAAGGTTATGCACTATCTGAAGAGTGAAGACGAAGAGTTGCAGTGTATAGCTCTCGGCCACGATGTAGTAGAGGACACGAACATTACTTACGCTGAACTTCGAGCAGCTGGTATTACTGAGCGTATTATCTCTGGCATCAAGGCTCTAACCAAGGTTCCAGGCGAGACTTACGAAGAGTACAAAGAAAAAGTGTTCGCTAATACTGATGCGATGAAAGTAAAGATGTCAGATCTGCGTCACAATACTGACATCCGTAGGTTGAAAGGAGTAACCGAGAAGGATATTGCTAGGATTGCCAAGTATCAGATGTTCTATACTGAGATTAAGGCAAAGCTGCACTCCAAAAATGACGCTTGACTTTTTATTAAATCAGGCGTATGATAGGTCTATAAGTTGAGAGAGGAGAACTCTATGTCTGGCATTCATATTCTCGTTGGCGACTCGCATGGCGTTTATATCCCGCAGATTTTTACTCAGAAGTACGATCGCGCTGATTGGGGTCAGATCAGTGACTGGGCTTGGGAGACCTGTGCTCTTGGTCCGGATCACGAGAACAGCCAGCATTACTGGGACGCCTGGACCGAAATTACGGATTCGGCGAGTTACACCGACTCGAACGGTAATGTCTGGCATCTGTATCAGGATGGAGATCTTTGGGCATTTTGCGACGCTCTGATGGACGAAGAGGAATATAAAAATTTTTTCGGAGAGCAACGTTGGGTAGCTTGACATAAAAATTAAAGAGCGGTATGATAGGTTATAAATTGAAGAGGAAGAGAAATATGCCTAGAGGTGTTCCGAATGCTGGTTTCCGTTCTGCTCGCCAGTCGACTGCGGAGAAAATTTCTACCATTAAGGTAGTGTACGAAGCTGAGAAGGTTGAGACCGACGAACAGGTCGAGGCACGACTCGCCGAGCGATTTGAAATTCTTGATGTGTTGACCGAAGCTTGTACGATTGGCAATGCTCGCGCTCTGATCGTGTCTGGTCCTGCTGGTCTCGGCAAGTCTTATATCGTTGAAAAGCGTTTGACCGAGTGGGATCCTAACGAGATCAACCACACGATCGTGAAAGGTTATGTCCGCCCCACTGGTCTCGTGAAGCTGTTGTATCAGTATCGCGAAGAGGGTCAGGTCATTGTGTTTGATGACGCCGACAGCATTTTCTTTGACGACCTGTCGCTCAATCTTTTGAAGGCAGTGTGCGACACTACCGAGCGTCGCCGTGTTAGTTGGTTGTCCGAGGGCGCTCTGATTGATGAAGAGAGTGCCGAACGCATTCCTCGCTCGTTTGATTTTAACGGTACGATCATCTTCATCACCAACTATGACTTTGACGCTATGATTGAGCGTGGTCATAAGCTTGCTCCGCATCTTGGTGCTCTCGTTTCGCGTAGCCATTATATCGATACAGCTATGAAAACTCGCCGTGACTATCTGGTTCGCATTCGTCAGGTTATTAAGCAGGGATTGCTCAAGGATCTTACTCCGGCTCAGCGACTTGATGTTATTGCGTTCATCAACACCAATCATGATCGTCTTCGTGAGTTGTCTCTTCGTATGGCTCTGAAGCTGGGTAACATTCGTAAGACAACTGCCAAAGACTGGGAAAAGATTGCTCGCATCACTTGCTGTAAGACAGTCTGATGACACAGACACAGGTTAATACCAAACTCGTCAGCGCTCGCGATGTAGCTTTCCGTCGTCATTTCCTTATGGGTTATGACGACGCCAGTCGTTCTGCTCCATACAATAAGAAGTATGATGAGTGGGATAAGATTGACGATCAGTGGGACTATGAGCGTGGTCGCCTTACCGCTTCCGAGGTTAAACGCCGTGGCATTCGTGTTCCTGTTCTGTATCCTGGTACACGTAAAATTCATCCGGAGATTGTCCTATTGTTTGAGCGATTGGTAGCAAATGGAGACGTAAGATGATTGATCGTATAAAGAGAATTTTTCTGGGTGTTACAATTATCGCTGTTGTTATTGGTATCGCCTATGGGTGGGCACTGATACATACAGCATTAGGTCTCGCCACTATACATTATGTGACGACGATTTGTGTTGTCGTCGCGACATATATTGCCTACATTCTCGGCGACATTGCAATGGTAGTAATCGACCGTAACAAAGAAAAAAGTGAATGACAAAGCATTATGAGTCACCGATGGTTGACAATTTTATTAATAAGAGTAAGATCAGAGATATGATTATCTCTCAGTGGCGAAGAACTTGTTGCTGAATTGAAGCGAAGGATACACAATGAAGTTTGATGAAATTAACAAGCGTATCGAGAGAGCTCTGTGTAAGAGTTTCGATATTGATGATGTGTTTACAATATGGGATGTTAGAGTTAAGGCTCGTGTCCCTGGTAGGTACTGGCACGACTGCATTAAGCATATTGATTACCTCATACTTAAGGGATACATTGAGTTCGACGGTAGGCGTCTTAGGTTTGTGAACTCTAAGATGACAAACTTTTACCGTCTTATCAAAAAGCCAGTGTTGGTAGATCAGGTATCATCAACACCATTCCTTGATGAGTTTTTTGATGTTGGGTCAACAGAGACTCCGAC
>Ga0181350_1000128_pt1 | contig 23137 bp, 5 predicted proteins | sample Su13VDMM110DCMD_FD_130105 | JGI IMG/M metagenome (GOLD analysis project Ga0181350, IMG submission 130105) | Freshwater viral communities from Lake Michigan, USA - Su13.VD.MM110.DCM.D | ecosystem: Environmental > Aquatic > Freshwater > Lake | place: USA: Michigan | collected 2013-07-16
GAATCTAAAACAGAAAATAATGAATCTACAGATATCGACTGGTTCTAATGAACTAGATAACTTTTATAAAAAAGAATTTAATTTTAGTTATAGCAGTATAAATAAATTATTATTTTCACCAAGAATGTTTTACAATCATTATGTTTTAAAACAGAAGGAAGACAGTACAGACTCTCACCTAGTAATAGGAAGGGTCTTACACTGTTTATTATTAGAACCTGCAAATTTTGATAATCAGTTTGCAGTAATGACTAGTAAAATTCCAAATGAAAATAATAAAAAAATAATTGATATTATTTTTAAAAATCATTTAAGTAATGCAAATAATAATTTAAATTTAGAAGACTATTCTCAAGAAATGCTTACCTATTTGTTTGAAATTAACTTACATCAATCTTTAAAAACAGATCAACAAAGACTTGATAAAATTCTTACTGATGAAAATAATGAGTATTTTGAATTTTTAAAATTAAGCTTAGGAAAAACAGTAATTGATCAAATAATTTTAGATAACTGTAAAATAAGTTTAGAAGTTATAAAATCTAATAGTGATGTTAGAGCTTTATTACAACTTGATAAAATTCAAGAAGATAATGAGATAGAAGTTTACAATGAATTAGTTATATCTATTCATAATAAAAGTTTACCATTTGGTTTCAAAGGAGTTTTAGATAATGTCGTTGTTGATCATAACTCAAAAACTTTATTTATTAATGACTTAAAGACATCAGGTAAGTCTATACAAGATTTTCCAGAATCTGTTGACTATTATAAGTATTGGATACAAGGTATTATATATGTAATGTTAGCTTCTGAAAAGTTTTTAAAAGACAAACAAGATTGGAATGTTCAACTTACATTTATTGTAATTGACAAGTATAATCAAGTTTACCCTTATCAAGTGTCTTCAGAAAGTTTAAACAAATGGAAAATTGATTTTGAAAAAATAATAACACAGATTAAGTGGCATTATGATAACAAAGAATATAATCTTCCATATGATTTAGCTTTAGGAAATATAAAATTATAATTATGAAATTAAACACATTATATAGTAAATATTTTCAAAAATCTAAAGTTTTTATATATCCTCTTTTAGGAATTAAAAAAGGCAATAAGATTGTACCAAAAGAAACATATTTTATATGGAATAATGAAATATCAATTGAAGATATGAAACTTGTATGTCTATATGATATAAAAGATACAAAAGAATATATAGATTTTGAAAAATCATTATTAAATCATCCTAGATTATGTGATTACATTAAAGTAAATGATGAAAATGTATTATTTGCTTTTGATTTTTGTGATCTAGAAGATGATTGGAGTTGTTTTATTGATGGTAAATACAGTCTAATAAGTATGAGTGTAAAACGCAAAATACTTGATTTTTTTGATAAAAGAAGTAGTAATTTTATGTATATACAAAGTTTTTTATATCCACATAAATGGTTTAATGAGTATGCGTCATTATTAGAAGTTGATGTAGATATGTTAAAAGCTGTTGGTGAATTATGTGATAAACCAAATTTAGAAAAAGAAAAACTAATTTTAGTTGTTGAAAATTTGGAAAATATAAAAATTATGAATTAATTTGTATTAAATTTATAAAACTTAAAAAATGAATGAACCAACAATGATGCTTGTCCAAGCTACATGGAATGAAAAACAAACATTTAGAATGATTCCAATTACAGAATCATGTCCTTATGTAGAATGTATTATGGATCCTGAAACTCAGGTATTTGTGATAATATCAAAAATTAATAAAACTAGTTTGCATATGTTGCCTAAATTAGATGATAATGGTGATGCACTATTAACAAAAAATCTAAGACCAAATGGTAGAAATATAAGAGAAGAAAGACAAAAAATTGATGTTTTTCAAGAATTTTATATTGAAGATAAAAAAGCAATTAAAGAATTAATTCATCTTTTTGCTGTTAATGCTACAACATTTAATTATGATGCTTTTATGATTGAAAAAAAAATAGAAGAAGAATTACCTGTAGCAGGAGTTTAAATTAAATAACAAAAGTAAAGGGTAGGTATAAATTGTACTTACCCTTTTTTTATTTATTAAATGGGGAAACAGCTTAACTGAATAAAAAAATATGAAAACACATTGGGTAATGGACTATGAAACACTTAGTAATTGTTTCATAGGTGTATTTGAAGAAGTAAAAACACAAAAAAATCAAGTATTTGTAATTCATGAATCAAGAAATGATATTGTAAAATTGCTTACATTTTTAACAAATAATATTAAAAATGATGAATGGCATGTAAGTTTTAATGGTTTAAATTTTGATAGTCAAATAACAGAACATATATTAATAAATGGTAATGAGCTCCTTGATTTAACTGGAGATGAAATTGCAAGATTTATATATGAAAAAGCACAAGAAACTATTACAAAACAAAATGAAGGTGAATTTTTAGAATTTAGTCAAAAAAATTTACAAATATCTCAAGTTGATGTTTTTAGATTAAATCATTGGGATAATCCAGCAAAAAGAAGTTCATTAAAATGGATTCAATATACTATGGATTGGCATAATATTAAAGATATGCCTATACATCATAGTGTAGAGATAAAAGAACATCAAATTCCTGAGATTATAGATTATTGTACAAATGATGTTAGGTCAACTAAAAAAATAATGGAATTAAGTAAAAGTCAAATTGCATTAAGAGGTCAACTAACAGAAGAATATGGAATTGATTTATATTCTGCATCTGAACCAAGAATATCAAAAGAATTATTTTTGTATTTCTTAAGTAAACAAACAGGTATAAAATCTTATGAATTAAAAAAACTAAGAACAAAAAGAGATAAAATTGTAGTTAAAGATATTATATTACCTTATATAAATTTTACTACTGCACCTTTTCAAAAATTACTTGCCAAGTTTCAAGATGTAATAATATATCCAGGAGAAACAAAAGGTGGTTTTAAATATTCTGTTCAATATAAAGGAATGAAAACTGATTTTGGTTTAGGTGGTATTCATGGTGCTAGAACTAGTAAAGTATATAACTCTACTGAAGATACTATAATTATGACATCTGATGTTACTAGTTTTTATCCAAATTTAGCAATTAGAAATAAATGGTCTCCTGCTCATTTACCAAAAGAAAAGTTTTGTAATCTGTATGAGTGGTTTTTTGAAGAAAGAAAAAAGATTCCTAAAAAAGATCCTAAAAATTATGTATATAAGATTATATTAAATTCTACTTATGGGCTCAGTAATGATGAAAATAGTTTTTTATATGATCCTGAGTTCACTATGCAAATTACAATAAATGGTCAATTAAGTTTGTCTATGCTATATGAAATGATTTGTGAAGGGATTCCTGAAGCAATACCTTTAATGCAAAATACAGATGGCCTTGAAACAATAATTCCAAAAAATAAAGTAAAAAAATACATGGAAATTTGTAAAAAATGGCAAGAACTAACTTTACTTGAACTAGAACATGATAAATATTCTAAAATAGTATTAGGAGATGTAAATAATTATATTGCCGTTAGTGAGAAAGGAGAAGTTAAATGTAAAGGAAGATTTGAATTTAATAATTTAGCTCTTCATAAAAATAAAAGTTTCTTGATCATACCAAAAGCAATATTTAATTATTTTGTACATGGTATAGAACCTGAAACATATTTAGAACAAAATCAAAATATATTTGATTATTGTGGAGGAGTAAAAATAAAAGGTGATTGGCAGTTTTATGAACATAAAATTGTTGATGGCATTTTTACTAAAAAATCTTTACAAAATACTATTAGATATTATATTTCAAATAATGGTTGTAAAATTATTAAAACAAATATTTTAGATGACAGAGAAATACAAGTTGAATCTGGACAATGGGTCCAAAATATATTTATAAATTATGAAGATAAAACTTTTAATGAACACAATGTAAATAACAAATTCTATTTAAACAAAATAAAGAAAGAAATAGAAAATTTAGAACCAAATAGAAACCAATTAAGTTTATTTTAATATGCCAAAGAAAATTAAAGATTGCACAGAGGATTACCTAATAGGAATCCCTTTACCAGTACATGCTGATACATATACAGTTATTAGTCATGAAAATGTAATGGATTACTCAAAAACAGCATTAATTAATGCAGGTTTTACAATTGAAAGAGAAGAATATAGAGCAACTGCTGATGGGCAGATTGCTCAGGGAGTTTTTAGATTACACTATGGAACTGACCAAGAATTATCAATGATGTTTGCATGGACTAATAGTTATAACAAACAAGTAAGATTTAAGTGTGGTGTTGGTGCTTATATAAACACAAATGGTACCGTGATGGTATGTGGAGATATGGGTAGCTGGGCAAGAAAACATACAGGAACAGCTGACACAGAAACAATAGCTACAATTACTAACCAAGTAACTAATGCTCACATGTATTATAATCAATTAGTATCTGATAAAAATGTTATGCAAACTATTAGCATGACTAAAAGAAAACAAGCACAGTTATTAGGAATACTATTTGCTGAGTATCAAATACTTACTACTGAACAAGCTAGTATAGTAAGACAGCAGATGGATAAACCAAGTTATGTGTTTGCAGATAATAATAGTCTATGGGCATTTTATAACTATGTTACTTTAGCATTACAGCAGTCACATCCTAAAACATGGATGGAGGATCAAAGAATATTACATTATTTTATTAATTCTGTAAATAATTTTCCAGTGTGCAGTCAACCTGCACAGGTCCCTGTAGATGAAGTTATAGTTACTGAAGACATAGTAGATGCAATTGATCCTAATCAAATTAGTTTGTTAGACCAGATTGCTGACATGGAGGCTGATATGATGGATGAAGATGTTAGATATAAGCATGCTGAAGTAGCAGATATTTTAGATTTAATGCTTAATGCAGATGAAGAAGAAGTTATAGATGAATTAGAAATAGAAGAACTTACTTTAGAACAACCTGAAGAATCTATATTGCAATATACCGATAAAGATGGTAATACATTTGAGTCTATAGAATTTCATAATGCAGCTGTAGAACATTCATTAACACCTACAGAAGAAGATTATCAGTTATACGAAGCTGAGATGGTATCAAAAATGAAAGCAGAAGAAGAAGAATCAAAAAATAATTTTGATTTATCTGTAATTGTTTATGATGATGAAGATTCAGAAAATGGTTCTGATTTCTTTTAATCTTGTTCCGGCAAGGTTAAGTTTATTTTTATCAATTAAGGGAGGCTTTATGCTTCCCTTTTTTTTTATACTACCCTGACAGTTTTAATTAAGATTTGTAAATGCTTCATTTTTCTTAATAGCCCATATAGGTGAAATATTCTTGCCTTTAACTCCAAATATTCCAAATAGATGATTCCATAATTTATATTTGTCTTTTTGTTGCCAAGGATAAGGACCTGTTTCTTGTTTATAAATACCACGATCATTACCTGTCATCATGTAATATAAATCTACCATTATTTTAGAATATAAATCTAATGTTGGTCCAGTAACTATAGTAGTACTATTTGTAAATTCTAACCATTCATCAAGACCAATTCCTGGAACAGGAATAAAAGATTCATTTTCTCTTTTAACCATAATTAACTGATAAAGAACATGATTTGAAAGCCAACCAAATGTTCCATAGTCTTCTTCTCTTTGTTTCATTTTATCAAATCTATCTTCATCTCCACTGTCATAACCAAAAAGCATAGTTACTGCAATTGCTAATAATGCTAAATATAAACCTTCTGCTAATACTTTTTTTAATGCAGCTTTTTCTTCTTTATCCATTATATTCCAATATTTTGTACCTTGTTTTACAGTATTATACATGGATTGAAATGCGCTTATATAATATCCTTTTGTTGTAGTTCCTAAATCCCAATCATATATTTCACCACCAAAATTTTCTCTTGATGTATCAAATTGAAACCTATTTAAAAACATAGGCACTGCATATTTTCTGTAGAATGTAAATAAACGAAACATCAAATATTTATCTGCTTGTGAAGAATCTTCACTTGATACTAAACCATTTAGTTTTTTTCCAACTCCTTGAATTTTTAATTTAAAATCATTAAATAATTTTGAATTAGAAATAATTAATGATTGACCTTCAGTAAGGTCATTTGATTTCATTTTATTTTTATTTTTTAGTTCTTCTACGGTTGTATTAAACTTTTTTGCAATAGTTTCTAATGTATCACCTGCTTGAACATCATAATTAGTTGGAACAGTTCCCCAATCTAAATTAATACCAGGTTTTAAAATCATTTGATTATCTGAATTTAATTCAAATGCATCAACATACTTTATTTTTTTTACTGAGCCATCTGGTTGAGTTTGATCAATTTCTTTATGTGACATCATACCAAAAAATAATTGTAAACCTGATTCAACTTCCATTAGTCTTCTTGAATCATACATCCAAGTGCCATCTAAAAAATCTTTTACAAAAGTTCTTGAACTTGACTTTCCAAAATCTTTACCAGTTTTACCTGTAATTGGATCAAATAATTCCATCATTTGTAATGTAAGACTTTTAGGTCCTTTTGTATATATACCTTTAGATGATAATTCTACAGTTGCTGTAAATGATTTTATTCTTCCTTGCGCTGCAGATACAGCATTTAGATATTGACCTCCTGCTGTTTCAATCATTTTTTGAAAGGTCATTCCTAGTTTATTTTTTAATGCTGAAGTTATATCTAATGCAATAAAAGATCTGCTTGCTGCACCCATTAAATTATTTGCTATTTTAGTAACCCATGCATTATCATTTGCAAAATCAGTCATATTTTGTCCATAAAACAATCTATCAATATAAAATCCATATGCATCTGCTCTTTTATTATCTCTTCTAGATTTATTTTTTCCTTTAGGAATAAAAACTTGTTTGCCTCTTGCTTTTGATGCTTGTTTACTTACTTTATTAACTTCTTTAATTGCATTTGCCGGATCATTTAAAATATTTTTTAATGCTTTAGCCACGGGCTCTTCTTCAATAAGAATCTGTTGTTCATTTAGTGAATGTAAATAAGTTGCTGATGCAGTTAACATATCTTCTGAAACTTCATTAACTTTAATTTTATAAAGACCTCTTACTGGTATTTCAGTAATTACTTCTCCTTCTAAGTCAGTATCAATTAATAAACTATCAGCATCAAAATTAAAATTTTGTTCAGCATCTGCAGCATCTTTTCTAAACATTGCAAATGCACTATTTTTTATACCTTGTAACTTAGAACCTACATCTGATTTAGCTTCTCCTGATTGTAAATACTCTAAATTGGATTTTTTTCTAAATCTGGCCATATCTAAATATAGTCTAGACTCTTCTGCTTTTCCTTCTTGTATTTTTAAATATTGTTTTTTAAATGCTTCAAGTAATTTAAATCTTGAACCATTTTCAGCTTTTAAAGTATAATAATCTTCATTATAATATTTTCTATCATATGCACTATTTGGATCATTTTGATTATATTCTCTTGGTAAATATTTACCTTTATTATCAATAATAGTACCTATGTATTGTGATTTATCTGTACCAAATGGTATTGTTCTATATTTATCTTTTACTCTTGTATAAGTATATTTAGATATAGGAATACCAGGTATTTCTAATTCTAAACCATTTGCAGGATTAATAATTTTTGTTTTAACATAATATTTTTGATCAGCTGGTCTTGTAACTGACCATGCTTTTACTCTGTAATATTTTTTAACTTCCTTACCGTCTTTATCCATAAATGTTTTAACATAATGATTTCTATCAAACCATTTTGCAAATTTTGGATTTGCTACTTTTATTTGATTAATAAAACCGGAATTTATAAATTCATTTGCTGTTTCAATAGTAATTGATGCAACAGCACCCATACCAATAGTATTATCAGCTAAAAGTTGTTGAATTTCAGTATCACCAACAACATCATTAAATGTTTTTAAATATTGATCTGTAGCAGATGTATCAGTTAACTCTTTAAGTTCTTTGAATAACATTCTAAGTTGAGTGGTTTCCAGACTATTTAAGCCTAACTCATTTCTTGTTTCTACTAACCTTAAATAATCTTCTTCTTCAATTTCAGACAAAGTTTTACCATCTTCAAGTTTAGATTCATACTGGTTTAGTCTATTCTTTTTATCCAAACTTAAACCAGTTTTTTTATCAAAAGAGTCATTTAATTCAACAATTTTATCTTCAATAGACTTCAACAAATTCATTTGATCAATGCTTAAATTAGCACCATTCGGTTCCCCATCTTTGTCCGTTACTAAAGCAACAAGAGCAGATCTTTGACGGTAATACTCGGATAATTCTTTTACTACAGAATCTTTAGTATTTTTATTTCCTATTTCTTTTAGTTCTTTATATATTTCTTGTAATCTTTGTTGGTATTCAGGAGTTGTTGCAATTTTAAGATTTTTATTAAAAAACTTTTGTAATTCTTCATTAAACTCTTTCATTTTTGCAGGATCAGATTCATCATAAACAATTCCTTCTGCAGATAATTGAACATTTACAAAATTATCTAAGTCTCTTTGAAACTTATCAGTATCTGTTATAAACTCATTAAATCCAGCAGCTTGTTTTCTATGATATAATCTAACTAATACTTTTTGTAAATCAGTACCTGTTTTATAATTACCTACACTATCATATATATTAAAAAGTTCATCAAATTCTCTTTTTGCTATTTGAGATTCAGTAACATCATTAACATCATCAAGTTCAGTAAATGGCCTTTTATTATAAATAGACATTTGATCAATTGCTTTTTGTCTTTCTAAAAAAGCTTCTGTAGCAACATCAACAGGTACCAAAATTTCAGTTTTAGTTGAAGGATCATAAACTCTATTTTCTTGGAACCAAATTCTTTGGACATCATAAACTTCTTTTTTAAATTTTCTATTCATGTATTTGTCATTGAACTCCCATATATCTTTTTGAGCTTTTCTAATACCTGATATTTCTCCTATTTCTCTTGCTTTTTCTAATTCAAAATTTAATCTACCAATTTCTCCTCTCCAATCTTTAAATTTATCAATAATTGATAAAACATCAAAAGATTCATATTCACCCTTAGCATTTCTACTTGGCACTTTATCTGTAAACATTAATAATTTTGCAAGTTGACCTGTATCATTTGGATTATATCCTGCTGCTTTTAATTCAGGCAAAATAGCAGTCATAAAATCATTCCATTCTCTATAACTTTTGGTTTCAGCATTTGATAATTTTGATTTCATATATCTTACAAATGATCCCAAGGGATCATCAATATTTGAATATGGAGTAAGCATAGCTGACATTACCCCAAGATCACCAGCTTTACCTTCTAATAAGTCAGTAATTTTATCTTTAGTAATTACTTTTGCAAAATAATCTTGAACTGCATTAAGTAATGCTTTTCCAAATCTTGTAGGTTTTGGTAAATTTAAATCAGCAACATCAAATCTTTGCATATTTTTTACATTCATTATTTGAGTAGCAACTTCTTCTATCTCGGCATCTGTAAAATTATCTGCTTTAAGTATATTATTTAATTTTTCTTTAAGTTTATTTGATACAGATTCATTCATAAAATCAGAATTATCAACTATAAAGTCTTTAATGAATTCTTTTTCTAATTTTCTTGTTTCCGTAATAGTATTTCTTACTCTTTCTCCAATAGATAATAGCTTTTTACTCAAGCTGTTATCAGGTTCCATTTTAAGTATATCTTTAATTTCATTTAAAAAGATATTTTGTCTTTCTAAAAATTGTTGATAATATGCAAGTTTGGCTATACCTTCATTTGTAAGATGCTCATTTGTTTTTTTCATTTCATTAATAATAGTTTGTATTCTTAAAGTAAAAACTTCAATCTCACTAACACTATTAATAAATGCATTTGCTCTGATTTTAAAATCAGTTTGTTGTTCTTCTATTTGTCTTAAAACTTCTTCTGGATTTAATTCAGACATATTTGAGTCAACAGTTTGAGAAGTTTGTAAATTTTCTACAAGATTTTTTAATATTCTCATACCATCTTTACCTTGTAATTTTTCTTTTAATTTGTTAGGGCTGCTTTTTAATACACTAACTTGAAACATTGCTTCAGTATAAAATCTATTTATAGCTTCTAAAAAATCTTTTGAATCAGCATTACCTAAATCATCTATAAAATCATCTATATCATTTTTAAATTCTGCATAATCACTTTTCTCAAATTCTAAGTTTTCAATAATAAAATCTTCTCCAAGAAGCATGTCAGTAAGTTCTTCTAAATCAGTTGTAGACTTTAATTTTTTTAATTCTACTTTTCTACCCATTACTTTATTAATTATTTGTTTTATTGCAAAAAGCAATAAATTAATAAAAGTTTTAAATTGAGTATCATCACTTATGATATTATTAAGTTTATTCATAGCATCTCTTTCCAGAGCTGTTACTAAACATTCTTCTTTAAATCTATCTGATCCTTGTTCTAAATTTTCATATGTATTACTTACAATATTAAATATATCTTTTCCTTCTGCAGTTGACAATAATTTAAAATATAAATTTTCAAATAAAACTTTATTATCTCTTGCAATTCCTTTAATTAAAGGATGACCAAATTCATGAACTAATGTATCTACTGAAAAATTACCTTCAATAAAATAAATCTTATTGTTAAGATAAAAAGAAGAAGCATTTTTTTTGTATGGTGTTTTTGTATCCTTTAATATATCATATGCTTCATTTTCAGTAATTATTTGATAGTCCATACCAAAAGCTAACTTAAATTTATTTCCTAAAGAATTTGCTATTTGTTTAGCTCTATATTCTTTTATTTCAACATCATTGTTAGGATACATATTAAACATATCCTCTTCAATTGTTGTAGATTTTCTAGTAGTAAATTGAATACCTTTTTGTTTTTCAAAAATAGCTCTTTCAATATCACTAAATAACTTTCCTTTATTAATTTCACGTTGTAATTTAGCAGGAGCATCTAACATTCCTTTTCTTTTTGTTACAATCCATGTAAATAAAGTTGATTGACCTACTTGAAAGTAATTTGCAAAATAATTTATTGGAATATTTTTTTTATAATTATTAGTATTAACTATTCCAATTGCTTTATTAAGTTTTATTTGCTGTTCATTATATATTTCTTTTCTTAAATTTACATTTAAGTCAGTCTTAATATCTGAGATTGTCATGATACCAAGTTCTTTTTTTATAGAATTTGATCTTATAAAAACATCATAACCAGGAAATTCCTCATTAAAATATTGATCAACTAAATTTTTAATTTTAATTTCACCAAAAATATCAGTTATTTTTTTTACTTCAGGGTCTGAAAGATTTAAACAAGATGCCATTACTAATTAGTTTTTACATTTTTTATAATACTCTAACACTTCTTCTACTGACAATTCAGGGTTTTTTAATATTTCACTATTAAAAAATTCCACAAATGCTTTACTATTTAAAATAGTCATATCATTATCTTCAAATGATTGTTCAATACCATCTTCTATTTCACTTTCAGTAGCAATTGGTGCAACTTCATCTATAGTAATTCTATTATCAGAACTACCAGATGTATATGCATATATCGTAAAATTACTATAATTTTTTGAATGTAAGTAATCTAAAAAAGGACGGTCTGTAGAACTATTACCAAATATAAACTTTGCATTTTTATCAATATAAACATCTAATGCTTTTTTTACTGGTTCTGATAATTCAAATTTTCTTAATGAATAATTTCTGGCCAACATAACAACTGGGCTAGGTATATTTGAAAGTGGTGCTACAAGTCTAGCTTTACCCATTACTTGAGCAATAACATTTTCTCTTAAATGTTCTGGTAAACTATCTTGAATTTTTTTTCTTATAACTCTTAAACTGGTTTGTGAAGAGCTTGTAGATTCAACTGATTCAACTAATACACCATCAGCTAACTCTCTCATTTTTTTATCAGCTGTTGTACCATCTTCTTTACTTGTTTTTTCAAACTTTCCTAAGTCAACAAATTTATCAGCTACATCTTCTGTATCTGATTCTATATATTCAAAAGGTATAAATCTGTTATAATCCCAAATGTCTTTTATTCTTGAAAAATTAATTTTAGCTTGTAAAGTATTTCTCCATGATGCAATTTTTAATGTAAGTCCTGATTTTAAAACCATTGGCATATTACTTGTTTTTTCAGGAGTAACATTTGTATAACTAAATATATCAATTGCTTTAGCTCCAATATCACCAGTATGTGAATCAGTTTTTGATATATATTTGCTTACTACTTTACCTTTACTATCTACAATATCATAATCAACAACTTTATTATTTCGTCCTTTGTATTTTATATTTTTAATAGTATAACCGTCAGGAGCAATTAACCATGTATCAGTTGTATAATCACTTTCTTCATTTACTATTTCTCTAATAAAAATATTATTAGGAAATAATTCTTCAAATATTTTTTTACCATCTTCTCTGTTCAATGTTGATATCCAATCTAAATCATGAACTTGATTTTCTTTAGGTCGGAATATTATACCTTGTTCAGAAAGAGTAGTAGATCCTGTTAAAATAAATGTATCAGCCATTTTATTAACTATATCAGTTGCAAAAGTATCATTATCTAGTGCTTCCTGAAGATTAATACGACTAACTGCTTTACCTTCAGCACCTGGTTTAAATCTACCAGGTATAATTAAAGATTTATTTCTTGCTAATACATTGTCAACAATAATTCCAACATTTCTATTTATTTTATTAGCTCTAATTCTAGTAATCACATTAAATACATAGTCAATAATAAGTTTAATTTTATCAAGTAAACTTTTAGGAATTTCAGTATTTGTTTTTTTATGTAATTGTTCTGAAATTAATTCACCAATAACGTCTAATAACTCATCCTTAGATGATGTCTTGTATCTGCTGTATTGTCTAAGTGCTTCATATGTCTCAGTAACCAAAGGACTATATTGTAACATAAAAGCAATAAATTTACCTGCTACATTTGGAAGTTCTTCTGTATTGTTTTTATCAACATATGCTATCTTATTAAATATGTCAGCTACACCTAAAGAATCTAAACCTAACTTTTCTTTAATATCTGTATATTCAAACTTAATTCCAAATGAAGCTAAGTAATTTACTAAAAGTTTATTTAACTCATTTTCTGCTTCTGGAACTGCTCTATTTAAATAGTTAAATCCAATAGGGTCTACATTAATTTTTTCAAAATCATATAGTTTTCTTAAACTCTTTTCTAAATACTTTTTAATAAGTCTTCTTTTAGGTGGGAATCTTTTATTATAAATCTCACCTCTTTCTTCTAAAGCAGTTTTTGCATCATCTGCAGATTCTCTTGAATTATCTAACCAAGTATCTAAATTTTTAAGAGTGTTATAAATTATATGTGATGGAACTCTAAGTTGTATTAAACTTTCTCTTAATACTTCTTTGTTAGAGTTTTCTTCATTTTTAATAATTTCATCTTTAACTTTTTTATATGCATATAATGCTAACTCCCTATTGTTTAAACCTTTTATTTCATCAACAGAAACTTCTTCAATTGGTTTTCCAAATAGTCTCATTGATATACCAGGGTTTGATGCATACATATATTTTTGCATTTTTTCACCTTTAAATGTATAATCAAAAAAAGCTGTACTAACTGAATAACCACTTCTTTTATATTTAGTAACCACATCAATAGGTGCAAAGCCAATTACATCAAATTGTTTTGATATATAAGGTATTGCTTCAGCAAGAAGTTCTTTACTTGTAGGAGATGAATTTATATTTGATATAAAAACATTTTTTTTAGGATCAAACGTTCCAAATATATAAGTGTCTTTATATTTAATAACATTACTATTTGTAATATATCCTACAAAACTTTTAAAACTTGTTGCTGAATTTTTTCTTTCTTCATTTTTACCCATTAACTCAGAATAATTTTTATAAAGAGTCATTAATAAAGCTTCAGAAGGTTTTTCTCCTACAATATCAGATAGTCTATTTCTTATAATACCAGATGGTTCAATTTGTTTTGATAAAGTATCTAAATATAATACATCTTCTTCATCAGCTACATCTGTATTAGTAAATTCTGGTATATCTATATCTAATAATGGAACATCTAAAATTTCTTCTTTACTAGATTGACTATAATCATCTTTAGGACTTATACTATTATACTGTTCTGAATCTTGTACATAGTTTTTAAAATAATCTCTTGAAGCAGCTTTTTGATTAAAACTATTTATTAATGATCTCTGATTAAATAAACTATCAAAAATATTATCAAATGTATTTATATTAAGATTTCTATTTAAAAAATTAATTGATGCATTTTCAATAACTAATAAAAATTGGTCATATGGTAATACTTTATTAATGCCATATTTACTATAACCTATACCATTTTGATATACTGACATTATAGGTAACATTTTAAAAACTTCAGTAATATATGAATTAGTATCAGCATTTTCTTTAGCAGTAGCACCTTCTTTAAATCCCTTTTTTACATTTATATCTGCTAAATCATTTAAATTTAAATTATATGATTCAGCTAAATCACCTTTAGCTAAAGCTTTATTACTTAAAGTAAGTATTTTTTCAGGCCCTTTTATATTTGCTTCTGATAATTGTAATAATACAGGATATTTATCTTTTAAATTAGGATATTCTTGAATTATACTTTGTACAAGTTTTGTAAAAGAATATTCTTCTGTGCCCATAATAGCTTTTTGATTAAAACTATTTATTAATGCTCTCTGATTAACAAATGTTTCATAATCTCTAGATTTTAACCAACCAGTTGACTCTGATAAAGATTCTTTTGGAATTTTAGTTTTTATAAACTCTCTTTCCATTACAAATCTTAGATAAGAAGCAAAATTATCAAATGGATCATCTTGTGTTTTAAATGGTTTTAATCCTTTTTTTGCATATGCATTAGGGCTAAGTGAACTATCTAAATAAACTTCAGCTTCATATTCTTTTTTTAATTCATCAGAATTTATATAAAAAGTACCATTTTGAAATACAATATTATTTTTTAATTGATCATTTGAATCAATAACTTGAGCTCCTCTATAAATTTCAGGTATAGTTACTACTTTTCCTTGAGCACTTATAATATTAGTCATATAGTTTTGATATATGTAATTTACAACTGCATTTTTATGTTCATTTATAAATTGTCTTACACCATCTTGACCTTTTCCATACTTAGAAGTAATTTCTGAAGCACGTGCAGATATAGCATATGTAACATATTGACTTACTCTTTTGTTATTTCTTAATTTAAACAAAGGTTCTAATAAGTCTATAACAACTTGATTATCAAAAAAAGAATTTAATATAGATTCTTTTCTTAATTTTTCAACTAATTCGGGATCAATTTTTGATAAATCAGATAAATCTTCTAAAGCAACAGTTTTTTCAACTATTTCTTGAATAGTTTTATTTGTTTTAGTGTCAGGGTTAGATTGTCTTTTTAAAGCTTGTATACCTTTAATTTGTTTTTCAATTTCAATAAAATGTAAAAACATATCAATAGATTTTTTATCTATAGGGAATCCTTTTTCAAGTCTATCTCTCATATTATCAACATCAAAAGTACCAGTATCAGCTTTTGTAGCTGCTGCATAGTAATTATCATTTGAAACTAAAGATGTTGCTTTCTGATAAATTTTTTCATAATCACCTGTTGAAGGGTTAATTACACTTATTGCTAAAATATGAGAAACACCTTTACCAGTTGGATTAAGATTATCAGTCAAACCTTCTATTAATTCTTTACCTTTAACTTTTTTAGACATTTTAGATACAACTCCATTTTCATTTTTTCCATAAAAAGAAAGAGCATATTGTTCTGACGAAATTATTCTATCTGTTATAAGTTTATTAACATTATATCTATCAACAGAGTCATATAAAGGATTTACTATATCTGATGGTACAAATTTTTCAATTACTTCATTAGCAGCAAAATATTTAATAAATGATGGAGCTGCTGGAGCTTTTTTGCTAAGTTTACCATATATACTTCCTAATGTTTTTTGGTTTTTTACATATTGTCTTACAAGTGGTTGAGACACAAAGTAAATTGCTTCTTTTTTAGGAACACCTGCTTTAATTAAATAAGTAAGTACAGGAATAACTTCTGGATTACCTTGTATAAAAAATATCCAAGCATCCTTTTCAACATCTACAAGACCATTCATCATTTGTGAATACAGTTCAGATATACTATCTCCTTCAACATTTAATATGTTAGATAAAGATATGTTACCATCTTGTGTAGTATTATGATTTAGTCTCAATCTCATTTTGTAATCAGCTGCAAATTTATCTTCTACATATCTTTGACGTGTTGTATCAAAATAAACAGGTTTATATGTTAAAGGCATTTTAGCACCTAATGCATTAAATATTGGACTTAATGAATTTTCTATAGCAACAATACCAAGACCAGCTTTACCAACTATATTTACATCATGTTTATGTAAGTTATAATTTATTTCTAAAGTTCTAGTAGGACTAATTACTTTTTTAGTCTTTCCATCTTTTTCAATAATATACCGTGCAGTTTCTCTGTGTTCATTTGCAAACTTATCATAATCAGCAACATTAGACTCTAAATCATCTGCAATTTCTTTTAATAAATATGTTGAGTTAGGTCTTACTAAATTTGCATAATTTTCAGGAAGTTCAAGAATACCTTTAATAGAAGAAATTAATTTATTTTCTAAAATTCTTTTTCTTTCTTCTATGATCCTTAAAATTTGAGATTTTTTGTTTGGATCATTTGTTTTTTTAATATTATATATTACACGATTTAAACTTTCATTATTAAAGTCATCACTTGAAATTCTAAATGTTCCATTTTCATCAATACTTGGCATAAAAGTAGTTAACTTATCTACGTCAAAGTCAGCTCCTGATTTAGCAACTATTTCTGAAGGAGGAATAATAATATTTCCAGCATCAGGATGTAAAAAATGATGTACTTCCATAAACTCCATTGAGTTTAATCCTTGTACAGGTATTCTTACAGCTGTAAGTGTAACACCTTTTCTATTGTTTTCAATTGCTAACCAATCATCATCTTTAATGGCTTCATTTAATCTTTCTAAACTTTTATCAAAGTCAACTGAACCATCAGTTTTTAAAACTCTTATTTTTTTATTGTCCGGATGATTTAATGCAAACAAGTTTTCAAAATCTCCTTGCATAGCAATTGCTACTTTCATAGCAGATGTTTTGCCATCAGCATTATTATAAAAAGGTAGATTATTACTACCCATATATTTTCTTATGTTTTCTTCTGTAGCTCCAGTAAATCTATTACTTTGGCTCCATAGGCCATTAGTAAGACCACTTGAAACTTGAACTAAAGATTCTCCTTTTACTTTTTGTTTAACTAATCTTTTTTCAATAAGAGATACAAGAATTTTTTCTATTTCATCTGCTTCTAAATGTAAAGACAAATCAGTTTTAATTGTATTGTTTTCATTTACATTTATAAATTTTATATGATGTTCTGGTAACTCTCTTCTTTCTAATTCATTTCTAACAACTTTTAGAAAATCACCAAGATTACCAATATACTTACCATCTACATATTCATAACCTATTTCTTCAAGTAATTGAATTTTAAGTATTTCACTATATGCATCTACAGTATCTTCATATTCTTTTACAGCATCTTTAATATTGTCATAAGTTATTAAACCTTGTTCATATAAACCTTCTAATATAAGCTTTCTTAACTGTGTTGAAAATACTGTTTTCTTTTTAAATTTGTTAGGAACAGATGTAACATTTTTTAAGTATTCAAGATACACAACATTTGGTGTAAATTCAATATCTGATTTTAAAGTTTTTTGATCATTTTCATCATTATATATTTGATCTGCTAGTCCATCTTTTGTAATACTTCCTACTTTAGAACCCGTTTGAAATGTAGCATATTGTATGCCTTTCATCATCATTTGGTTATGTAAAGATTCTAAATCACTACCTTTTATAACATTAGGAATAAGTGGATACAAAGCATATTTGTGCATGGCATTTACAGGTAATTCTGTATTTGCTAAATTTCCAAAATTTTGTATTTTGTAAGCTGGGAAAAATTCTGTAATAACAGATGTAGGAATTTCTTTTCCGTTTATAACATCTTGAAATAATGCTTCTTGTTTATCTGACCAATTATTTTCAAGATATCTTAAAGTTCTATATGCATCAAAAGTAAGATAACCTTGTGCATCTGCTTCTTCCATTTTAGTATATGCATCAAGATCAATTGCTACTCTTCTATCAACTTCTTTTTTTAATTTATCTCCACTAAGTGATTTACTAAGTTTAAGAGTATAATCTTTAGTTAATCCAATTTCAATTTGATCTAAATATACAGATTTTCTTTTTATATCTCTTAATATAGCAGTATTAAAAGTACCGTTATATTCCCAATCTAATATTTCAGGACCAAAGTTTGTTAATTTAGATAAAGTATTTGCATATGATGTATTTTTAATAAAACCATTAACAAATTTTTGAGCATAAACATCTGCTAAAAAACCAGGACCACCTGATGTAGATCCTGAATTTCTTTTATGTAACTCTTCTTTAGCATGATTGTACTGTACAATATCACCATACATTAAACTTGCTGTTTCAAAATTATGTATCCAAGAATTATATGTAAATGCTTTTACTAAAGCTTGTATTGCTTCATTTTTCTTTAATCCTAATCCTGTTAATCTTTTTAGTAATTTTGGATCTACATAATTTATATCTTCTAGATATCTTTCATTACTTAGTGATTGAGAAACAAAATAATTTTTTATTTCATCTGATATTACATTTTTAAATTCCGGATTCTTTTCTAAATAATCTTTTAAAGTACCTTCTTTTATATTTTTGTATATAAAATTTTTAGTACTTTCAGTAAGAACATTATCAAATGCTGTAAAAACTTGACCAGCATAGACTTTTGGTTTGTTATTGCTGTCATATTCTAATACTCTATTATAACCTGTATAATTTTTAAAAAGTTCTATATTAGCATTAAACTTTTGAATTCTTTCTAATTCAACATCAATATAGTCAATAAAAAATTCATTAACTGCATATTCTTCTGCTACTCCTTGTGGAGCAAACATGTCTATATCTAAATAAAGATGACCATCTTCTTGTTTTTCTATACCACCAATAATATCACCACTTACTCTAACACCAAATGAAGATGATTTTGATGCATGTCGCATAAATTCTTGTAAACCACCTTTAAGCATCATATGCATCTCTTGTAAAAATTTACTATAGATGTCAAGTGATGTTGTATTAGATCCTTCCGAACCATCAGCAATCTGGGTTCCAGACACATAATTCAACTCTAAACTTTTACCAGGCCTCTTTTCATAAGTTCCTGTATCAATTGCAAACAAACTGTTTAAAATCTTTGACCGCAGTGTAAAGGAGTTTATTTGTGGATTAAGATAACTCATATACTGAAGCTGATCTGATTCCCACAAATCTTGTAAATTCTTAGCTTTATTAAGACCATGCACTATCATACTAACACTATGATCTTCAATATGCTCAGAAACAAGATTTCTTTCTGCATTAAGTACACTAAAATTTGAAGAATCAGCACCATATCTACCTTGTAATTCTGCAAATCTTTCAATAATATTTTTTTGCTTAAATTGTTCTTCAGAAATTACACCTGCAGGGATTCCTTTTTTAAGTACAGCTAAAGGATCTAATTTAAATTCACCTAATACTTTTAAACTTGCTTTAGTAACTTTAGGACTAACTATTTTAGTATCAGATAATCTTTCAATTTCTTCAAGAGCCTTAACTGCTTCATAAATATACTGTAAGCTATAATACTCTTTACTATTATTTAGTTGTTCTTTAATTACTGGTAAGTCATCTAAGTATATACCTATAGCATTTGCAAATTCAAAAGATTGTGAGCTATCAAAAGTTTTAGTATCTCTTCTACCAAACTTGTCAACTATTTTTTTAAGATTTAAAGCATTTACATTATTTACTCTTGTGGTATAAATGTTATCTGTATCAGCTTTAAATTTATTTTGAAACTTTCTTAATATACTTGATGTTTCTATTGATGCTTCAGTAACTTCTAACTCATAATCATTTCCTTCTTTAAATGCTGTAAGTTGTATGTATGTAATTCTTGGTTTTTTAAAATCTTGCCAAAAAGCAGAACTTACTTTAAATTCATATTTATCTAATAACTTTGTAGGATCCGGTAATTTGTAATCAATAAGTTGATTTAGTTCAGGAAAAGTTCTAGCAGCTACTTTTAACTGCTCATACATTTCAACTCTATCTTTAATTCCACCTATTGCTCTTGTAACATTATTCCAAGTAGTTGTAAAATCCGCTAATTCTTTAAAACCTAATTCATTATATACAAAAAAGTCTCCATTTTTTTTAAACAAACTTTTAAGTATATATATAGTTTCTTTACTTGCTAATTGCTGTAATGATTTTTCATTAGCTATTTTATCACCAAATCTTTCACTAGTTTGAGCTTCTTCAACTACTGTTTTATTTTCTTCTTCTTCTTCAGCATAATTTATTTCTATAAATTTTTGCCTAACAATGTCAAATGTACTATTCTCAATATGATATTTTACTAAACCTTTTGTTTCATCTCCAAAATTTTCTAAACCTAATTTAATTATGCGAGCTGCATCTTTTAATTTTTCAAGTTCATAACTTAATTCTTTTACATTTTCTATTCTAGATATAGAATCAATTATTTCTAAATATCTTTTTTCTAAATCTTCTTTAACAATTGTATATATTACTTTTTTATTTCTTTCATCTGTAAGAATTTTTACAGCACCAGCTTTACTGGCAATTTTATCATCATTAAGTTGTTTAGCTATTTCTAAACTATCTGCATATGTATTATCAATATTTTCAGAAATAATTGAATCTATACTATTTACAAGTTTAGAAGAATCTTGAAAATTTAAAACTTCAGATTGTTTATCAGTGACAGAATTAATTCCTCTGTCTAACATACTAAACATTGCATTATTTACATTTGGTTTATAAATGTTTAATAGTTCTTTTGCATTTGTTTCATTTTCACTTGCTAAATATAACTTATTATAAAGTTCTTGAACAGAAGGTAAAAGTGTTACATCACCTGCAATTTGTTCTCTTTTAAATACTTTATTAAAAATTGTTTTTAAAAAATTTAATATTATACGGAAAATAGTATTTCTTTTTGGTGTTCCTTTTACTATTTTTGGATTTTTAGCATAATCTCTAAAATCTTCAGCCAACATTTCTTCTATTTCCAAAAATTTTTTATTTATATTTGGTTGATTACCTTTTGCATCTTTAAAATATTTTACTTCATTATATAAATCAGTTTTTTGTTTTTTAGTTAAAAACAATTGAGAAAAACCATGCCATGCTTCATGATATACATCTACCATTGTACCACCCTTTTTTTCATCAATTGTTATACTTGTGTCAGCTAATGTAGCACCACTAATAACAAAATTTGCAAATGAATCTGAGTTAACAATATTAGCAATATGAGGAAGACCAATTATCTTTAATAATGGACTTTTTTTATACCAAACTCTAGCTGCTTCAATTTGCTCAATTGTAACAGCATTTGGTAATTTAGAACTTCTATCCCATTTAAATCTATTATATAATTTACCAACTTCAGTATTTTCATCTTCAGGACCTATAGTATCAGTTGGTTGTATTCCTTCTTCAATTGTTGGCGTTACAGGAAAATTAATGCTTTCTTTAGTTGTAAAATTTTCTGATTCAAAAGACAATGAACTTGTAACTACATTTTCACTTTCAACACTAGTAGATGACTGAGTAGTAGCAATACCTAACTCAAGTTTAATAGCATTATTTAATAAAAATGTAGTTTTAGAGTCTACAAATTGTTTTAATTCTAGTGATTTAACTCTATAAGCATCTGTTCCAGGTTTTAAACCAGCATTATTAAACAATTGTAAAAACAATATAGAAGGTTCATTAATAAGTGATTTTGTTGTTTTAGGTATAAACTCATATCCTTTTTTAATTTCTCCTGGTCTAAATTCTATTTCTTGATTAAACAAAGAATCATTTTTAAATCTTTCAATAAATAAATCTCTAGAATTATTAATATTATTTAAATATTGTTTATATAAGTTAAGAGCTTCTGTATTAATAAATATATCTGTTAAATCAGGTATTTTTATATAATTATTTGTATCTGCATTTTTTGTAAACAATAATGCACTTTTTAATCTAGATAACCTTATTTCTTCTTTTGTTTTAGGAATACTAGGTATATTATACTCATCTCTTAATTTTAAAAATAAATCATCAAGTTCTTTATTTTTATATTTTAAAACACCTAATAAATTAAAAGTATAGTCATTATTAACAATAGGTTCAACACTAGTAGATGGTTGAGTATTTTTTAATTCATCTCTTACTTCCATAAGTAATCTTGGAAACTCTGTACCCCATTTACTTTTATCTTGAGTATGTGTAAGAGTAGCATCTCCTGTAGCTAATAATTTTTCTAATGCATTAGGATTTTGTTCAAATGATTCCTTTATTAAGGTTCTCATAATAGAAGAAGAGTCTTGATCCCAATCATAATTATTAAATTCAACACCTATTTGTTTTTTACCAAGAGCTTTAGCTTCTGCTCCAGTTTTAGCATTAAGTATTGTTTCAAGATGTGCTTCAACTTTATCATACATTGTATCTGGTGTATCATTACTAGAAGGATCAATTGCACGTGTATTATAGTATATACCTTTATTATATTGAAAAGCTTGTTCAACATTTATAAAATTTTCTCCACCTAATCCTCCAAGAATACTACCAGTAAAAGGTCTATAAGCAAAATTACTTAACTCAGCATTTTCTCCTGTACTAGCATAGATATTAATGTTAGTATCAGATCCTGGTAAATTAGTAGATGATTGAGTAGGTTGATTACCAAAACTAATACTATCAACAACAACATCTTTTGTTTCTTCTTTTGCTTTATTTAATGTTTTAGTAAACCCTGTATTTGGTCTAAACATTATATAGGAATTA